>Ga0181520_10004264_pt1 | contig 24157 bp, 19 predicted proteins | sample PEATcosm2014_Bin_29_FD_132451 | JGI IMG/M metagenome (GOLD analysis project Ga0181520, IMG submission 132451) | Peatland microbial communities from MTU Mesocosm Facility, Houghton, MI, USA - PEATcosm2014_Bin02_30_metaG | ecosystem: Environmental > Terrestrial > Soil > Wetlands > Peat | place...
ACGAAACCGGTGGAGATGGTCAGCGCCATCAGCGACAGATTGTCGAGGCTGAAGCCCAGCAGGTACATCACCGCGAGCGTGCCGACCAGCGACAGCGGCACCGACAGGCTGGGGATGATCGTCGCGGGCAGGTTGCGCAGGAACAGGAAGATCACCAGCACAACCAGGGCGACGGACAACCCCAGTTCGAACTCCACATCGGTGACCGAGGCGCGGATGGTCGTGGTGCGGTCGGTCAGCACCGCGACATCGACCGCCGCCGGCAGGGTGGATTGCAGTTGCGGCAGCAGCGTCTTGATGTTGTCCACCACGGCGATGACATTGGCGCCGGGCTGACGTTGCACGTTCAGGATCACCGCCGGCGTGATGTTGGCCCAGGCCCCGAGCCTGGTGTTCTCGGCGCCGTTGACGACGGTGGCCACATCGGACAGCCGCACCGGCGCGCCGTTGCGGTAGGCGATCACCAGGTCGAGATACTGGGACGGGTCGGTGATCTGGTCGTTGGCGTTGATCGTCGAGGCCTGCGTTGGTCCGTCGAAATTGCCTTTCGGCGTATTGACGTTGGCATTGCCGAGGGTCGTGCGCAGATCGTCGATGTTCAGCCCGTAGGCGGCGAGCGCGCGCGGATTGATCTGCACCCGCACCGCCGGCCGCTGGCCGCCGCTGATGCTGACCAGGCCGACGCCGGGCTGCTGCGAAATCTTCTGCGCCAGCCTGGTGTCGCCGATGTCTTCGACCTGGGTCAGCGGCAGGGTCTTCGAGGTCAGCGCGAGCGTCAGGATCGGCGCATCGGCCGGGTTGACCTTGGCATAGATCGGCGGCGCCGGCAGATCGGACGGCAGCAGATTGCCCGCCGCGTTGATGGCCGCCTGCACCTCCTGCTCGGCGACGTCCAGGCCGATGTCCAGGGTGAACTGCAGGGTGATCACCGATGCGCCGGCCGAACTCGTCGAGAACATCTGGTTCAGGCTCGGCATCTGGCCGAACTGCACCTCGAGCGGCGAGGTCACCGAGGAGGTCATGACCTCCGGACTTGCGCCCGGGTAGAAGGTCTGCACCTGGATGGTCGGATAATCGACCTCCGGCAAGGCGGAGATCGGCAGGAAGCGATAGGCGACGATGCCGACCAGCATGATGGCGACCATCAGCAGCGTGGTCGCGACCGGCCGCAGGATGAAGGCGCGAGACGGGCTCATGCGGCGCGTCCGCCGTCAGTTTCCGTTCGAGGCGGGCGCCGCTGCGGACGCCGGCGCGGGCGCCGTAGCGGACGCCGAAGCCGGCGCCGCGGGCCGGCCGCCTCCCTTGCCTGCTCCTTGATCCTGGCTCTGGGTTTCGCCCTTGACGGGCACGGTTACGGCGGCACCGTCGCGCAGCCGGTCGGTGCCGTCCGTCACCACCACGTCGCCGGGTTGCACGCCCGACAGCACCGCCGAGTAGCCGCCATCCGTCGGCCCGAGCTTCACCGGGCGCACTGAAACGGTGTTGTTCGCCGCGATCACGTAGACGAACGTGCCGGGCTCGCCGCGCTGCACCGCGGGCACCGGCACTCGGACGGTATCGCGCATCGTGTCCACCAGCAGGCGGACGTTGACGAACTGGTTCGGATACAGTAGCCCGTCCGCGTTGGCGAACAGGGCGCGCAGCTTGAGCGTGCCGGTGGTGGTGTCGATCTGGTTGTCCAGCGTGGCAAGCTGCCCGCTGTCCAGCTTGCGGGTATTGGCCCGGTCATAGGCATCGACGCTCAGCGTGGCGCCGGGCTGCCCGCCGGGCGCGCGCAACTTTGCGATGATGTCGGGAAGACTGTCCTCCGGTACCGAGAAAATGACCGAGATGGGCTGCATCTGGGTAATCACGACGACGCCGCTGGCATCGCTGGTCTGCACGTAGTTGCCGGGATCGACCTGGCGCAGTCCGGCCTGTCCGTCGATCGGCGACACCATGTGGCAATAGGTCAGGTTCAGCTTCGCGCTGTCCACCTGAGCCTGATCGGATTGCACCGAACCGGTGTATTGCGCCACCAGAAAGCGCTGGTCGTCCACCTGTTGCTGGGCGATCGAATCCTGCCGGCCCAGGGTCTGGTAGCGTCTCAGGTCGGTCTGCGCTTGCAGCAGCAGGCCCTGGTCGTGGGCAAGCTGGCCCTGCGCCTGCTCAAGGGTCACCTGGTAGGGGCGCGGGTCGATCTGCGCCAGGAAGTCGCCCTTTTTGACGATCTGGCCTTCCTTGAACCCGACATCGACCAGTTGGCCGTTGATCTGCGTTTTCACCGTCACCGTGGCGAGCGGCGTGACCGTGCCGAGTTCGTTCAGCACGATGCGGATATCGCCCTTGTCGATGGTCGCGGCGCCGACCGGCTGCGGCGCCACCTGACCGGCGCGCCCGGCTGATGGCGGCGCGGTCCGGGACCACCAATACCAACCGGCGCCCAACCCGGCGGCGATCAGGACGGCCAACAGGATGACCCCCCGGCGCCGATGGGAGGAGCCGGGGAGCGGCTTTTCCTGCGACAGAGGGGTCTCTTCGACCCCGGGTGTCGTCCGATCGGCGCGTTCATCCATGTCGCAATACCCGACCTTCTTGAATCACGGTACCGCCGAACCCAGGGCGGGTTCGGCGCGTCCTCGCCGTCGGGCACATCATACGGGGTCTCGGCATGTAAAAACTACCCACGCCGCACGCAAGTCATATGCCAAGCCGGACGCCGCCAAATCCATGCACGATCGGCCCGTGCGGCCCAGTCGCCGCGGCTCATGCTGTCCGGCAAGCGGACGGGTCTGTCAAGAATGCGGACGATTGATAGATCCTGAAACAATGAGCATCCGGCGGGGCGGCGGCGTGCGGCATCGCCAGGTGGACATGGTCGCCCCCCGCGAGTAGGTTCGCTTCATGGTGATGTTCGCCACCATGATGTCGGCCAAAAATGACGCCGGCGCGCGCGTGGGTGGTTTCGGCGGCCAGGAGGCGACGTAATTGCCCGGCGGCATTGCCATGACGGTGAAATACAAACCTGGTCATTACTTCAAGCGCATGACCACGATCGAACGGATGTCCGGCCACGCCGGGCACCATTTGTCGCTGGTCACGACATCGGACGGGATGGAACGAACATGAAAACGGGCGCGGAATGGCTGGCGCGGGCGATTGCCTCGACCGGCGCAACCCATGTGTTCTTCATGGAAGCGGTCTTGCGGCGAACGCTGATGGCGCTGGAAGCGCAGGGCGTGCAGCGCATGTCGGGGCACAGCGAAAAGGCCGTGGCCTACATGGCCGACGGCTATGCGCGCGTGGCCGGCCGGCCGGCGTTCTGTTTCGCGCAATCGGTGGGTGCGGCGAACCTGGCGGCGGCGTTGCAGGACCCCTGGTTGGGCCGCAGCCCGGTGGTGGCGCTGACCGGCCGCAAGCCGCCCGTGCTGCAGCACCGCAACGCCTACCAGGAAATTGCGCACGCGCCGTTGTTCGCGCCGGTGACAAAATTCAACGCCGCGGTCGAAGCCCCCGCCGACCTGCCGCGGCTGCTGCGCCAGGCCATCCGGGCGGCGGTGTCCGGCACGCCGCGGCCGGTGCATCTCGACCTCAACGGGGTGCAGGGGGAAATCATCGAGACCGGCGCGTTGGATGAGACGGCGGAGATCGGCGAGGCCGCGTGCCGGATGCCGCCGCACCGGCCGGTGCCGGCCGATGGCGATATCGCGCGGGCCGCGGCGGCGCTGCGCGGGGCGGCGCGGGTGGCGATCGTGGCGGGCGAAGGGGCACTGGCCTCGGGGGCGGGGCCGGAGGTGCTGGCACTGGCGGAGGCGCTGGCGGCGCCGATCGCGACCTCGCTGGGCGCGCACGGGCTGGTGCCGAGCCGGCATTTCCTCTCGGCCGGCGTGTCCGGCTTCTATTCGTCGCCACCGACCAACCGCATCGTCCACCGCGCTGACCTCGTGCTGTTCGTTGGCTGCGACACCGGCGACCAGACGACGAACACCTGGCGCACGCCCGCGCCGGGCACGCCGGTCGTGCAGATCGACATCGATCCCGAGGAACTGGGTCGCAGCTATCGGGCGACGCTCGGCCTGATGGGCGATCCCAAGGCCACGCTGGGCAAGCTCATCGAGGAAGTGGGCACGCCGCGGCGCGACCGCGCCTATGCCGAGTGGGCAGCGGGGCTGCGGGCCGGATGGCGCGCGGAGATGGCGCCGTACGCCACCAGCGATGCCACGCCGATCCGGGTGGAACGGCTGTGCGCGGAAATCACCGCGGCGCTGCCGGAGGACGGAATCCTGCTGGCGGACACTGGCTTTTCCGGCATCTGGACGGGCACCTGCGTGGAGTTGAACGGCGCCGGTCAGAGCTACCTGAGCGCGGCGGGCTCGCTGGGCTGGTCCTATCCCGCCTCGCTCGGGGCCAAACTGGCGGCGCCGCACCGCAAGGTCGTGTGCTTCTCCGGCGACGGCGCCTTCTATTATCATCTCGCGGAACTGGAGACGGCGCGCCGGCGCGGCATCGCCACCGTCACCGTCATCAACAACAACTCGGGCTTCGGCCAGTGCCTGCCCGAAGTTCTCAGCGTGCAGGGCAACAGCCCCGGGCACCCGGAGCAGATCATGCGCTTCGGGCCGACCGATTTCGCGGCGGTGGCGCGCAGTTTCGGCGTGCACGGCATTCGCGTCGAGCAGCCCGGCGAGATCGCCCCGGCGCTCAGCCGCGCGCTGGCGATGGATGAGCCCGTGGTGGTCGACGTGGTCACCGACATCGTGCCGCGCGCGCCCGAGCCATGGGCCCCGGAGGGAGAATGACAATGCGTGTCTCGATTCTTGGCGCCGGCCTGATGGGCCATGCGCTGGCACTGGTGTACGCCCTCGGCGGGCACGAGGTGCGGCTGACCGACAACGATCCGGCGACGCTGGCGCGCTCCGGCCCCCTCATGGAGAAGGCGCTGGCGACCCTGCGCGATGCCGGCGAGGTGGAGGCCGGATGGACGAATGATCGCCTGCACGCGGCGGTGACCCGTGTGGCGACGCTGGCCGACGTGCTCAAGGGCGCCGAACTGATCGTCGAGGCGGTCTACGAAGACCCAGAGACAAAGCGGGCGCTCTACGCCGAGGTGGACGCCCTGGCGCCGATGGAGGCCATCATCGCCAGCAACACCAGCCGCCTCGACATTTTTCCGCTGGTGCCCGAGCGGCGCCAGGCGCGCACGCTGATCGCGCATTGGTACACGCCGCCCTATCTGGTCGATCTCTGCGACGTGGTGGGCAGCGAACGCACCGATCCGGCGGTGGTCGAGACGGTGCGCGACGTGGTGGCCGCCATGGGCAAGGCGCCGGTGGTGATGAAGCGGTTCATCCCGGGCTATATCGCCAACAACATCCAGGCGGCGATCGGGCTGGAGGTCAACCGGCTGCTGGACGAGGGCTACGCGACGCCAGCCGACATCGACGCCGCCATCATCCACGGGCTGGCGCTGCGCATTCCGGTCGTCGGCGTCATGGCCAAAGCTGACTTCACCGGGCTGGTGCTGATGCAGTCGGAGCTCACCAACCGCAGCTATCAGCCGCCGCCGGTGCGCGGCTTTTCCACCACGCTGGACCGACTGATCGCCGCGGGCCGCACCGGCGTGATCTCCGGCAAGGGATATTTCGACTGGGGCGGGCGCAGCGCGGAGGAGTTGTTGGGCGAACGCGACCGCAAGCTGCTGGCGCTGAAACGGGCGTTGCGTGGGATCCCCCCGATGCGGGGTGAGGCATGATGCGGTTCGATCTGGCCGGCCGGACCGCCCTGGTCACCGGGGCGGCCTCGGGCATCGGGCTGGCGACGGCGAGCATGCTGGCGCGGTTCGGCTGCACGGTGGCGATGAACCACCTGCCCGATGACCCGCGCGGGCCGGAGGCGGTGGCGCGGCTTGCCAACGAGGGCCGCCGGGTCATCGCAGCGCCGGGCAACGTGGGGGTCGCCGGCGAAGCGGAGCGCATGGTGCTGGACGCGGTTGAAAAGCTCGGCCGGCTCGACCTGCTGGTGAACAACGCCGGCACGCCGGGGGTGCGCGCGGCGGTGCCGCCGGATGACTTCGAGGCGATGACCGAGGCGATGTGGGAGACCATCCTGCAGACCAACCTGCTCGGCGTGTTCCGCTGCGCGAAAGCGGCGGTGCCGGCGTTGCGGGCGGCGCGCGGGGCCATCGTGTCGGTGGCCTCGATCGCCGGGGTGAGCGCCCAGGGCAGTTCGGCGCCGTACGGCGCCAGCAAGGCCGGGGTGGTGAACCTGACGCGCAGCCTGGCCCGTGGGCTGGGGCCGGAAGTACGGGTGAACGCGGTGGCGCCGGGGTCGGTGGACAACGACGCCTGGCCGATCGCGTGGTCCGACGCCTACCGCCGCGAGGCAGCCGCGAAGGCGGTGCTGAAGCGCCGCTGCGCGCCGGAGGACATCGCCGAGGTCATCGTGTTCCTCGGTTTCGGCGCCGCCATGGTGACCGGCCAGACCGTGGTGGTCGACGGCGGGCTGACGCTGTGAGCCGTACCGCATGGGGGCGGGGCTGACGCGGCCGGCAGCGGGCGAGACGATCATGCCGGAGCTGACGCGCCGGTATGCGCGGTTCCTGGCCGGGCATCGCGACGATGCGCCGATGGATGATTGACGAATGGGGGCAAGCGGCCCGCCGGCCCCTTGCCCCCATGTCCTCCGCCTCTATGCGGCGCTGAACCGCCAGGTCGTCACCGAGCGGAACGTCATGCTCGGACGCAGGACGGTCGAGGGGAAGTCAGGCTGGTTCGGGCTGTTCGGGAAGTGCTGGGTCTCCAGGCACAGCGCGGAGCGCCAGGCGTGCGGCGCGCCCTTGAGGTTGTTGCCGGTGTAGAACTGCACCGCGGGCTCGGTGGTGGCGACGTCCCACGCCAAGCCGCCGGCTGCGACCCGGGCCGCAAACACCGGCGCCGGCCGCGGCGCATCGGCGAGGACAAAACAATGGTCGTAGCCCTTGCCCAGCTTGAGCTGCGGATCGTCGGCGCCGATCCGCGCGCCCACCGTCATCGGCTGGCGGAAGTCAAATGGAGTGCCGGCGACGGAGCGCCGCTCGCCGGTCGGAATCCCCGCCTCGTTGACCGGCAGGAAACGGTCGGCGGCCAAGGTCACCACGTGGTCCATGATGTCGCCGCCGCCGGCCAGGTTGAAATAGGCGTGGCTGGTCAGGTTCACCACTGTGGGGGCATCCGTGGTCGCGGTGTAGGCGAGGGTGACCGTGTCGCCCACTACCGAATAACGCAGCTCGACGTGCATCGCGCCGGGGAAATTCTGGTCGCCGTCCGGGCTGTCGAGGCTCAGCAGCAGCGCGTCACCCGCGGGCGTGCCCGTCCACAGGCTGCGGCCGAAGCCGATGGGGCCGCCGTGCAGGTTGTTGGGGCCGCTGTTGGCGGCCAGCCGCACCTCTCGCCCGTCGAGCGTGAAGGTGGCACCAGCGATGCGGTTGGCGAAGCGGCCGGCGATGGCGCCGATGTGGGAGCCGTCGGCGAGCCAGGCCGCCAGCCCGTCCAGCACCAGCAACACCTCGCGCCGCCCGCCCGGCGCGGGCACCTTGAGCGAGGCGGCGCGCGCGCCATAGCTCAGCACCGTCAGCTCGATACCGTCCGGCTCGCCCAGGCGCCAGGATTCGACGGGCCGCCCGTCCGGCATGGTCCCGATGGTTTTGGCTGGTGACAACATGGCAGGATTCCTCTCCCTCTGGCACAATCGTCTGGCCGGGCGGACCATGCTCCCGCCCGGCGCCCGAACAAAGGGGGGGATGGGAATGACTGATACCGTATTCGATCGCACCGCCGAGGATGTCGGCAACATCGTCGAGTTCGGCCATGTCAACGTACGCGTGCCGGACCAGCGGCTGGCGACGCTGTTCTACATCATGGGGCTGGGCCTGACCCGCGATCCCTACCTGGTGGTCGGCGTCGACAACATGTGGGTGAACGCCGGAAGTTGCCAGTTCCACCTGCCCACCGGGCCGGCGCAGGTGGTGCGCGGCACCGTCGGGCTGGTCGTGCCCGACCTCGGCGCGTTGCGCGCCCGGCTGGACGCGGTGGCCCCGAGGCTGGCCGGCACCTGCTTCGCCTGGTACGACGCGGTCAACGCCATCGACCTCACCTGCCCCTGGGGCAACCGGCTGCGCGTGCACGCGCCGGATGCGCGGTTCGGCCGCATCACGCTGGGCATGCCCTATGTCGAAGTGGACTCCCCGCCCGGCAGTTCACCGGCGATCGCGCGGTTCTACCGCGAGGTCCTGCACGGGCTGGCCGGCACCGGCGAGGATGCGCGGGGCCGCTTCGCCCGGGTGGCGGCCGGGCTCACCGGGGCGATCGTGTTCCGCGAGACCGACCGTGGGCAGCCCGACTACGACGGTCACCATATCCAGATTTCGCTGGCCGATTTCTCCGGGCCGCATCGCCGGCTGCTGGCCCGAGGGCTGGTCAGCGAGGAGAGCAACGAGCATCAGTACCGCTTCCAGGATGTGGTCGATCCGGCAAGCGGCGACGTGCTGGCGACGATCGAGCACGAGGTGCGCAGCATGCGCCACCCGATGTATGGGCGGGCGCTGACCAATCGCAACGCCGGGCAGAACAACAACCGTTACGCGCCGGGGCATGAAGCCTGGGTGCCGGCGATGCCGCCGGCGGACATGGCGCCGTCGCGCACCACTTTCGTGTGACAGGTTGCGGCGCGCCGGACCGGCGGATCCGCCTAAACGTTTCGCGCGTGTCTGCGGCGCGCCAGCCCCCTTGCCCCGGATCGTTGCACCCGGCACGGTGCGCCCCCGCATGCCGAATTCCGAGTCGCCGCCGTCCCTCCACCCGCTGCACCGGCTCTGGCACCTGCTGCCGGTCCGCCAGCGGCGGACGTTGCTGGCGCACGGCACCGCACTGGTGGCCCCGCGCCCGGATCGCCACCCGCCGCCGCCGCGGGCCGGCATGGTGGTGGGCGGCGAACTGACGCGCGCCTCCGGCCTGGGCGAGGCGGCACGCCTGATGGAGCGGGCGATCGCCGGACTCGGCGTCGCGACCTGGCGGGCGGATACGGGCACCGGGTTGCCCGGAGGGGCGCCCACGCCGGCGCTGCCCGATGGCGTGCCAGACGGTGCGCCGCTGTTGCTGCATGCCAATGCGCCGGTGCTGCCGTGGGCACTGCTGCGCCTGCCTTCCGGCATCGTGCGCGGGCGGCGGGTGATCGGCTACTGGGCCTGGGAACTGCCCGTGGTGCCGGAAGCCTGGCGAATTGGGCTGGGTTTTGTTCATGAAATCTGGGCACTGTCACACTTCACCGCCGACGCGCTCCGGATTTGGCTGCCGCCTGGGTCCGATATCGTGGTCCGCACCGTGCCGATACCCATTGCCGTGACGCCGCCCGAACCGGCGCCGCTGGACCGCACCGCCTTCGGATTGCCGGAGGCGGCGGTGGTCGTGCTGGTGTCGTTCAGCCTGGCCTCCAGCAACGTGCGCAAGAATCCGCTGGGTGCCGTGCGGGCCTTCCGCACCGCTTTCGGCGACCGCGCCGACCGCATCCTGGTGCTGAAAGTGGCCAATCCAGGCCACTTCCCCGCCGAGTTTGCCACCCTGCGGGAAGCCGTTTCCGGCTTTCCCAACGTCCGCCTGGAAACCCGCACCTTGCCGCGCGCCGACAACCATGCCCTGACGGCCTGCGCCGATATCGTGCTGTCCCTGCATCGCAGCGAAGGTTTTGGCCTGGTGCCGGCCGAGGCGATGCTGCTGGGCCGCCCCGTCGTCGCCACGGGCTGGTCGGGCAACATGGACTTCATGGACGCGGACAGCGCCGCCCTGATCGGCTACCGGCTGGTGGCGGCGCACGACCCGCGCGGCGTGTTCGAGGCGCCGGGCGCGGTCTGGGCGGAACCCGATCTGGCGGAAGCGGCGGCGGCGTTGCGCGGCCTTGCGGACGACCCGGCCGCGCGCTCGGCGCTGGGCGCGCGCGGCCAGGCCCTGGCACGCCAGCGGCTGGGGGACGGTCCGCTCGCCGCCGCGCTGCGGGCGCTCGGACTGGTGCAGCCCGCATGAAATTCCTGATCTGGCAATGGGGGCGCCGGGGCGCCGGCCCACGTTTCGCCGCCGAAATCGCCGTCACGTTGCGCGAGTTGCCCGGGCACGACGGTGCGCTATCGCTGTCGACCCAGGCCGAGTTGCTGCGCGGAGCGGCGCCGCCGCGCTGCGACCTGCCGTTTTCGACGTATTCCGGCCTTCCCGGTTTCCTGTTGCGGTTGCCCACCGCACCGTTCGAGGTGCCGTCGTTGGCGGCCCGCATCCGGGCGCTGGCGCCGGACGTCGCGATCTGCGGCATGCCGGCGGCACTCGACCTGGTCATGGCGGCGGCGCTGCGACGCGCCGGCGTACCGTTCCTGGTGGTGGTGCACGACGCCGATGCCCATCCTGGCGACAGCTTCCCGCTGCAAATGGTGCTGCAACGCTGGCTGGTGCGCCGCGCCGACGGCGTGATCTGCCTGACCAGCCACGTCGCCGCGCGGTTGCGGGCACAGGGGCTCGCCGCCGGCAAGCCGCTCATCATGGCCGCCCATCCGCCCTTCGTGTTCGGGCCGCCGCCGCCGCCGCCGTGGGCGCATGGCGGGCCGCTCCGGCTGCTCTCGTTCGGCCGCCTGCTGCCCTACAAGGGACACGACCTGCTGGCTGCGGCGCTGGCCCGGCTCGGCCCGCGGCCCGACCTCAGCGTGCGGGTGGTCGGCAGCGGCCCGGAATCCGCGGCGCTGGAGGCGCTGCGGCGGCTGGACGGCGTGACGGTGGAAAACCGCTGGGTGCCGGAGGACGAGGTGGGCGCCCTGCTGGCCTGGGCGGATGCGCTGGTGCTGTCGTACACCGAGGCCAGCCAGAGCGGCGTCGCGGCCGCGGCGGTATCGGCGCGCCGTTGGGTGGTCGCCACCCGGGTCGGCGGTTTCACCGAGCAACTGGCCGGCGAGCCGTTGGCGCGCTTCTGCGACCCGACGCCGGAGAGCCTGGCGACGGCCTTGCGGGGCCTGCTGGAATGCCCGCCGGACCCGGCGCCTGCCGGCGACCCCCGGGCCGCCTGGCGCGGCACCGCGACCGCCCTGGCCGATCACATCGCGGCGATGCTGGCGAACCGGCCGGCCCGGGGGAGCTGATCAGCCTGGCCCGGTCGGGTCGATCCAGCCGATATGGCCGTCGCCGCGGCGGTAAACCACGTTCAGTTCGCCGGTCGTGCTGTTGCGGAACATCAGCACCTGCTGGTCGGCCAGGTCCATGCGCATCACCGCGTCGCTGACCGAGAGCCGCGCGATTTCGGCCGGCTGCTCGGCGATGACGGTGGCGTAGGCGACGGTCGGGGTGGTGCCAGCGCCATCGCCGGCGCCATCGCCGGCGGCGCCAGCCTCCTCCTCCTGACGCAGGATGTACTGTCGGGCGGCCTGCGGGCGCTCGCGCTGGGCGAGGTCGCGGGCGTGCTCGTTAAAGCGCCGGCGATAGCGCCGCAACCGTTTGGCGACGTGCTCGGCGGCGTCGTCAAAGGCGCTGTTGGCATCGGCGGCCTCGCCTTCCCCACGCAGGATCAGGCCGCGGCCGGCATGCATGTTGATGTCGCAGGTGAAGAAACTGCGGGCGCGGCCGAAAGTGACATTCGCCACCAGGGCCTGGTCGAAATACTTGGCGGCAACCGTGTCGAGCTGCTGGGCCACACGCACCCTCAACGCATCGGACAAGTCGACTTGCTTGCCGGAAACCGTGATCTGCATGCTTCGATCCTCATACTCCCGAGTTCGGGACCGCCAGCCAGGCCGGACCGCATAACCCATAGCGGCAGAAAGACGGCTGCGTTCAGCCTGGCATGGCCTTCTCCCGTTTACGCTGCACGGAGCTCGGTATGCGCAGCGCTTCGCGGTATTTGGCCACGGTCCGGCGGGCGATGTCCACGCCTTCCCTGCGCAGGATGGCGACAATCGCATCGTCGGAAAGAATGTCGTCGGATTGCTCGGCATCAACCATGGCCTTGATGCGGTAGCGGACCGCTTCGGCGCTGTGGCTTTCCCCGTCGGTACCAGAGATGGCGGTGGTGAAGAAATATTTCAACTCGTGGATGCCGCGCGGGGTGGCGATGTATTTGTGCGCGGTGACGCGGCTGACGGTGCTCTCGTGCATTTCGACCGCGGCGGCGATGTCGCGCAGGATGAGCGGGCGAAGATGGCCGACGCCGAGGCGGAAGAAGCCGTCCTGCTGGCGGACGATTTCGGACGCCACCTTCAGGATGGTTTGCGCGCGCTGCTGCAGCGATTTGACCAGCCAGTTCGCGGTTTGCAGCTTTTCCGTCAGGAAGGCGCGATCCTCGCGGCTCACCCGGGTCAACGCCTGGGCGGAAAAGCCGTTCCTGACCAGTACGCGGGGCATCGTCTCGGGGTTCAGTTCCAGGATCCAGCCGCCCTGCGGGTCGGGGCGCATCAGCACGTCGGGCACCACCGGCGGCGGCGGCGTGGCATCGAAGGAGGCGCCGGGCTTGGGGTCCAGCCGGCGCAGCTCGGCGATCATGTCGGCGAGGTCGGCCGCGTCCACGCCGCACACCGCCATCAGCCGTTTCAGGTCGTGCCGGGCCAGCAGTTCCAGATTGTCCAGCAGCGCCTGCATGGCCGGGTCGAGACGGTTCTTTTCGGCCAGTTGGACCGCCAGGCACTCCCTCAGGTCGCGCGCGAACATCCCGGTCGGGTCGAAACGCATCATCCGCTCGCGCACCGAGGCGACCACCGTGGCATCGGCGCCCAGCACCTCGGCCAGCGCGGCGGTGTCCACCGACAGCCGCCCGGAGGGCTCCAGCAGCGCGATCATCGCCGCCCCGATCAGCCGCTCGGCCGGGGCGTGCAAGGACAGGCGCAACTGTTCGGAGAGGTGCTCGCGCAGGGTGGCGGCGGGGGCGGCGAAGTCGTCGACCGTGCGCTCGTCGTCCTCGAAGGCGAGGTTGCCGCCGCGACCCGGCGCCACGCCGTCGCCGGCACCGCCAGGATCGTAAGTCTCGGCGTAGTCGGGCAGCTCCAGCGGGGCCTCGATGGTCAGCACGTCGGAGGACGCCTCGGCGGCGGCGTCGGCCGGTTCGGGGCCGGGGATGGCCACCTGGTCGGGGGCGGGGCGCTCAGGGCCGCCTGGCTCGGCACTCTCGTCGCGCTCCAGTAGCGGGTTGCGCTCCAGCTCCTCCTCGACGAAGGCGGTCGCCTCGAGGTTGGAGAACTGCAACAGCTTGATGGCCTGCCGCAATTGCGGCGTCATCACCAGCGATTGGGTCTGGCGCAGATCGAGGCGGGGGCCGATGGCGTAGGACACGTTTGCTGGTTACCCGGGTGGAGCCGCGGCTCCGGGCCGCATCCATGCCGCACTGCAGCGCGTCCGGCGTTGAAGTGCAAGCAAGAATCGTGCTGGAACTCGGTTGACCCGGTCTAGCGCGCCGTGGTTACGCAATCCATAAGGAATTGCGCCGCCGGAAATGCCGGCGGCGAAGGGCACCGGACGCTACAGGCTGAACCGTTCGCCCAGGTAGACGCGGCGGACGTCCTCGTGCGCCACCACCTCCGCCGGCCCGCCCTCCATCAGCACCTTGCCGTCGTGCATGATGTAGGCCCGGTCGATGATCTCCAGCGTCTCGCGGACGTTGTGGTCGGTGATCAGCACACCGATGCCGCGGTCCTTGAGATGGCCGACCAGGTCGCGGATTTCGCTCACCGCGATGGGGTCGATGCCGGCCAGCGGCTCATCGAGCAGGATGTAGCTGGGCTGGGCGGCGAGCGCCCGGGAGATTTCCACCCGTCGGCGCTCACCGCCGGACAGCGCCATCGCCGGCGTGCGCCGCAGATGGCCGATGCCGAACTCGGCGAGCAACTCGTCGAGTATCTGGTCGCGGCGATCGGCGTCGGGCTCCACCACCTCCAGCACCGCCATGATGTTCTGCTCGACGTTGAGGCCGCGGAATACGCTGGCCTCCTGCGGCAGGTAGCCGATGCCGAGCCGGGCCCGCCGGTACACCGGCAGCATGGTGAGGTCCTGTCCGTCCAGGCTGATCGAGCCGGTGTCGGGGCGCACCAGGCCGACGATCATGTAGAAGGTCGTGGTCTTGCCGGCGCCGTTGGGACCGAGCAGGCCCACCGCCTCGCCGCGCCGGACCGATATCGACACGTTCCGCACCACCGGCCGCTTGTGATAGGTCTTGCCGACGTTGGTGGCGACCAGCCCCCCCGGGCCGGTGACGGCCGGCACCGGACGCACCGGCGCCACGCGCCCATCCATCATCGCGACGGCCCTCCCGCCCCGGCCGGCTTGGCGGGCGGGGCGCTGCCCGGAACCTGGGCCTGGTTGGGCATAATCAGGCCCTGCACGCGCCGCCCCGGGTCGGAGACCACGTGGGCGATGCCGGTCTTCATGTTCACATCCGCCGCGGGGCCGGTGATGACGTTCTGGCCATGGATCACCTGGACATTGCCCACCACCCGCGCCAAGCCGATGTCGGTCACGTAAACACCGCGATCGCCACGCACCGTATCGGTCGCCGTGCGTACTTCGACGTTACCGAAGGCTTCGACGCGTTGCAGCTTGCCCGCGACGTCCGCTCCGGCCGGCGGCGGGGCGGAGCTTGCAGCGGGGCTGCCCGCCGCCGGGACGGCTTGCGTCGTGTAACCCACCAACACATCGCCGGACAGCCGGCGGCCGTCGGTCGCCACCACCACGGCGTGGCCGCGGCCGACCGCCATGTGAAGCTGGGACCAGTATTCCATGCTGTCGCGCGCGGTCATCACATACTGCGGCGTGGTCAGCCGCATCGCCTTGCCGGTCATCACCAGCACGGCCTGGTCGATGTCATAGACCGCCATGTCGCCCACCGCCTCGTCGGTGGGGGTGACGATGCGCACGTGGCCGACCGCATCCAACCGGTAAATCTCGTTGCTGCCGGCATCGGTGTCGCCGGCATCGGCGGTGGCCGCGGCGACCGGCTGCGCGGCGGCGGCCTTCTTGCGGTAATGGGCCACCAGGCGGTCGGCCAGCACGGTGACGTTGCCGCGCACCGCGCGGGCATCGCCGCTGGCGGTCACCGTCTGATCGTTCTCGTGCCATTCAAACCCGTCGCGCGCGGTCACGTCCACCGGCCCGCCGCTGGACATGTCGATCGGCTGCGCCCGCGCCGGCGGGCTCGCCAGGGCCGCCAGCAGGGCCAGCACCACGGGGGCGAGGCGGGCGATCATCGGGGCCGCTCGTTCAGCACCAACCGGCCCGGGCCGGTGAACTGCATCACCGCGCCGCGGTCCATGACCGCGAACCCCTGGGCATCGAGGGTGCCAAACGGGCCCTCGACGTGCACCTTCTCGGCGCTGCTCGCCACCCCACCCTTGAGGTCGAGGGTCGCCGCGTCGGTCGTCATGGTCAGCCCGTCGTCGCGGTACAGCACCACCTCACCGGAAAGGTCCAACTGGTTGGCGTGCGGCATGTAAACACCCCGGCGGGACTGCGCCATCATCCAGTTCCCGCTCTCCAGGTTGATGTCGCCCTTGGGGTCCGTCAGATTGATCCGCTCCGGGGAAATCTGCTGGGCGCCCGAGGCGGTCACCGCGTAGGGACGGTCGCGATCGTCCACGCCGCGATAGTGCAGGTCGGTAAGCTGCCCGCTTTGCGGCTCGATCCCGCGGATACCGGCGGTCCACCGGCTGCGCTCGTCCTTGTTGATCTCGGGCCATAACGCGACCAGCGACAACAGCACCAGCGCCACCACGGGCAGCAGGCGCTTGGCCAGGCCCACGGCGAAGTGGCGCCGACCCATATCGGGCGGCAGCCGCCGCCTGGCGGTGCCCATCAGCCGTTGCGGACGCGGCAGCGTCGGCGGACGTGGCAACGGCAGCGGCGCGACGGTCATGCGAGCCCCGCCCGCAGCAGATCGTGCACGTGCAGCACGCCGACCGGCCGCTGGTGCGCGTCGATGACAAACAGCGCGGTGACCGGGCGCGGCCCGGCATTCATCGCGTGCAGCGCCTCCGCCGCCAGGGCATCGGGGCCAATGGTCAGCGGGCTCGCCGTCATGATTTCACCGACCCGGCGTTCCAACAGCGTCGGGCCCATGGCGCGGCGCAGGTCGCCGTCGGTGACGATGCCGATCAGGCGCCCGTCGCCGCCGACCACGCCCAGGCAGCCGAAGCGTTTTTCGGTCATCAGCAGCAACGCCGCGTCCATCACCGTGTCGGGCGGCGCCAGCGGCATTTCCGCCCCCGCGTGCATCAGGTCGCAAACCCGCTTCAGCCGCGCGCCCAGCCGTCCACCAGGATGGAAGCTTTGGAAATCGGCCGGGCTGAACCCCCGGCGAGTCAGCAGCGCCACCGCCAGCGCGTCGCCCAGCGCCAACTGCATGGTCGTGCTGGTGGTGGGCGCCAGGCCCATCGGACAGGCTTCCCGCGCCGCCGGCAGCACCAGCGCGACGTCGGCCGCCCGCGCCAGCGCACTGTCGGCCCGGCCGGTCACGCCCACCAGCGGCAAGGCGAAACGCCTGGCATGGGCAATCAGGTCGGCAAGCTCGGCGGTCTCGCCGGAGTTGGACAGGGCCAGCACCGCGTCGCCCGGCACGATCATGCCGAGATCGCCGTGCGAGGCCTCGGCCGGGTGGACGAACAGCGACGGCGTGCCGGTGGAAGCGAAGGTGGCGGCGATCTTGCGCCCGACATGGCCGGACTTGCCCATGCCCGACACCACGACCCGCCCACCGGCGGCGGCGAGCAGCCCGACGGCCGCGGCGAAGCGTTCGTCCAGGGCCGCCGCTAGCGCGCGCAGTCCCGCCGCCTCGGTCGCCAGCACGGTGCGGGCAACGTCGAGGTCGTGTTCACCGTCTGCGGCGACCGGGGCAAGCCCGGCGGCATGGCGGAACGCGGTCATGCGAGCAGGTCGGTCTCCATGCTGTAGCCGCCTTATTAGGCTCAAGGCACGCCAACATACAGGGTCAACAACCCCGCCGGGCCGTGCGGGGATGGGCGCGCCGCCTCAATGAGCGAAAATGTCCGGGTCCTGGTAGCCCAGCAGGTCCAGGCGGCCACGGGCCGGCAGGAAGGCAAAGCAGGCTTCCGCCAAGGCGAGCCGCCCCTCGCGCACCAGCAGCGCCTCCAACCGGTGCCACAGGGCGTGCAGGTACAGCACGTCGGATGCCGCATAGGCGAGTTGCTCGGGGGAGAGGTCGGTGGCGCCCCAATCGCTGCTCTGTTGCTGCTTCGACAGGTCGACGCCGAGCAATTCCTTGCACAGATCCTTCAGCCCGTGGCGGTCGGTGAAGGTGCGGATGAGCTTGGCGGCGATCTTGGTGCAGCGCACCGGCGCCACCTCGATGGCCAGCGCATGCTGCAGGATGGCGACGTCGAAGCGGGCGAAATGCATCAGCTTCACCACCGCCGGATCGGCCAGCAGGCGCTTCAGGTTCGGGCAGTCCGCGCCGTGGCCGCCCAGCCGTTCCGGCACGATCTGCACCAGGTGCGCCACCCCGTCGCCGGCCGACAACTGCACCAGGCAGAGCCGGTCGCGATGCGGGTTCAGCCCCATCGTCTCGGTGTCGACCGCGACCATCGGGCCGAACATCAGGTCCGGCGGCAGGTCGTGCCGATGCAGGTGGATGGTGGCGTTGGCGGTGAACTGTGTGATGTCGGCCATGCTGTCCGCCGGGCCCTGAGCGGTGCCCGTCTGGGGTTTGCCGCCCGGCTTGGAGTGGTGCTGTTGGAGGGGATTGAACTCTCGACCTCCCCCTTACCAAGGGGGTGCTCTACCACTGAGCTACAACAGCGCCGAAGGCCGCAGCGGCGGATTACCTAGCGACATGGACGGGCTCGTGCAACCCCTATCCAGTCCGGCTATCCTGCGCTGCCGCGAGGAAGGACAGGACCCATGGCACTCTCACCGCTTGCCGGCAAACCGGCGCCCCAGAACCTGCTGGTGGACCTCGACCGGCTGGAGGCGGCCTACCACGATATCCGCCCCGACCCCGCCGATCCCGCCCAGCGCGTCCAGTTCGGCACCAGCGGGCATCGCGGTTCCTCGTTGAACGGCTCGTTCAACGAAGCGCATGTCCTGGCCATCACCCAGGCCATCTGCGAGCACCGTCGCGTCCAGGGCATCGACGGCCCGCTGTTCATGGGCCGCGACACCCACGCGCTGTCCGCCGCCGCCCAGCGCACCGCGCTGGAGGTGCTGGCGGGCAACGGCGTGACCACGATGGTGGCGCGCGACGACGCAGTGACGCCGACGCCCGTCGTCTCGCGGTCCATCCTGGTGCACAACCGCGGCCGCGCCGGGCAGCACGCCGACGGCATCCTGATCACCCCCTCGCACAACCCGCCCGAGGATGGCGGCTTCAAATACAACCCGCCGAACGGCGGACCGGCGGACACCGATGTCACGCGCTGGGTGCAGGACCGCGCCAACGCCCTGCTGACCGGCGGCAACCGCGACGTGAAACGCGTGCCCCTGGCCGCGGCGCTGGCGGCAGACACCACCCATCAGCACGATTTCATCCGCCCCTACGTCGAGGACCTGCGCAACGTGATCGACATGCAGGCCGTTCGCGCCGCCGGGCTGTGCCTGGGCGTCGATCCACTCGGCGGCGCCTCGCTGCCGTACTGGCAGCCGATCGCGCAGACCTACGGGCTCGACATCACGGTGGTGAACCCGAGCCAGGATCCGCGCTTCGCCTTCATGACCGTGGACCATGACGGGCGCATCCGCATGGATTGCTCCAGCCCCTATGCCATGGCCGGGTTGATCGGCATGAAGGACCGCTTCGACCTCGCCTTCGCCAACGATCCCGACGCCGACCGGCACGGCATCGTGACGCCGACGGCCGGGCTGATGAACCCCAACCACTATCTGGCCGTCGCCATCGACTACCTGCTGACGCACCGCCCGCTTTGGCCGGCGGCGGCGGTGATCGGCAAGACGCTGGTGAGCAGCGCCCTGATCGACCGCGTGGTGGCACGCCGCGGCCGCCGGCTGTCGGAAGTGCCGGTCGGGTTCAAATGGTTCGCCCCCGGCCTGTTCGACGGCACCTGCTGCTTCGGCGGCGAGGAGAGCGCGGGGGCCAGTTTCCTGCGCCTGGACGGCACCGTGTGGACCACCGACAAGGATGGCCCGCTGCTGAACCTGCTGGCCGCCGAAATTACGGCGCGCACCGGCCGCGATCCCGGCGAACACTACCAGGCCCTGACCGCCGACCTCGGGGCTTCGTTCTATACGCGCATCGACACCCCGGCGAGCCCGGTGCAGAAGGCGCAATTGCAGAAACTGGCGCCCGAGGCGGTGCGCAGCACCACCCTGGCCGGCGATCCGATCACCGCGCGGCTGACCCGCGCGCCCGGCAACGACGCGCCGATCGGCGGGCTGAAGGTGGCCTCCGAGAACGGCTGGTTCGTCGCCCGCCCCTCCGGCACCGAGGACATCGTCAAGCTGTATGCCGAGAGTTTCCGCGACGAAGCGCATTTGCAGCGCATTCTGGCGGAGGCACAGCAGATCATGACCGACGCGCTGGCGGGCTGAAGCGGCATGGCCGACCCGACCCGCCCGCCGAAGAAACCCACCCTGACGCCGCGCGCCCAGGCCGCGCTGGAGGAGCGCCGCGCCCGCCAGGGCGAAGCCCTGCGCGAGAACCTGCGCCGGCGCAAGCAGCAGGCGCGCAACCGCAACGCGGCGGCGGAGGAAAAGACCTAGTCCTGCGCTACTCGTGCCCCCATGCCTCGGCGAAATACGACATGAAGGTCTCCTTGCCGGTCGCTTCATATCCCTTCAGCCATTTCGGCACGATATCCGGATCCTGCCGGAAATAGAGGGGCACACCGTAAAGTTGCGTGGCGTAGATCCGCTGCATTTCCGTCCAGATGGCCTGCTGTTTGACCGGGTCGAGTTCGAACTGGGCGGCGTCGATCAAGGCGTCCAGCCGCTTGTCGTTGACACCCGAATAGTTCTGGCCAGCCCAGTTGTTGGCCTCGGATGGAATCCATTGGGACGACAGCCGTGACCACGGCACCAGCGTCGGCTCCAGGGTGGAGGAAAATTCCGCCAGTCCCGTGAATTCGCGCTTCTTCAGCGTTTCGCCGAAGAAAGTGCGCGAGGGGACATTGTGGATGGTCGCCTCCACGCCGATGGTACGCCACTGGTTCTGCATCACCACCTGGGTCAGTTCGCGCACGCGATTGCCCGCGGTGGTGACGAATTCGAGGCTCAGCCGTTCGCCCTTCGCGTTGCGGCGGATGCCATCCGGGCCCGGCGTCCAGCCCGCACCATCGAGGAGGGCGCGGGCGCGGGCGGCATCGTACGGATAGGTGGGCACATCGGTCGTATAGTGCTGGTCGATCTCGTTCAGAAACGACAGCGCGACCGAGGCGTGGCCGCCGAACAGCCTGTCCACGATCGCCTTCAGATCGATGCCGCGCAGCAGCGCCTCGCGCACATTCCGCTCCTGCAGGATCGGGTTCGTCAGCTTCACTTCGAGATGTTCGTAGTTCAGGTGCGGTTTGTAGATGAAGCGCAACTGGTCGGAATGCTCCTTCTCCATCGGGATTGCCTGGTCGAGGGTCAGGCCGATGCCGTCCGGCGTCATGTCGACATCGCCCGACAGCACGTTGGCCTGCAATGCCGCCGTGTTCTCGACCAGCTTGAGCACAATGTGGGCAAACCCCGGCCTGGGTCCGGGCCAATGCGGGTTCGGCACGTAGTCGATGTACTGGTTTATCTCATACGCGACCGGCATATACGGGCCGTTCCAAAGGCCGGGCGTGGTGGGCGCGCGGTTATAGATGGTGCGTTTGACGTAGTCCGCCGGAGTCGTTGCCGTTTGGACGACCGGACCTTCCACGTGCTCGGACAGCACGGTGCCCCAGAATTGAAAGTCGGTATAGGTGCGGTCGAGGTGGAGAACAGCGGTCTCCTCGTCCGGCGTCTCCACCGAGGTGGCGCGCGACCACTGGTGAACGGCGACGAACCCGCCTTCCGGGTTGCGTTGCAGCTTCCAGGTGAAGGCGATGTCGTGGGAGCTGACCGGCGTGCCGTCGCCCCAGGCGAGACCCGGCTTCAGCTTGATGGTGACGGCGAGTCCCTGGCCCTCGAGCTTCGCCAGGCCGTTCTCCAACGTCGGAACTTGGGCGCAGAGCAGGCAGACCACGTGCCCGTCGTGGCCGAAGGTGGTGACGGGGCGGAGCGCGAAGCCGGTGGCGTAGGTCAGTGCGTCCTGACCGGCGATGGTGGGGTTCATGCCGTCGGGAAATTGGGCGACGCCGATGGTGAGGCGATCGCCGGCGGCGTGCGCGGCCGGGGCGGCGAGGAGAAGGGTTGCAAGAGCGGGTGCAATCGTGGCGCGCATGGGGGGTGGCTCCCGGTTCGATCGGTTCGGGGGATGATAGGCACGAATCGCGGTGGGGGATAGTTGGCGAACAGGCGCGTCACGCTCTCGTCGCGAGAGGACGGCGGCGGTGCGGTCGGCAGGAAATGCCGGCCAATTAACCGGGGCGTAACCGGGGCGCGCGAGGCTGTGACACCCGGCAGAAGGCCGGGCCAGCACGAGCCGGGTCACCCATGGGAACCACCACCCTCGCCACGACTGAAATCCACCCGCGCGGCGCGGGCATCCGATCGGGAGCCCCGCGATGAACGGGCTGCTGGACGGGCTGAAGGCGCTTGGCGCGGGGCGGCTTGCCGCCATGGGCGCCGTCGCCGCCGCCATGCTCGGGTTGCTGGCGCTGCTGATGCTGCGCGCGCCCGCCGACCATATGGCCTTGCTCTACGCCGACCTCGACCCACGCGAGGCCGGCCAGGTGGTGGACGTGCTGGAACACCAGCACGTGCCGCACCAGTTGGCCGCCGGCGGCGCGCAGATCATGGTGCCGGGCGATGAGGTGGCGCGGCTGCGCCTGTTGCTGGCCAAGAACGGCCTGCCGACCGGCGGGTCCATCGGCTACGAAATCTTCGACCGCGGCGACAGCTTCACCACCAGCCAGTTCCAGCAGGAAATCAACCAGACGCGCGCGCTGGAGGGCGAATTGGCCCGCACGATCCGCGCCATCGCCGGTGTCCGGGCGGTGCGTGTGCACCTGGTGCTGTCGCGGCGCGAGCCGTTCGCCCGCGACCAGCAGGACGCCCAGGCCTCGGTGCTGCTCACCATGGCTGGCGCCGCGCGCATGGACAACGAAGGCGTGCAGGCCATCCTGAACCTGGTGGCGGCGGCGGTGCCCGGCCTGCGGCCACAGAACATCGCCATCATCGACAGCCGCGGCAACGTGCTATCGCGGGCGGGCAGCCCGACCGGTCCCGCCGCGGCGGCGCAATCCACCGAGGAATTGCGCCGCGGCACCGAACTGCGCATCGCCCGCGCCGTCGAGGAAATGCTTGAGCGCAGCCTCGGCCCCGGCCGGGTGCGCGCCGAAGCCACCGTCGAGATGAACTTCGATCAGGTGCACGAGACCCAGGAAAGCTTCGATCCCGACGGTCAGGTGGTGCGCAGCACCCAGTCGGTGAACGGCAACAGCCGCAGCAGCGAAACCGCCACCACCGTCACGGTGCAGAACAACCTGCCGAACGCCGACGCCGGCCACGACGGCACCGGCAGTCAGGAACAGAAACAGGAGGAAACCACCAACTACGAAATCAGCAAGACGGTGCGCACCCTCGTGCACGAGCAGCCGCAGATTCGCCGCCTCAGCCTCGCCGTGCTGGTCGATGGCACCGAGGCGAAGGGAGCCGACGGCAAGATGGCCTGGCAGCCGCGCACCACCGAGGAACTGGAAAGCATCGCCCGTCTGGTGCGCACCGCCATCGGCTTCGACGACAAGCGCGGCGACCACGTCGAAGTGGTGAACATGCGTTTCGCCACCGAGCCCGATAGCGTCGCGGCGCAACCGCGCACCCTGTTCGGCTTGCCGATCGTGCGCGCCGACCTGATGCGCCTGGCGCAGACCGCGCTGCTCGGCATCGTGGCGATGGCGGCGCTGCTGCTGGTGCTGCGCCCGATGGTATTGCGCCTGACCGCGCCGGTGTCGCGCGCGCCGGCGCTGCCCGCCATGTCCGGCGGCGGCGCCATGCTCGGCGGCGCAGCACCCCCGCCCGGCGGCGGGGAGGCCGGTGCGCTGCTCAGCGCCACCAATCCGGTGACCGGCGAGCTGTCCTTCCTCGGCGGTGCCGCCGGCGCGCTGGAGGACGAGAGCATGGTGCGGATCGCCAACATCGAAGGCCAGTTGCGCGCCTCCTCGATCCGGCGGCTGGGCGAACTGATCGACAAGCATCCCGAGGAGAGCCTGTCGATCGTACGGTCCTGGATGCAGCAGGAGCGTCGTTGATGGCCCACCTCCCCGACGACTACCGCGCCATGAGCGGCCCGCAGAAGGTGGCGGTGCTGATGCTGGCGCTCGGCGAGGACCAGTGCGCGCACCTGTTCGGCATGATGCACGAAGACGAGATCAAGGAAATCTCGTCCTCAATGGCCCAGCTGGGTCCGGTGCGCTCCGATATGGTCGAGCGGCTCTGCGTCGAGTTTGCCGAAAGCCTGGGCGGCACCGGCAACCTGGTGGGCAGCTTCGAGAACACCGAGCGGCTGCTGATGAAGGCCCTGCCGCGCGAGCGGGTTTCGCAGATCATGGAAGAGATCCGCGGACCCGCCGGGCGCACCATGTGGGACAAACTCGGCAACGTGCATGAGGCGGTGCTGGCGAACTACCTCAAGAACGAATACCCGCAGACCGTCGCCGTGGTGCTGTCGAAGGTCCGGCCCGAGCACGCCGCCCGCGTGCTGGCGATGCTGCCCGACAGCTTCGCCATGGAAGTGGTGATGCGCATGTTGCGCATGGAGAGCGTGCAGAAGGACGTGCTCGACGGCGTCGAGCGCACGCTGCGCTCCGAGTTCATGTCCAATCTCGCGCGCAGCACGCGGCGCGACGCGCACGAGATGATGGCCGAGATCTTCAACAACCTCGACCGCCAGGCGGAGACCCGGTTCCTGGCGGCGCTGGAGGAACGCAACCGCGAGGCGGCGGAGCGGATCAAGTCGCTGATGTTCACCTTCGACGACCTCCAGCGTCTGGCCAGCCCCGCCATGCAGACGCTGCTGCGCGCGGTCGAGAAGGACAAGCTGCCGCTGGCGCTGAAGGGCGCGTCGGACAAGCTGCGCGACCTGTTCTTCGCCAACCTTTCCG
>Ga0181520_10004266_pt1 | contig 24152 bp, 16 predicted proteins | sample PEATcosm2014_Bin_29_FD_132451 | JGI IMG/M metagenome (GOLD analysis project Ga0181520, IMG submission 132451) | Peatland microbial communities from MTU Mesocosm Facility, Houghton, MI, USA - PEATcosm2014_Bin02_30_metaG | ecosystem: Environmental > Terrestrial > Soil > Wetlands > Peat | place...
CGGGTCCATGCCGTCCACCGGATCAGCAGCAGCGTATTGATAGCGCCTCTGTCCATCGTCTGCCATCGGGTCCACATTGAGGAAGCGCCCGGTGGCGGGATTGTAATAGCGCGCGCGCAGATAATACAGGCCTAAGTCGGGGTCATATTGCTCGCCGCGATAGAGATAGTTGTTGGGCGTTGTTCCGGTTGAGTTGACCTTGTTGCCGAAGGCGTCGTAGTCGTAGGTGTCGGTCACCGTCTGGGATGCATTGGTAAGCTGGCGGACACTGCCTGATCCATCCTGACCGTAGAAGCTTGCTGTCCACGTGTTACTAACAAGTTGATTTTCACTGATAAGCTGCAAGCCGTAGGTGTACTGCCGCGTCACCATGCCATTCACCGTCTCCTCGACCACCTGCGGAAGCCCGCTCGGATTCCGGTCATCGACAAGATAGCGCGTGGTGACGCCGTTCGCCGTCTTGGCCACGCGGTTGCCGTCGCCGTCGTAGAGCATCGTGACCGTGCCGTTCATCGACATCAGATGGTTTTCCGAGTCGTAGGTATAACTGTTGGCGCCGGAGCGAGTCGTGTTCCCGTTGTTGATCCAGTTCGACACAAGTCACTGGACCACGGTCATTGCCGTTGCAACGCCGTACCAAACACCCATCTTGCTCGCCGCAACTGAGTCGGGAGCTTCGAGAAAAACTTCTTGTTTGGGGACATCGTAGATCACGATGAGAATATCACCATGCACAAATCTGGTTTTCTGTAGGTCGGGTCCGCGCCATCCCTCTCCTACGATATCCAGTCTTCGTTCGAGATGTCCTCCCGCAGCGATTTCTTTGAACCCCGGTCCATTCTTCGTGAACATCCGCTCGGGATTCTCAAAGAAGGTATCGAGCCGTCCATTCCTGATAAGCAAGACCCGCCAATGCCCCGCGCCCCAGCTATACGCTTCGTTCCATATCCTGATTGGTTTTTGTGAAGAGTTATTCATTTCAACGGTAACCACTCCAGCAGTCTTCACTTCCTTAATCGTAAGAGCCAAGCCGCCCATTGCGTCTTCCTTCTGCGCTGCAATGGCACTCGTCGACGAAATCAAGAGCAGAAGACCACAAACAAACATCCTCATCGCACTTACCTCAAAAGTTTTCAAACAGCGTCCCGCTTTCGTAGATGGTCGAATCGCCATGGCAAACGTCAACCACGATCTCTTTAAACTTGACCGTGTCACCGGCGGGAAATCCTGTCGGCTTGTCGCTCCCGAAATAATTATCCCCGCTGTATTTGTCAAACCACTCCGGGTCCGGGTCCGAATAGGGACCGCTCCTTCTCCCGTAGCGCGTATTATCCTGAGCGCGATCTTCGTACCAGGTGTTTCGCTTGTTCTCTGGCGGTTGAAACCACGGTGGGGAAGTTCCATTCCATGAAATCATTTGTCTGACTTCACAGCAACTCGGTTTATGGGTCTCGTCGTTCATGAAGGTCGCATTCCAGCTGAATCTTGTCCCGCCGGGAACCGAGGGCCCCTTGTCGTACGCCGGTGCTACTTTGAGCCCGCATTTGCACGGTGGCACAGGGCACCCAAAAAGCGACTTCACCCATCCGGGAGCGTATTCGCACCAAGTCGGGATTGGGATTTGGATTTGCAAGGGCGCCCAAAGCGGACGATACGCTTCGAGAACGAAGTTCCCGGAGGGGTCCGTGTTGTCCACCGGATCAGCCGCAGCGTACTGATAGCGTCTCTGCCCGTCGCCTGCCAAAGTGTCTACATTCATGAAGCGGCCCGTCAGCGGATTGTAGTAGCGCGCCCGCAGATAGTAGAGGCCTAAGTCTGGGTCGTATTGTTCGCCGCGATAGTAAGCAATGAAGATCAGCGTCTGTCAGTTGCCCAACTGAGAACAGCAAGTCGATTCTTAAATGTCATAGTCACTTTGCCGCTTGCGAGGTCAAACATGGCCACGTCTATGCTGCCGGAATCGCCTTTTGCCTCGTTTAGAAGCAGCTTCTCCCCGTCCGGCGACCAGACTGCGCCTTGGAGAAACGTCCGATACCTATGGAATTTCTTTTCCAGATCGAGAACCACTTTGGTTCCTGTTCCGTCCGGGTGAATAAGGATGCATTTCAGTCCCCTATCATCCTCATAGGCAATCCAATCGCCATTCGGCGACCAGGAAGGGTTGATGCCTTCGGCAAGAATTCTCGCGCTCCCAGACCCGACATCAATTACAACAACCTGCTTAGTTGGGTCTGCCCAGGTGCCGATCTGCCCTGCCAGATACTTCCCATCTGGCGACCAACTGAGCCGCGCGCTTTCAAATATCCCTCCATTATAAGGAAGAGATGTTAACTTGCCGGTTGCAATACTGAGAATCTGCAAGACGATCGGATTGGTGAAACAGTAGCCGTTCCCAGCCAAAGACCAGTCCTGTGATGCAAATGCAACTCTTTCTCCTTCCGGCGAGAAGACCCTCGAACCAACCTGCGTACAGAAGTCGCCGTATATCATCCACGATTTGTCAACCAGTGAATATATGCCGAGTACGGATTTGAGGCTCTTATTGTCCGGCTCGTTAAGCGGTGTAAGGCTCCAGGCAACTCGATCAGCACCAGGCGCCAGGGCCGGGATTGTACCCATTTGGCCCCAAAATCCGTCCTTGGCCTGCACTACGGTCGGTCCCGTCGTCGAGACAGCAATGAGCGGTTCTCCTGGCACCCCCGGCACCGAAGTCTGAAACAAGAGCACTGAGTTTGGCAATGTGAATGTCCCCTTGACCTGCTTCTGGGACTCGCAAGGGAGCATGAGCAACGAAGCCAACAGCAAGATGAACAGCAGCCGATTTCTCATGGCGACACCTCTCTACTCCTCAAAAGTATCCCGCATATCCCGCAGCATAGTGGTACCCCGGAGCATTGAGTTCATCGGGGGGAGTTTTCCCCCAATTGTTAATCATGTTCCAGGTATATGTGTTACTGTTGTATCCGTCCGGTGGCTGGCGCCACCACCAGTTGTGGTAGTTCGCTCCGCACGAAGGACAAACATGACCCGAAGCATAATCCGTAGCATTCAGCGCACTCTCAAGGGTTTGCGCTTCTGAATCCGAGCAGCGGACTTCGGTTTCACCCCCTCCCACGTTGTTATTTCTTGGATCGTCGTATAGCACCTCCTGGTTCTTCGAGGTGCCTTTCTCGCCATGCTTTTCACCAAGCACGCCCCACGTATCTGTACCCTGATCGGAATCGGGATTAAAGATTGAAATATAGGTGTGATGCCAATGTCCGAGTGGGTGGTGACCAAAGGCGAATTGTGACAACCCGTACAGCGGACGCCAGTTCACCATTACTATCCAATGATGTTTACACGGGGGAAGATAGCCTCCCACTGAGGTACCTGTACCATTGAAGCACCAAGTTGGGATTGGGATTTGGATTTGCAAGGGCGCCCAAAGCGGACGATAGGCTTCGAGGACGAAGTTCCCCGACGGATCTGCCCCGTCCACCGGATCAGCCGCAGCGTACTGATAGCGTCTCTGCCCGTCGCCTGCCAAAGTGTCTACATTCATGAAGCGCCCGGTTACGGGATTGTAGTAGCGCGCACGCAGATAGTAGAGGCCCAAGTCGGGGTCGTATTGTTCGCCGCGATAGCAAGCCATGAATATCACGGCTTCTCAGCCACCCAACCAAGCACGTATTCTCCGTTATTTGAAATCCTGACGGCATGGCCAGTGGCGAGATCCACCATGATCACCCTATTGTGATAGCCTTCGACTTGCCGTTGGTTGAGCAGCAATCTGTCTCCCTCCGGTGACCAAACGATGGGAGCATCGAGTGTATAGTTCATCCATTTGCTCTCCTTTTCCAGAACAGATCGTGCGCCGGTTCCGTCGGGGTGGATTATCATGCACTGTACGATCCAAGCAAAGGCAATCCAATCGCCTTTGGGAGACCAGGAAGGATCGCGTCCCTCAGCAATCGTCTTCATTTCCCCGGTAGCGATGTTGATCACTACAATCCGTTCTGTAATCCGCTTTCCCCCAGATCCCTGTAAAGTCCCCACCAGGAATTTGCCATCGGGCGACCAACTTAGCGGAGTATTCCCTTCTATGAATGGCCCGGATTTCGGAACAGGCGTCATCTGGCCTGTTCCAAGATCCAATATCATCAGCTTTTGATCAGCATTAATATTCTTACAGAGTGCATCGCCGGATTTTGTAAATGCAATCCTTTTCCCATCGGGTGAAAAAGCTGCTGATCCAACTTCGCATAAGTCGCCGTATTGCTTCCACGTTTTATCTCGCACCGACTGCACACCTATCACCGACTTGAATATAGGTCGCGGCTTAGGGTCGCACCATCTTTTGTTTGACGGATCGCATTTCACGATGTCCGCATTCAGCATAAATTTTAGGCTCCACGCCACCCGGTCTCCAGCAGGGCTGATAGCCTCTTGATGCCGTGAATACTGCCCGACCCAGTTTGGGAGATGCAGTACGGTTAATTTCTTGCTCGGACTCATAAGGTTAAGGTCGTCCTTTTCACCTCTGAAAAGCAGCGTTGACTGCGGCTCGGAAAAACAGCCGACACAGCCGACGGCCTTATTCTTAGGAACCTGCGAGAAACATATCCCCGTCGTCAGCAAAAAAGCCATTAAGTACCGAATTCGCATAGTGGTCCTACTTTCATCAGAAGGGGTAGCTCCTGCTCATTTAGTGTTACACCGTCCAATAGTTTCCAGGTGACAAGAAGTCTATGGCTTGCACAACGGGCGCAACTCGGCATTGGGAGGCACCCTGTTTCTTCTCCTTTAACCAAATACTTGGTTTTAGAGAAACCTCAGGCTGTCTTTCTACAAAAATGCCAGGAAGACTGCTAGGAAGCCTCCTCAACCTCTTGCAACCCCTCTTTAATCAAAAGCTTGCGGAGATTTTGGTGCGAAAGGGGGGACTCGAACCCCCATGGGTTACCCCGCCAGATCCTAAGTCTGGTGCGTCTGCCAATTCCGCCACTTTCGCTTCCCTTGTAAATTTAACACGACTGCTGATCCGAAAGCTGCATCCATAAGCCGCATCGGCACTCGCATCTCGCGCCATACAGCCCTGCCGGAGTAATCTGGAATTACCATGAGCACATCTCCGCAGCCGCCGCATATGAACCTTGTCCAGAGTCCCGACTTCCGCGAGTCCTACGCCAACAGCGTTCAGGTCCGCGTCAGTGTATGGGACTTCCAACTGGTCTTCGGCCTTGCCTCCAGCGACGCCCCCGACCAGATCACCATTCGCAACCAGAATGCGATTTACCTTAGCCCGCAGCAGGCCAAGGCCCTGTGGAATATGCTGGGGCAAAATCTTGCCCAGTACGAGCACGCCTTTGGCACGCTCAACCTGGAGCCGCAGAGCCACAGCTTCCCCACCGGACCAATCAACTAGGATCGCCGTTTTGCGCTGGAGAAAAATCATCACGCCGTCCTCCGCCTGGATCGTCTTCCCCGCGATCTTCGCGGCGCTCGTTCTGAGCCACATCACCCTGCTTCGCCTGCCCTACTACTGGGACGAGGGCGGCTACTACATCCCGGCGGCATTGGACTTCTTCCACGCCGGCTCGCTCATCCCTCTCACCACGCCAAGCAATGCCCATCCGCCCCTCTCCGGCATCTATCTCTCGCTCTGGTGGAAGCTCTTCTGCTTTTGCCCGTTGGTCACGCGCCTCAGCGTACTGGCCGTCGCCGCGCTTGGCCTCACGGCGGTCTTCCGTCTGGCCATGCGCCTCACCGGCATCCTCGCCGTCGCACTTTGGACCGTCGCCCTCACCGCGCTCTATCCCATCTGGTTCGCTCAGAGCTCACTCGCCCACGCCGACATCTTCGCTGCCGCCTGCTCGCTCTGGGGGCTGGCCTGCGCGCTGCCCGACGGCAATCGCCTACAGCCGCGCAAGCCCTGGGCTGCCGCGCTGTGGTTTTCGCTCGCGGCACTCTGCAAAGAGACGGCCATCATCATTCCTCTCACGCTCGCAGCCGTCAGCCTTATCGAAAGCCGCCGCGCCCCCGGCATGGCCCGCATCCGCCTCTGGCGCGAATCCGCATGGCTCGCCAGTTGCGCTCTGCCGCTGGCCGGATGGTACGCCTACCATCGCTTCAAGACCGGCTTCCTCTTCGGCAATCCCGAGTTCCTCCGCTACAACGCTCAGGCCAATCTCTCACCCGTACGATTCTTCGCCGCCTTCGCTCATCGTCTGTTGCATCTCACCGCGCACATGAATCTCTTTGTCCCGGTGCTCCTGACCTTTGCCGCGCTGCTGCTCGCGCCGCGCACAGACGCCGACAACCAGCCTCGCCCCGGCCTCGATCCAGCCGCCCTGCGCCGCATCTTCATCCTGCTCGCGGTCAATGCCCTGCTCTTCAGCGTGCTCGGCGGTGCGCTGCTCACTCGTTATCTGCTGCCCATGTACTCGCTGAATCTTCTCGTCGCCGTCGCAACTTTTTATCGCCGTGTGCCTTGGTGGCATGGCTTTGCTCTCTTCTCCGCCGCAGCCTTCGTTCTGGGAATTTTTATCAATCCCCCTTACGGCTTTGCCCCGGAAGACAATCTGACCTACGCCCGAGTCATCCGCCTCGATCAGGCCGGCATCGCGCAACTCAGCCAGCGCTACCCCGGCGCAACCGTCCTCTCCGTCTGGCCGGTCAGCGACTATCTGCTCCGTCCCGAACTCGGCTACGCCCACCAGCCCTTCGCCGTCTTCCTCCTTCAGGACTTCACCGCCGCGCAGATCGCCCGCGCCGCCCAGCAGCCGGAGCGCTTCTCCGCCGCTCTGGTCTTCAGCACCAAGGCCGAGCCGCCATCGCCGCTCTTCACTTTGGGCGCAGCCAGCCGCGAGCTGGACGAGCGCTACTTCGATCTCCACTACGACCTTCCGCCGGAAGAGATCGCCCGCCAACTCCACGGCGATCTCGTCTGGCAGCAGCAGGACCACGGCCAATGGATCGCCCTCATCCGCTTCAACCGCCAGTTCGATGCGCGGGCGAATAGCGGTGACATGATGCAGTAAGAAATCCCGTTTCTGCTGCGAGACCTCTGCACAAGCCCACGTTTTGAAAGGGCTCGACTGGTAGGTCAGGGTTTCAGCCCTGACTGCCGCAAAGGTGTAATATCAACGCGGGCTTTAGCCCCCGCGGGAATTCTCAGCTTGAAATAGAACTTATTTTGAGGTTCCCTAATTCGATTGCACGGAGTATTCTTGTTCTCAAAACAAAAACATCAGGAGACGCGATGAACGAACCTAGCGGGCAGCAAACAGAGCAGGAATTGAACGCGAGCAGCAGTGGCGTGGTAATGACGTCGAAGGAACGAGTCGGTTTCTGGACTAAACGAATTCTCGTGTCAATTCTGGCAATCATTATGACGGGAATGAATATTTATTTTGCACTGAAATTCTGTCACATTCATCGTCCTGATATTCAATCTTTCGTGCAGCAGATGTTAGTCATACTTATTGTTTCTTCAGTCTTGTTTTTATTGGTTCCACTCGTTCTTTTCTATAATATTTTCCGACGCCGGATTAGAACCGGAAGTTTTCTTCCTGCAGGAGAAGAGTTGACTGCGATCCGCAAACGCCGTAAAGAACCTGATTCCTTGTGGACGAGAATCTTCTGGGTTGTACTGTGTCTCTATCTCGCCATCAGCTTTACACACGATGCACTGTACGGTCATCACTACATAGTCTTCAAATGGTTTTTCGCATTGATTATGTGGGTGAGTGTAATCATTTTCATCAAAGAGCTATTTCGTCCATCCAAGCGAAAGTGCCAATCTTGCATTGTTCCCAACGAGCCACAACCGCCGACAGAGTCCGAGAGCTTGTAGCATTCACACTTTATCTGGCTTCCATCGCCGCGCGAATCGTCCGCAAATCCAGATACATCTTTTGCGGCCCGTTCTCGCTCGCGCCTTCGGTCCAAACAAATTCGCTCTGCGACAGTCAGGCGATCGATTGACGTCTACTTCTTCCCCTTCCCCGTCCGGCTTCCCAGCAGCCCCTCCAGTTCTTCCTTGAACTCGCGCACATCCTTGAAGTCGCGGTAGACCGAGGCGAAGCGGATGTAGGCCACCGTGTCCAGCCCCTTCAGATGCTTCATAATCAGTTCGCCGATCTCGGACGTCGTCCGCTCCCGCTCCGGCGCATCGATCAAATAAGTCTCCGCCGCGTCCACAATCGCCTCCAGATTGCTCGCCGCCACGGGCCGCTTCTCGCAGGCGCGCAGCAGGCCGCTCAGCACTTTTTGCCGATCGAAGCGCTCCCGCCGCCCGTCCTTTTTCACCACCATGTAGGGAATCTCGTCGATTCGCTCATAGGTCGTGAAGCGGTGATTGCACCGCTCGCACTCCCGCCGCCGCCGGATCGAGTCGGCCTCTTTGCTCTCCCGCGAGTCCACCACCCGATCCTGCCCGAAGCCGCAATATGGACACTTCATCTTGCACCAATTCTACGACATGGAAGGGACGAATAATCAAGGACAGGACCAGGAACCAGCGGCGATTCATCCCGCACGCGTTATTGCATCATAAGACCCAAATTTCTCTTGACAATTCATAGCGCTCGAAGCGAGGATACACGCGTCGGAGTTCGAACATCCCCAGGAGGTAAATATGAGAAAAACAGTCAGTGCTGCGCTCGCCGCGGCAGTACTTTTCGTCCTCGCGGTTTATGCCGTTAACAAGGCTAACGCCCAAACCGCCGTCACCGTAACCGTCGATTATTCCAAACAACTCACTGTCAACTACCTCAATAAACCTGCGCCATCCGTGCAGATGGCAAGCGGGTTTCTCCACGGCATAAGCGCCACCGCTCCATATCAATACCTCATCGACGGCGTAAAAGTCAGCCAGGACAGAGACATGGCCTACGTCAGCGGAGAAGCCCCGGGCGTCACTGGCCCCACTGAGCCAGGCCAGTATGAACCGAATCTATTCGATCCAGCGACCTACTCCCGCGTAACGGCAACCGGCGCGAAGCTGATGGTCGGCCTTTACTACTATGTGGATGCGACAGGAGAAACATACTGGCCCGGCGACGATGGCAATGAAACAACCTGGAGAGACACCGTAAAGACTCTCTACAATTATTCGGTAAGCAACGATTTGACTGTCTATTCGTGGCTTCCCTGGAACGAGCCTAATCTGCAATGGAACGGTTCAAAGAGCCCGGATGGCAAGAGTGTCCGGAACACCGCCGCTTACTACCAGGCATGGCTGAACGCCTATCAGGAGATCAAGAGCCTGAATTCGGGTGTATTGGTTCAGGGGCCCGAAGCCTCCCGCTTCGACGCCAGTTACATTGAGAGTTTTCTCAGTTTTTGCAAGTCCAACAGCGTACTCCCCGACATTTTAAGCTGGCATTCGCTCACCTCGGGAGCTCCGGAAAATATCGAAGCGGACGCGGCCACAATCGTGACCTGGATGTCAGACAACGGCATTACTCCGATGCCGCTTGCCATCACTGAGTATTCGGGAGGCAAAACGGCAGATCCAGTCGGTTACAGTCCCGGACAAATCACAACCTATATTGCAAAACTCGAACGCGCATCGCGTGCCAGCGGAATGGAATTCGGCTTGAATTCAGAATGGAACTATGGTGGCGGCGCATCAAATTTCATTGCGACATTGGGCGATCAAGCCGACGCGGCCACCGGCTCCTACCCCACTGGTGGATGGTGGGTCTACAACGCCTATAAGGACGCGACCGGAGAAGCAATCTCCGAAACGTCTTCGGACACCGCTGTAATTGATGCCTTTGCTGCCTACGACCTCAATTTATGGAGATCTGAAATTCTGCTGGGTGATCCGGTTGGCGGATCTGCATCAGATGTGACGCTCACTCTCAAGAACCTGAACGACGCATCCACCCTAACGAACAGCGGAACCACTCATCTCAGGGTTGAGACTCTCACGCCAGGGGGCAACGTCTATGAACCTGCCGTGGCGCTCGAGGGCGACTACGTAACCTCCGGCAACGCGGTCACGGTTACGCTTCCCACGCTTGCGTCCCAGAACTCCTACAGGATACTGGTCAATTCCGCAATCGCCGCCGCGCCTCATACTTACTACGAGGCCCATCTGCTTCCCGAGACGAATACTGCCGGCGTTACCTATACCACCTACACGGAATCGGGATCCCGCGACGGAACCGCTGCTACTCTGGATTCCACTGCGGTGGGCGACGAGATCACTTATACGATCAATGTGGCGACTGCCGGAGTGTACGATCTCCGCGCCAGCCTCAAGAGCGCCACCACGCACGCCATGCTTCAACTCTATCTCAACGGGGTTGCTGTCAGCGGACCCAAGGATGAGTACAAGACAGCGACAGAGTTCTACAGCGAAGATTTTGGAAACGTCAATCTGCCTGCCGGAAATTCGACGCTAAAGTTCGTCGCTGTAAACAAGAATCCTTCTTCGAGCGATTACTACATGGGCTTCGACTACATCGAACTGATCACACTCGCGAAGAACTGAGATAGTTACCGATGAAATAATCTGATGGGTGGCCTGGCGTGGAAAGCCCGGTCACCCGTCAAACGGCGGGTGCTATGCGAACCCCACGCCTTGCTTGGATTGCGCTACATAGTTCTGAAAGATGCAAATTATCATCTGCTATAATATCGTTCTATAGCTTCTCGCACGGCATGGAGAATGGATTCGCGGCGAAGTCATCGCCCCTCCTCTCCCACACTCTTACGAAGATAGCTCTTCTCAAACGGCCACGGCAGTATTCAGAGGAGTATACGTCCCATGTCGACGACTAACATCAGCCCCATCCGAATTCTGATTGTTGATGATCATCCAGTCGTCTGTTCGGGACTAACGAGCATGCTGAGCGCCCAGATTGGCCTGGAAGTGGTTGGGTCAGCAGCGAGTGGAGAAGAAGCTCTCTCCATCATCGTGCGCGATAAACCTGATCTGATTTTGCTCGATCTGCGTATGCCGGGAATGGATGGAATTGGTGTTTTGCAAGCATTGAAGAAAATGGAGAAGCCACCCAGGGCAGTAGTCTTGACAAGCTTTGAAAAAGATGAGGATATCTACCGAGCGATTCGCGCTGGCGCTCAAGGCTACCTGCTGAAGGATACAACAGAGTCCGAGATGATTGCTGCCATTTCCGCTGTCAACGCGGGAACACGATACTTCCCGCTTCATATCTCATCCAGGCTCGCGGATCGCATGATGCGTTCAGATCTAACTGCGCGCGAATTGCAAATTCTGGAAATGCTCGCACAAGGCTCCACCAACAAGCAGATTTCGGCAGCACTTGGAATCAGCGATAACACCGTTCGCCACCATGTGAATAACATCATGGAGAAGCTACAAGTCTCCGACCGCACGGAAGCGGTAGCAACGGCCCTTCGTAGCGGTGTACTTGCTGGAACGGACTAGGTTTGTTCGTCATGTACTGGCGCCCAACGGGGTAGTGTGAACAGGAAATCGATCATGCGCTGCAAGCCCCCCGTTTCGCTTACAGCAACTTATGATCGACCGTGCTGAGCATAGTGTCCGCGGCTGCACGACTCCATCCAATGCGCAGATTTTTCACGTCATGCAGAGCAAAGGCGCCTTCTGTGCTGCGGGGGGCTGTGACGGCAAAAAAATCAGCGCGTTCCACATCACTCAAGTGGAACGCGGGACGCGCATCGGGCGCCGCATTCGCAATCTCCACATGACTCATCTCGACATTGCGCATATGGCGGAGGAAGAAACCGGAAGCCGGCATGGTCCCGAACATATCCGGCTCCGGATACCCGCTCTCCAATTCCGGCGGCCGTATGAGGGCGAGATCGGCATCCGCTCCTCCGGCTGTTTCAATATAGAAATTGGATAGCTTGACATCCTCGATCATGCCGCCAGGGACGCCGCTGAGAATCGAACATATTTTCTGTGGCGCGTTGTAGCATTCCAGATTGTTGATGAGGACGCGCTTGAGTGTGCCAATCTTTGTGCTTTCCCTGGGGCCGCGTAACCGGGATCCAAGCCGCATGAAGATAGGCCCCGAGATAAGATCGCGCATGGTCGTATTGGTAATCGTGATGTCCTCAAGGATCGCTCCATCCACCGATTCCAGTCCGTAACCGTAGCTGCCTTCAAACACACAGTTCGAGATGGTAATGTTGATGAACCCCCCGTTGGATTCCGTGCCGCACTTGATGCGTCCGTTCCGTGAGACGCGAAAGTTAGGATCGAATTTCTTGAAGGTTCCGTCCAGAACAGACCCCAGTTCGTAATAACCGGTTACCAGGCAATTGGTGATAGTTACATTTCTCGTGGCCCGGGCATAACCGAGCGCATAACTTGACTTGGGGCAGATACCGTCATCCCATGGCGAGTTGACCGTGCAGTTGGAGACGCGCACGTTCTGGCAGCAATCGATGTCTATGCCGTCGCGATCTGTGTCGATTTTGAGATTATCGATAGTCAAATTATCCACGCCGGTCAATAGCATTGCAAAGTGGCCGCCCTTGAGAATCGAAAAGTCGCGGAACAGGACGTTGCGGCAGTTCTTCAGCGCAATGGTCTTGTCGCCCACGCCCGGCTGCTCGGCTATGAAGGGTGAATTGTCCCATTGATGCCCGAACCCATCAGAGAGCCCTTGTCCCCAGATCAGGCCCGTGCCGGTGATGCTCACGTCGTGGAGATCTTCGCCCCATAGCAGCGAGTTATGCCAGTGGTTATGGCCGAAGTCCTGGTATGCGTCCCAGGCGGTCTTCGTTTCGGCAGCATCGTAGCCGCCTCCGTTATATCCGGTCGCTTCGGAGGGCCGGGGCGAATTGGCGGCGATGATTACACAGCCTTGCTGCAAATGCAGATGCACTTGGCTCTTCAGGCGTATAGAAAAACAGAGATAACTCCCGGCCGGAAAGACAACCACGCCGCCTCCCGCGGCTGCCGCTGCTTCAACGGCGAGGTTGACAGCTATTGTGTCGAGTGTCTTGCCGTTCCCGGTAGCGCCGTATTTGCGAACATCATAGATGGTTTGAGATGTCGTTGCGCCGTCTTGCGCCGAAGCCATGTTTTGAACTGTCGGCATGGCCGCGGCTGCCATGCCCATACTGCCCGTAAGCAGAAAGTTACGGCGCATAGGATTGAACATTTTCATCAGAAGAATCTCCCGGAAATGGATGGTGTTGCCTTGAATATCTGGAAGGTTACCTGCGGCAATTTGCATAACATACGATGGATGGACGCGAGCAAGCTGCCCCGCTATCATGGCCGAGGCTCCGCACAATCATGGAGAGTGACTTCATCGAGCTGAATCCCTCGATCATCCGCTGCCTCCTCTCGTATCACTTGACAAAAACAGGCCATGATTGATCCGTCGCCTGGGACTGTTGCATACGGCGAGCTGAACCAGATGATTGCCGATTCAACTCGCCATGTCTGTTATGGATATGCAATGGTCGGGAGGGCGTCTTGTGCAACATCGAAGGGGAAGTACCCGTTTCGAGCATCAAAACGGGTACTTCAGTTAAGGAGAAAAGTCGTCAGACTGGTTAATACAACCTTAGAAGCTGAGCTTCACGCTTCCCTGGAAGACTCTGGCTTGATTACCGTTGAAGCTGGAAGAGCTTTGGTTAGCGGTTTGAGAGACCTGGCCAAAGGTTGACGACGTAAAGACAAGGTTCGCGGCGGCAACCCCGAAATCCGGATGGTTCAACACGTTGAAGGCCTCCAGCCGAAGAAGCAGAACCAGAGAGTCATGGAGTGGAATTGATCGGGAGAAATTCGCATCAAACTGGAGGTACGGAGGCGAGCGGAAGGCATTACGACTCACATTTCCGTAAGTTCCCAATGCCGAGCAACCGCCGGTGGTTAGTTGGGCGGTGGTTGGTGGTAAGCCATTTGTGCCGCAGGCCATAGTCACCTGCTGGAAGGCTAACGGGTTGAGGTATTCGCGGTTCGCCTCACCAGGCAATTTGCGGAACGCCACCTTGGCGTAGGGGTTGACTCCGGAGACCAGGTTGGGGCGATCGTTGCCGATGTCGGTGAGGGAGTTATCCTGCCCCGAGGTCACATTGAGCGCCTGACCGGAAGTGATGTGAATCAGCGGCGAGAACTCCCAATTGTTGACCAATTGCTTGGTGATGCGATTGGTCAAGTGGAAGTTGCTGCGGGCGACGATAACCACGTTTTCAATGTCGCGGTAATCGAAGCCGCAGGGACCGTAATCCAGCCTGATGTTGTTGGGATTCTCAGTAGGTGTGCTGGTGATGTCACCATTGCCGTCGGCGATGTCCAAGCACTTCGACCAGGTCCAGTTGGCCAGCAGGCTGAAAGTCGACGAAAGGCGATGCTGGAGAGTGGCCACCATGCCGTTGTAGTCGCCGAAGGCATTGTCATTCACCAGGGTCGAACCGCCACCGCCGCCCGAAATCTGATTTCCCCCATGATCTTGCCCCGTCGTCGTGCCGGGATTCAACTGGGTGAGCGCGAAGCGCGATAGATAGCTATTCCCCGTCAGCAGGGAGCAGTTTGTTCCCTGAGCGGGAATTCCTTTGTTGAGCGTAAAGTAGTCAGCCGGACCTGAAGTGACTACGCCTGTGCAGCCGGTGCCGCCAGCTCCCCAAACTCCGGGGACAAATACGGCGGGGCTGAGCGGCGAACCGACCGGGTCATGCACGGTCTTGTTTCCAATGTAGTCGATCTGGGCCTGCCATCCGTGGGCAAACTGATGCTGAACGCTCACTGTCCATTGCATGGTGTAGGCCGCGTGGAACTGCGGGGGCATCACTATGTACTGGGATTGTAAGTAGAACAGCGCCGTTGCCGGCGTGGGAATCTCGGGCTGTGGGAAGGGATCCGTGGTGATGGAACCGACCGACCAAGGGGCGCTGAAGTTTATCGGAACACCACTCGCTGCCACTTGCGAGATGGCGGTGGCAAAGGGCGGGTTCTGCTGGGTGCGCTGTCCGGTGAAGAAGTTGGGTTTATCGTAGGCCACATCCGCGCCGGCGCGAATCACCGTCTTGCCGTCGCCAATGGGATCGTACGAGAGACCGAGGTTCGGAGAGAACTGCCAGGGCGAGTTTTGCGTGAAGCCCTTGGGAACACCCTTATCGCCGTAGAAGAGAACTCCCGCTGGGGCATTGGGGTAGACGGAGCTGACCGTGCCTGCCACGAAGTCGGCTTGGTTGAAGACGCTGCCGCGGTTGAAGAAATCAGTGGGCATGAAATTGGGGCCCCAGCGCAGACCGGCTACTAAAGTCAGGCGCTTGGTTGCATGGAAGGTATCCTGAATATAGAGGCTGGGAATCGGTCCGCGCAGCGCGTTCTGCTGCTGCTTGCTCTGCTGGAAGGCGCTCAATGTTCCTCGGAGGAAGTCCAGGGATTGGTCGCCAATGGTAGCTCCGCCGTTGGGTCCGCTGCCGCTGTACTCGCCGTTGAAGGTGAAGACGCCGTTGCCTTCATAGACATTGCCGATATTGAGCTGGTTCTGGATCCACTCCATCCCGAAGATGATCTGGTGCTTGCCGCTCAACCAGGTCACGTCATCGTCGAGGGCAAGAGTGTTGTCGTTGTAGTGAGAGGCAGAGTTGGTGCCGCCGCCTATTGTGAACTTTCCGTCAGCAAGCTGCAGGCCGTAGGGCGCCGCCTGATAGTCAATGACGCCAAGGGTCGTGGCATTGATGTCGTTGGAGGCATATCCGCGAATGTTTTTGCGGCGCAGGATGGTGGCGTGGGCCTGGTTTACGATGTTTGGCCTGTATTGGTATGACTCGCCGAGGGTGAAGGACTGCGTACGCTGGATATTTCCCGACTGAGTGGTGATGAGGATATTGGTCGGCGAAAAGAAGGCCGGGGCCTGATAGCCGTCAATGAAATACCGGCCATAGAGATTGTTCTTCTGGTTGATGGTGTAGTCAACCCTGGTGACAAACTCGTTATCAAAAAGCTCCGACGGGATGGCGTAGGAGACGAAGCCGCAGTTAGATGGATCGTTGGCTGGATTGATTGCAGGCAGGTACTTCTGCAGCGCGAGCGCCTGTGCGTTAAATGCGGGAAGAGCAACCGAACCTGCTCCATATTTGTTTCCCACCAGGGTTCCGCCGGTCAGAGGGTCGACCAGTGGAATAGGAGCGTGACTCGAGTTACAAGGGTTGCTTCCTGGGGTTCCCGGAATGCCGTCCGTGGTGGAAAAATCACCCGCTAGATTCGCCGCGGTGGGGACGGTGGCCTGGGTGCTGGCTTGAGACTGGTCGTTCTTGAGGTGTTGGTATGCGGCGAAGGCAAAGAGTTTGTCGCGGATGATTTTGCCGCCGAAGGTGCCGCCAAACTGATTCTGGTGCAGCGTGTCCTTCGCGGTGCAAGTTGTTGCTGGCGCAACCGGATTGCAGGTGGAGAAGAAGTTTTGGGCGTCTTTCCAATTGTTGCGGATGAACTCGAAGGCCGATCCGTGGTAGGTGTTGGTTCCAGAGCGGGTCACGGCGTTGACCATGCCGCCGGAGTGCTCGCCATCCTGCGCGCCCAGCACAGTGGACTCAACGCTGAACTCGCTGAGCGCATCGGGGAAGGGGAAGGGCAAGTTGCCATTGGCCATGTAATCCTGGTTGTCGCCGCCATCAAGCCGCCACAGAGTGGTGTTGCCGTTGCCGCCTGCGATAGAGACCGAGATAGTCTGGTAAGAGTACTTGCTGCCGGTAAAATCGCCGCCGGGTGCATTGGCGGAACCTCCCGAAACGGCCAACAGGCTGGTGATCTGGCGCGAGGCGGAATTGAGGGGCATATCCAGAATGTCCTGCTGGTCGACGGTCTGCTTGAAGGAGGCGTCCTCGGTTTGCAGCGCAAGGCCTTCAGCATGGACCTCGACTACCTCGCTGCTTCCGCCGACGGCCAAGGCGGCATTGACGGAGATGCTGCTGCCGACTTCAAGTACGATGCCGGACTGCTGGTAGGACTTGAAGCCAGGAGAGGCGACACTGAGGTTGTAAGTGCCAACGGGAAGGCCAGGGAAGGCATAGGCTCCGGCCTTGTCGCTCTTGGTTGCGTGTACTACCTGCGTTGATGTTTCAGTGACGGTGACCGATGCATTCGGCACGATCGCTCCGAGAGCATCCGTAACGGTTCCTTGAATGTTGCCGGCGCCGGCGATCTGCGAGTTTATCTTTGCGGCGAAGAGGAACACTGCTACACAAAAAGAAATAGCCAGCCAGCGGCTGACTATTCCCATTGGCTTGAAAAATGTGTATTGCATCGAAACCTCCAAATGGTTGTTGAACATCACTATACGATTGCCGCCGCTCTAAACAGTAAAACCGCGTCGGGCCCTTGATTGACAGGACAGCGAGATCATATCCACGCGCGGCAACAGCACACAAGGCACGATTGGAATAAATATTGCACCCCAAATGGGTCATCCTATATCAGCTAAATGGATAGCAATAAAATAGTACAAATGTACTATTTATCTTTCCGTGCAACAGCCTGATTTACCGGATGTTTTCGTGGGCGTCTGTAGACAGTCATCCTTTGGCGGGGGTAACATCTCCCAGGATTCAATTTCATGCATCTGTGTAATTAATATCCATGGAAATCTTTGATAATGCCTGACTTGTTTTGACCAAAGCGCGCACTGAGGTTTATGGGATGGATGCATACCTATGTCGAGGTCGTCGTTGCACACGACGCTTCAAATCTGTCTTGGCAATTCTTGCATTGATGGCAGTGTGCGCTGCACACAGCTTCCTGTATGCAGTTACGCCGGATTCGCCGCCGGCACTCTATCGTACTGCTGCGTCTGTTCTTGCACTCACGCCCGAGCAAGCAAGTCATGGTGATCCTGCGATCCTTCGTGGAGTCGTCCTCCGGTACACAGAGCGTGGTATGGCGCTTCAGGACCATACTGCTGGAGTATGGATCAATTCCGCTGAACTATGGAGCCATTCGAATTATCCAAGAGATCTTGCTTCGGGCGACGAGGTCGAGGTGATTGGGGTTGTAGATCCAGGGCAATTCTCCCCGGTCGTGATTGCGCGTTCCATACGTAAACTGGGACATTCTCAACTACCCAAACCTCGGACAGTTACATTCAGGCAATTGAGCACTGGAGACCTGGATATCCAATACGTTTCCATCACCGGGATAGTTCGCTCCGCAGGACTCCGTCCAAGTTCCTCGCGTTTGCAGAGATTCTGGCTCAAGATTGAGATGAAGGACGGATTTATTTATGCTTCACTTCCAGAGGAGGACGCTGAATCGGGAAGCAAATTGATTGATGAGGTCGTCCGGATCGACGCTGTCGCAGCATGCACAAAGAACCTCAACAGGCAGATCACCAACCCTACTCTAATGGTGTCCGGCATAAAGAGTGTTACCGTTCTGCGTCCTACTCCTCGAAACTTATTTGACATCCCTGTTATTCCGATTGGGAAGCTGATGCAGTATCGGTCCGGAACCGACTATTATCATCGCGTGAGAATTGCGGGAGTCGTAACCTACTATAAGCCCGGCGAGAGCCTGATCCTCGAAGATCATGGCAGGGCATTGCTTGTTGTGACAGCGCAATCCGCCGACATACACTTGGGGGATAGGGTAGAGGCGCTTGGCTTCCCCGCGCCAAAGGACACAGGTCCAATTCTCGAGGATGCCGTCCTGCTGGATATAGCTCGAGGAAAGCCATTACAGCCTGCCCCCGTTTTGATTACAGACCTTTCCTCTGGCTCCTTCAATTACAACCTGGTCAGTACTGAAGGCCGTTTGTTGCGTCGGGTACAGGAGCCATTTCGTCAGGTATTGTTGTTGCAAGATAAGTCCATTCTACTGCTGGCTGAATTGGACGAACCTGAAAGCTCCAATGCATTGCAGAGTCTGCAGGAGGGAAGCACGATCCGAATATCCGGGATCAGTATGTTGGATATATCAGGCACCTGGAACACCGGAGGACCGAACGCTAGCACCGTTCGGTACAAAGTATTACTTCACTCGCCGAGCGACATTCAGGTGATTCATACATCCTCATGGTTCACGACGCTGCACGTTATCTACATCGCCGCTATATTGGCTGTTCTCGTGCTTGTCTTTTTCGCGCTGATTGTTTACGGACGAATGGAAGGCTGGAGGCTCCAGTCTGTTCTCGAAGAGCGTGAGAGGCTGGCACATGAGATTCATGACACACTAGCCCAGAGTTTTGCTGGAATTGGCTTTCAATTACAGGCGATTCAAAAGTCTATTCCCAGTGACAATTCCGATCTGCGGCAGCAAGTAGATCTAGCTCGCACACTGGTGCGACACAGCCACAACGAAGCGAGGCGCAGTATCGAGCCTCTAACTCCGGAGTCTCCCGAAGAAATCGATCTGCTATCTTCGCTCGAGACTTCTGCGCGCGCAATGGTCGAGGGCGGCTCCGTTGAAGTCAAGACCCTGAGTACTGGCGCTCCTCGCGCACTCTCGCCACAGATTGCGGTTACTTTGTTGCGAATCGGCCAGGAGGCTATTGCGAACGCTGTCCGTCATGCGGATCCAGGCAGCCTGGAAATTGCAATCACATATGAATCGCATTGTGTTTGTCTCACCGTTAGCGACAACGGCTGTGGCTTTGTGAAGAGTGGCGATCTGCTTGGGTTTGGATTGCGAGGAATGCGAAAACGATCAGCTGCCATCTCAGCTAAGCTGGATATTGTCAGCCAACTTGGGAAAGGGACTCGCATTGAAATCGTTGTCCCTCTTCCACCGCGTCTGACGCTATCTGCCTTTTTCAAGACGATGTGGAAGCGTCTGCTGGTGCGCATATTTCGCATTGGCAAGGAAATCAATTAAGCAATCATTTGCATGAGAGGAAGAATCGGGCTTGAATTGGAGGAAATCAGCCTTCAAGCGGGCACGTTCCCACTGCAATTCGATATCGCTTGCACACCGAAGCTGGCATCGCCGACAAAATATAATCCGGCCCGCGAATACGTCCGCGGGCCAGGATGCTTTTCAGAAACGGCATTTAGTTTTACCTATGGAGATACGAAGCTCCACTGCTGCCATGCATTGGCATTGTACGTGTACTGGTCGATCTTCGCGCCAACAGTCTTCACGCCGCCATCAACGTCAAGCGCAAGGCCGCTATTCACGCTGGTCAGTTCAAAATTGCCGCTACCCACGGAGATGACATTCCACTGCTGGTTTGTCTTGCCGTTTGCCGGATACTGATCGACCAGGGCGCTATTGGCCTTGGAAGCCCCGGCGACGTCAAGCAACTGCCCGCTCGCGACGTTGGTCAGCGTGATGACATTGCCGCCCAGGTTGTTGACCGTCCATTGCTGGTTGGTCCCGTCGTTGATGGTGTACTGCTGCATATCTTCGCCGTCCGTCTTGGAGCTGCCCGGATCGTCGATCGCTAGACCGCTGTAGACGCTCTTGATTACGTAGGTGCCGTTCGCGATCAGGTTAGTTCCGCTCGACAACAGCCCATAAACCACCACCTGTTTGGAGTCTGTACCGACGTAGACCTTGCCATTCGCGACGGTCGGCGCAACATACTTGGCATAGTTCCCGTATCCGTCTCGAGAAGCATTCGATGAGGTGCTCCACAGCAGAGTGGCAAGGTTAGTGGCGTTGTAGGCGTACATATTGCCACCCACCGTCGCATGATCGGGATCGGCCGTAGGAGCCGTTGCCCAAACAATCGCCGACCCCGACGCGGTTCCATTCGACGACACCGACACTGTCCCGCTGGTGGTTCCGCTCGGAGTCGAATAAGCGCTTTCCGACGTCGGAGTGGTGCTGAAGGTCGATCCATTAAAATGATATGCTTTGAGCGGTTCGTTTACGCCCCAGATGTACATGGTGTCGTTCCAAAACGCAGGCGCGCCCCAAATCCCATTCTCCGCCTGAAACTCCTGGACTACTTGATCTTTCGACGTGTCCAGCTTACCCATATTGGCGGTGTTGACAACATAGATTACGCCGGCTTTGCCTCCCCCGGCGATATAGGCGGTCCCTGGAATGGCAAAAGCGCCACCGGACCCCAGATCGGTATCGTTTGCATTCAGGTTGTCGTAATCATTCGGCTTAAAGTAATCAGAAACGGTCATTGAAGTGCCGCTGCCTGGGGCGAGCTTGATAAAACTCTCTCCATAGTCAGCCGTGGCATTCTCCGTGCTCTGTGTGCTGTTGCCCGAGATCACGTATAGATTGTTCGAGGAGTCGACGACAGCCCCCTGGCCACCCATCCAAATCGCCCCCTGACCGCTATCGGGTGTCACGTTGAAGACCCGGACTTGCGCCAGGGTGCTGGCGCTGTATCCCAATAGCCATCCGTGATAAGGGGTGTAGTCTTCATGAGAGGCAAACGCCAGATAGACAACGCCATTCACAAGCGTGAGAGCCGGCCGCTGGTTTTCCTGCGATGCAACAAACGGGATGTTGCCTCCGCTGCTCTGCATTCCGGTCCCGGCGATGGATGCGGAGATCTGCACGGGTCCGCCGAACTTCTCCGCTCCGGTGGAAATGTTCAGAGCGTGCAGACTAAAGCCTTGAACAGAATTTGTATAGGTTTTGGCAACCACGTAAATCGTGCCGGTGGTAGGGTCGATCACAGGCGTACTAATGATGCCGACCTCGACCAGGATGTTTTGCGTGTTGATGACGGAACTCGGCACGGGTGTCCCAAGAGATACATGCCAGTATTCGGTTCCTGAATCCGCATCAAATGCGTATACGCTGTCATGCGCCGTCGCCACATACAGAACATTGTGCGTTCCGCCGGAAATCGTAACGCCTTTGTAATACAAGGGCTGCGCGTAGGTAAATCCATCGATCGCAATCGAAAACAGCTTGCCGAAGGTGCTCTCGGTGACGTTGGTCGTCGTGAGGATCGTTTCATTCGGGTTCGAGCCGGATCGACTCAGGTCGTTGTGCTGTGTGAGTACATTCTGCCCGTGACTCACCTCGGTTTGCATGAACGACAGAATCAGAACTACAACTGAAAGCGCGAAATAAACACGCGCCAATGCCTTGATCTGAAACATACTTGACCTCCTCTTATCCTTGCCTGAGATTTCAGGGCTTTCGGTACTGGAACTGGTGGGAAGATGCCTCTGCAAATCGAATTCAACCGGGGAACAGGGGCGATGCGAATCCTATTCGCACTGTTGAACCAATGTCAATCGCACATTTGCATCAAAGAATGATGACCCTATAGGATGGCTCGGTATTTGACAGATAGATAGCGTCCATATGGCACAAATAGACCATATAGATCTTCCTTTATCTAAGGAAGGAAAAAACCTAGCCTGCTGAATGACGTTTATGATATTGTGTGCGTCATGCTTGTCGCGGCGCACCGTCAATACTGCCAATTTGCAACAGAGATTCTTCTGTCACGCATCCCGATGATGATTGCTGTTTGCCTGACCTCGGCTCTGATATCCGTCAACTCTACAACCGCACAAGTTGCGAGCAATTCCAACCAGCCACTCTCCAAGACATCAATCACCTACAGAATCGATGATATTGGCGAGTTACCGAACATTGCAGCGGATGTTACAGTATCCCTGAATCGCAATGGCGATGTTGCATATTGGACCAGGGCCAACGGCCTAGTGTATGCCGCGGTATGGAGCAACGGTAATTCCACATTGATCGATAAGATGCCAGGCTATCCCAACATGATTTCCCATACCATCAATGGAAGCGGTTATGTCGGCGGATGGATGAATACCAGCGGAAATCTCGTGGACAGCCTCTCTACCACGCAAGGATTCGTACGGCATGGCGATCACATCGAGATTGTTCCTGGATTGGGTGGGCGTGATAGTCGCGTCTTGAGTTTGAATGACAAGGATGTAGCAGTCGGCACCGCGATTACTGCCAGTGGCGCGCGCCATGCATTTATGATTTCTAACTCCAGTATCACTGACCTGGGTACGCTTCCCGCCGGCAAGTCGAGTACGGCCTTCGCCATCAACAATTCCGGCGTGATCGTAGGCGCGGCTGACTTTGATGGGAAAGCCAATCATGCGGTCTCTTGGACGCACCTGAAGATATTGGATCTCGGAACCCTGCCGCATGGAACCGCAAGCAGCGCGCGGGCAATCAACGACCTGGGTCAGATTGTTGGCTTCAGTGATACACCGGATGGTGTTCATGCCTTTCTATATATAGACGGCGCAATGCAGGATCTGGGCACACTCGGCAGCGATCCCAGTAAGGCATCCGGGATCAACAACCGCGGTGAAGTAGTCGGCGCATCCAATATCACCGGCACAAAACGTCATGCCTTCCTATGGCGAGAAGGTCGAATGGCGGATCTGAATACTTTCCTTCCCGTGGGAACGCCATGGGTTTTATCGGATGCGTTCAGCATCAATGACGGCGGGCAGATTGTTTGTTCCGCTAGGCGGAAGGGCGAGCCTTTACAACTTATTTTGCTCACTCCACAGTAGTACTACTGATGTTACAAGACAGCACACAGACAGCAAGGGTCTTGGGGAGGGAGGGATTCACATCGATAGATAAATCATTGGAAAGTAAGGAGATAAGAAATCGCATCAGCAAAATACCCCCAAAAGTACCCCCTTCGACAATTGACTGGGGCTTATCACCCCATTGAGGCATCGGAAAGTGGTGCCGCTATTTAATCGTGTAACGAGCGCCACGTCCTTTACCGACCTGCACCAGGTAGTGTTGCTCGGCGAGCCTTTTCACATGCACCTTGATGGTGTTGCGGTTGGCGCCGGTAGAATCTTCGATTTCCTTGACGGTGATCTCGCCGCGTGTTTTCACCAGTTCCAGTATCTGGCGAGAAAGTGCGGGCAATGAAGCGCGAAGCGCCTGTTCCTGTTTCACCTTGGCGGCCAGGTTGTCTTTCTGCTTGACCATCGTTTTCAGGAAAAATACCAGCCATGCTTCCCAGTTCTGCTCCTCCTTGCGTATGGTTTGCTGGGTATGGCGCAGTGCGAGGTAATAGCTGTCCTTATTCTGTTCGATCACGCCTTCCATTGAGCTGTAGGGGACATAGCCATACCCTGCACGCAGCAGCAGCAATGTTGTCAGTATGCGCGAGAGCCTGCCGTTGCCGTCCTTGAACGGGTGGATTGCCAGGAATACGACAATGAAAATCCCGGCCAGTATCAGAGGGTGGTGGCTTTCCTCCTGTACAGATTGATTGAACCAATCGACTATTTCTTTCATCCATCCGGGCGTTTCA
>Ga0181520_10004268_pt1 | contig 24140 bp, 20 predicted proteins | sample PEATcosm2014_Bin_29_FD_132451 | JGI IMG/M metagenome (GOLD analysis project Ga0181520, IMG submission 132451) | Peatland microbial communities from MTU Mesocosm Facility, Houghton, MI, USA - PEATcosm2014_Bin02_30_metaG | ecosystem: Environmental > Terrestrial > Soil > Wetlands > Peat | place...
GTATGCCCTCAAGGAACGCTTTCAGACACGCCCGATGAGGGCGTGACCTCTGCGCTATCCTTGAGTCAAAATTACCAGTTTTGTTGCGGACAGCAGCCGAAGCTACGCAAATTGGTTTGTTGTTTGGTTTCTGGTCCTGTTTTTTTGCTGACGATTCGATTAAACCACCGAAGCCGGGCAGAGACAATCCCAATTTAACCTCAATTCGCGGCCGCGTGCGCGAGTCATGCGGAACCGTTAATTTTGTCATGCATTGCGTTCATTACGAAATGAGGCTGTATCAACGCTTTGCCGCGTCCTGATACATTTTTATGAGTTTCAGGTAGTGGTCGCGCATAGTAATTTGACGATATGTTTGCGCGTGCGCGTGCGCGAGTCGTGTATCCGCGCGGGTGCCGGTGCCCGTCACAAAGGCCACATAACGGTCGCATTGCCGCCATTCGATGTTGAATTTCTCCCTGATGGCGCTATGGATTTCCGTTTTGGTCGCGCCTTCGTCCAGCATCCGGGCGACGAGTCCGCGCCGCTGGTCAATTTGCGCCTCTGTGCCTTTGACGTAGGGGCGAAGCTGACCGGTGCGGATGATTGGCGGATTCTTGGGTTTCATGGCGTAAACTCTTTCCAGATTTGTTCCGCATACTGTGCCGGTGTCGTATTGATTCGGTTTTCCTTTAATGCAGATTCGACTTCGCCGGCAACGCGCTCGCTTTTACCGAAGCGCTTTTTAATCCGGTTTACCCACTTTCCCGCGTCGTTCACCCATTGAACGCCAAGCGCGGATTCAAGACGGTCGGCCAATTCTTTTTGCTTTGCTGAAAGTTTCCTCACTGTCATAACCTCATTTATTGGAAAAGTTGAACCGATAGCGTGACGCCTTGATGCCACACCCCTTTTCGGTTTCTTCGAGGATTTTCAGGACACAGAGCGAGCGCAACCACCGTGCCGCCGTCGCGTGGCTTTCCTGTTTGGTCAATCGCTGCACCGTCCGCGATGACAAGTAAAACGGTTCCTGTCCGGCCATGATTTGAAGTTCCCGGCACAAGGCAACCACAAGGCGCAAGTTTTGATCCTCGAAATTGTCAACGGCTTCCGGCGGCAATGGGTTTTCCTGTGCCTGTTTCCATGCCTGCGTAATGGCACCATCGCCGAGTGGAACTTTGGCGGATGCGTAAGCGTTTAAAAACTGGGTCATATAGTCATCGCGGGTTTGTTCGGGTCGCAAAAATTCTGTGGCGCATTCATACCACCGGCTGAATACGTCGCGGAGTTGGGCCGGGGTAAATTTTCCAGACTGCTTTTCCAAAGTCTTGACGGCGCGGGCAAGCGTGAAAAGGTGGTCGTTGTTCTGGTGAACTTTGTTAGGCAATGCCAAATGGACAGCCTCGTCAATGGTGCGGCAAACGGGTTCCGACAGAGGCAACAAAGCTTTAGAAACAGCCGAACCACCCACAATAGCGTCAGTATCATCGGTAACATCTGTGTCTCTGTTGCTCTGTGACTCTGTCACTCCGTCGCTCTGTCTCTCTGTATCATTCACCAGCAATTCAGCTTTGGGGGCAGGCGGGTTGCTGATTTCCTTTGGCCAGACGATGCGGGCGAAATCCACCGGCAGGGGCTTGACCATGTTCACCATTTGATATGGACCCCCGTTCGGGTGTATGCCGTGAATGATGCTTTGACTTCCGTTGCTCCTAAACTCTCCGCAATCGTCGCCAGATTGCGTTTTAAGCTTCACAGTCTTGGCCGGGTAGTCGCCAGCCATCCGCAGCCAGAATACGCGCCCGCGCGCCCCACGCGTTTGCAGGGTGTCATTCAGGAACGGATTTAGCGCCAGATACGGTGCAACCAAGGTGTCGTCGTCCACGTCCAGCGCAATCAGATTGCCTGATTTCGCGCCCAATGCGACGCCGATGTTTCCACGTTCCAATTTTTTGATATAGGCGGGCGTCATGCTGGCAACGGTCAAGTGTCCCCATTTTATTTTTGTGCCCTTGCTTCTTTTCGGCCATGCCAGCAAAAGCACGTCATGGCCTACCAGTTCGCGCAGTTCACTGACATTCACAAATCCTCCCGGATTGATGCCGGTGACGTTTGCGGTGGCAGCCGCGCCGGATGATGATCTCAACGCGCCGTTTTGTGCTGGCGGATGCTTTGCTCCAGCGCATTGCAGATTTAGCCATTGCGGGCCTCACTTCCCTGATACGGCCTGAAATTCCAGAGCGGGCAGGCGTAGGCGGTGCAACCGGCGATTGCGTCCGGGTCAAAGCCGTTACACTCCAAGCAAAATGCCTTCACAGCACGCCGAGGCGAGCAGTTCGACGACCAAGAAGCGACGAAATGCCCCTTGAACCTGTCGGGCGTCGTGGCCAGTCGTCCGGCGCGTTTGGCGGCGATTTTTTGAGCGGTTAGGGGGTCATCGGTTTTCATTGTGCGACTCCTCCATTTTGCCGCCGGAGTAATGCCGCGATGACGCTTTCACGGTGGTAGAGAACTTTCGAGCCGACTCGAATTGAGGGCAGAACCCCCTTGCGCCGCCACTCGAAAATTGAGCGGCGGGACAGCGGCAGGATTTCCTGAAGCTGGCTATTCGTCAGGAATTGACGGTCGCCGTGCGGCAGGTCATTGCCGGGCGTGTGCTGCGGTTGCGATTTGACCGCCAACTTTGCGTTGCTCGTGGCGGATTCGGGCTTTGTGCGCTGAATCATGCCCCCAGTTTCCCACGCGCGCGAGTAATCGTCGTGGACAGGAAATTGCGCCGTTATTTGTCCACTTTACTACCGAGGTGAATTGCGCCGTTGGCGTCTTTGGTAACAGACTTAATCAGCGGCGTCTTTGCGTTTTCCAATTTAAGCCTCTGGCGGCATTTGCGGACAGCATCAAAATGCCCGCCGTCTGATTCTGGCGTTAGCGCGAAGTCACACCAATCAGCGAGTGCTTCATCTGTAAAAAAACAAAGCGGCGGAAAATCAGGGAGCTTGTCTGGACTGCAAATCCAAAAATCCACCAGAAAACAAGCCAAGTCATCGCAACGGTTCAAATCAGTTCCGAGCCGCTTGCCCTTTTTTGAAAGTTTTCTGCCCAAACCCTTGAAGAATCGAACGTCATTTTCCTTCGCAGCCTGATGGATGATTTTAGCCACGTCGAAATTTGCCCATGTGTTTTTGAGGCTTCCAGTTGACGCAGCAAGTGCCAGGACAAAATGTTTCTCGTCAAGCCGTTGTCGCCCAAAACCAATTTTGCCGCTTGATTTCATTTTCTGCCCCATTGCGCGAAGAACGAGAATGTCTCTCGCGTCTTTGCAACTTTGTATCACCTGTTGGCAATCCTGAATCTTTCCAATGGGTATTCCGGCCAGAGCTATTGCCGGGTCATCTGCCGGTGTCGGCACATATTGACTCCCGATCTTGTCATCAAGTGCTTTCCGAAACTTTTCAAAAGTTTCAAAATTTGTGCCTCCTTTTATTCCCAATGAAGCATTGATTTTGTCCTGAATTTTAGCAACTTGCTTTACAGACAATTCTTTGCCGGTGACACGATCTCTAAAAACAACTCTGAATCCCGCGCCGCGCAGACCATCTACCCGCGCAAGGATTTTGGTTTCGTTCGCCCAAAAGGTTTCTTGGCGCGTGCTAAAACGCAAATTCGCAAGTGATGGATAGTCTTTTATCATCGGCTATTGGCCGGTTTTCGGTGGAATCACGGTGAACCATTCCGCCGCTTCTTTCCGTGCCATCAAACCCTTGTAATGCCGGAACAGCATCGCAGGCGACGTGCCAGCTTGCGCGGCAGTCTGGTTTTCGTTCTGGTTCAAGGCGTAGTGCGCGGTTAAAAATCCGTGGCGCAACCCGTTTTTCCGTGATGGGATTCTCAGCCGCTTCCGTAGCTGGATTAACTGCCAAGTGTAAGCGTCCAGCGTGAGGCTCGTCACCGCGCCTTGATGCTGGCGATATGGTTCAAGCCACGCGGCCAATGTCGAATTGATTTCCACCAACCGTCGGGAGCGCGTCTTGGCTTTGGCAGAACTGATTTCCACATGGCCGGACACGCGCCACACGTCGCCCCAGTCGAGCCGCAACGCCTCTTGCAACCGTAACCCGCCAAAAGCTTGCATGGCGATGATGACGGCCATTTCCGGCGCGGCGTTGTCGAGCATCAAACGCAGTTCTGCCGGGCGGTAATAATCCACGTCGCCGGTGTCCGCGTCCTCTTTCCGCAGTCCATCCGCTTCAAGCAACCGATGATTGGCCGCGAGATAATCACGCCGCTGGCACCAGCCGAAAAACATCCGCAGTGTGGCGCGGTAGTGGTTTCGACTTTTGGGCGAAAGCGTCGCGTGAGATTCAACGAACAAATCAAGGTGTTGCTTGGTCAAGTCGCACACGTCAGCGGCGGGATTCGTGGCGGCAAATTCGTTCAACTGCCGTTCGGTGTCTTGGACATACACCGGAGATAAGACGGAACGCTTGCCATCTTGTGAGACGCCCTTTGGCCTGCGTGCGTCGCAAAACTCTGTGACAGCAACCGCCAGCGGCTTGCGCTGGACGGCGGCAATGCTCTGGCGATACACGCGGACGGCCTCTAGCAGCGAGCAGCCTTTGGGCAGTTGCTTGACGGCGGAAAGGTAGTTGCCGGTCATTTCGACGAAGGAAACCGCCTTGCCGGTTTCCTGCCGATACGCGGCGAGCATATCCCGGACGGTCAGGGCGTCTTGCGCCTGTTTTGCGGTCAGGGCGGATGATTGCTGGCCTTTGTGGAGTTCCTTGACTTTGTCCTCTGCGGCCTGCTTGGCTTCACTGTAACTGCCGAATGTGAGCATCCGCCGTTTGCCCGCCACTTTGAACGCGACGCGGTAGAACGGGAAGTTTTCACCGGGCCGGTAGATTTTGGCGCGTTGCTCGTAATGCTCGATTGTGACAGGGAATTTCACGCGACGGTCAGCAGATCGGGCCGGTTTTTGTGCAAGTTCTGTGCAAGTGGCCTGAGAATCCTCTGTTTCCTCAACAATAGTGGTGCCCACGACAGGACTTGAACCTGTATCCGGTTAAGGACTAGAACCTGAATCTAGCGCGTCTGCCAATTCCGCCACGTGGGCTTGACGGTTTGCAGTGTGAAGAAAGGCGGATAAAACTGCAAGTTCATTTATTCGAAGCATTTTTTCCGGTTCCACACCAGACCCAGCGGGCGCGATACCTTGGTGGCTTTTTCCAAATTCTTGCGGGCCGATTGGGGGGCGGTAAAAACCGAGACCAGCCCGTTTTCATACAGCCGGGTCAAGCCCGAGGCCGCCGGCCAAGTCACTTTTTTGCGGACTCAAATCCGGCGAACAAGTTCTCCAAATTATTCAGATTGTTTGCCGCCAGGGTCTGGGGGGCGAGGGCTTTTTGGAGGAAATCAATGCCGTCCTCGACGGTGCGGATGGACCGCGGCAGGATGGCGCCGGCGGCGTTGGCGTGGCCGCCGCCCTGGAATTTTTCCGCGACCTTGAGGGCGTCGCCGTTGCGGCTGCGGAAGCTGGCGAAGATGGAGTTGGAGCGGCGGAAGAGGGTCACGAGCACGGGATACTTGGTGGCGCCGCTTTCGAGGAGCTGATGGACGATCTGGTTGCTGCTGCCGATGACGGTGCTCACGAACGCGACGGTGGGCGAAAGTTCCTGGATGTGGCGGCGGCTCCATTCCAAGCCGATCGGGTCTTCGACGCGCCGCTTGGTGGCCATGACTTCGAGCAGGGGATGGTCGAGGAGTTTTTCCAGGTCGCCGCCGATGACCGTGTGGAGGTTCCAGAACTGGTAGGATTTGACGAGGCTGGCGTAATCGCCGGCCACGGTGAAATCGGGGTCGTGTTCGAGGAACAGGTCGGAGACGTCGTTGAAGTGGACGAGGCGTTCCAGCGCGGGGGAGCCCAGGCCCTCGGCTTGGCACAATTCGTAGCAGAGCAAGCCGGCGGATTTGGTGATGTCATGGATGAAGCGGGCGTTTTTCGGCGCCACGGCCGTGACGTGATGGTCCACAATCACCCAGTCGGGCTTGTCCATGCGCGTCTCCAAGGCGAGGTCGGTGACCCAGGCGGATTTTTCGCGGAGGTCGCGCTGCTTCCAGAAATTGTAATGATAAGCCTCCAGCCGCACCGGTTCGCCGAACAGGTGTTTGGCCAGGCGTTGCAAGAGCAGGCCGGACAGAAACCCGTCCAGGTCGCTTTCGTGCGTGATGATGACTTCAGGCTTGGGCAATGCCGTCATGGAGCAAGGTTAGTGCACGACCGGGTGCGTGGCGAGCGGGAATACGAGGCGCGGTTTGACAGCACGGGGGCGGACGCCGTAGCTTCAGGTGTGTTTAAACTGGTTTCGGATTACGCACCGGCGGGCGATCAGCCGCAGGCGATTGAAAAGCTGACCGCCGGGATCGTGTCCGGCGCGAAGCATCAGACACTGCTGGGGGTCACCGGCTCGGGCAAGACTTTTACGGTGGCCAATGTCATCCGGAACGTCAACAAGCCCACGCTGGTCATTTCCCACAACAAGACGCTGGCGGCGCAGCTTTACGCCGAGTTCAAGGCGTTTTTCCCGCAGAACGCGGTGGAATACTTCGTGAGCTACTTCGATTATTACCAGCCGGAGGCGTACATACCGCGGACGGACACGTTCATCGAGAAGGATTCCAGCCGCAACGACGAGATCGAGCGGCTGCGGTTGTCCACGATGAGCTCGCTGTTCACGCGGCGGGACGTGGTGGTGGTGGCGAGCGTGTCGTGCATTTACGGCATTGGCAGCAAGGAGGATTACGAGGCGCTGGTGGTGCCGCTGCGGTTGGGGCAGGGGACGTCGCGAGACCAGTTTCTGGGACGGCTGGTGGATTTGCAGTACGACCGCAACGACATCGCGTTTGAGCGGGGCAATTTCCGGGTGCGGGGGGACACGGTGGAAGTGTGGCCGGCGGGGCGGGAGGACGGGCTGCGGGTGGAGTTTTTCGGCGACGAAATTGAGCGGCTGAGCCGGTTTGAGCCGCTGACGGGCGGCAAGACCGAAGCCATGGAGGCGGCGATGATTTTTCCGGCGAAGCAGTTTGTGACGACGGGCGACAAGATGAAGCGGGCGATCCTGGCCATCCGGGAGGAACTGGGCACGCGGATTGCGGAATTCGAGCGCGACGGCAAATTGCTGGAGGCACAGCGGATCAAGCAGCGCACGGAATTCGACCTGGAAATGATGGAGGAAATGGGCGTGTGCTCGGGCATCGAGAATTATTCGCGCCACATCGCCAACCGCCCGCCGGGGTCGCGGCCGGCGACGCTGTTTGACTTTTTCCCGGACGATTACCTGCTGGTGATTGACGAGTCGCACGTGACGGTGCCGCAGATCGGGGGGATGTTCGAGGGGGATCGATCGCGCAAGACGGTGCTGGTGAACTACGGATTCCGGCTGCCGAGCGCGCTGGACAACCGGCCGCTGAATTTCCTGGAATTCCAGGGCTTGCAGAACCAGACCATCTACGTGAGCGCCACGCCGGCGCGGCGCGAGCTGGACTGGTCGCGGCAAAGCGCGGGCGGGGGCACGGGGGTGGTGGAACTGGTGGTGCGGCCGACGGGGTTGGTGGATCCGAAAGTGACGGTGAAGCCGTTGAAGGGCCAGATTGACGACCTGATCGAGGAGGTGCGCAAGCGGGCCGACAGCAAGGAACGCACGCTGGTGACCACGTTGACCAAGCGGACGGCGGAGGAGTTGACGGATTACCTGCGGGACATCGGGGTGAACGTGCGGTATTTGCACAGCGAGATTGACGCCATCGAGCGGGTGGAAATCCTGCGCGCGCTGCGCAAGGGCGAATTCGACGTGCTGGTGGGCATCAACCTGCTGCGCGAGGGGCTGGACCTGCCGGAGGTTTCGCTGGTGGCGATTTTGGACGCGGACAAGGAAGGTTTCCTGCGGAGCGAGACGAGCCTCATCCAGACGGCGGGGCGGGCGGCGCGGCATTTGCACGGCGAGGTGATTTTGTACGCGGACGTGATGACCGACAGCATCAAGAGTTTTCTGGCGGTGACGGAAGCGCGCCGGCAGCGGCAGTTGGACTACAACCGGGAGCATAACATCACGCCGCGCAGCGTGAACCGGGCGGTGGAGGAAAGCCTGGCCACGTATGAGACGAACCGGGCGAAGGCCGCCGGCGTGCTGCAGGACGCGAAACTGGACGTGGATCTGACGCAGACCATTGCCGAACTGGAAAGCGAGATGCTGAAGGCGGCGGAGGATTTGCAGTTTGAAAAAGCCGCGCTGCTGCGCGACCAGATCAAGGAATTGAAGCGGATGCTGGACGGCGGGAAGCCGGAGGAAAAGGCAAAGCCGGCGAGCTATCGAAAGGGGAACGGGCGGCGCTCGCGCAAACGGGGGGCGTACACGGACGCCGCGTGAGGCGGAAAGATGCAACCACAGACGGACACGGACGGACGCAGACGAACACGTCCTGACTCAGGCGGCGCTGGTGTTCAGGCGCAAGCGTACGCCGGCCAGGGTGGCTTCATGCCAGAGCCGGATGTGTTCGCCGAGTTTTTCCAGCCACGGCAACACGGACTTCTCCAAGGCGTCGGAGAGTTGGAGGTTGTCCTGGGAATCGCAGGCCTCGTCCACGCGGCGGATGATCATGGCGATTTGTTCGAGCTGCCAGCGGCGGAGTTTGTGGAAGGTGGTGCCGCACCAAACCTCGCAAAGATTTTCGGGCATCAGGCTCAGGGTGAGCACGGGTTCCTTGAGCTGGCCGGCGATTTTCCACCACAGTTCGCGGGCGATGAAGGGATCGTTGATGAGCACGAGCGTGAATGTTTCCCGCACCGCCGCCTGCGCGCGGCTCACCTGTTGCGCGGCGGTGGTGAGCAGCACCAACGGCAGGTCGGTCAGCGGCACGGTGATGGCATCCACGCGGAGAAACAAGAGACTGTCCAGCGGCAGGGAGAGATCCACGGCGTGCCCATCCACGAGAAATTCGCCGAGCACGCGCTGGTTGGCGAGGGCCTCGGCTTCGAGAAAGGAGTGGATGGAGTTGAGGGTATGGCGGCCGGGCGGCAACACCACGGTCGCGCGGTCAAGCGTGACGAGGATTTCCCCGGCGGATTTTAAAAATCCAGAATTCCTATAGTTCATACCCCCTCCCACATCGGTAATGTAGGCTGGGGCCAGAGTTTTTTCCTGCAAAAGTTATTCACAAGGGGTGGGGGCGGGCCTAAGGCGGAAAACTCCGGCTTGAAATTCGTTTGCTCCGGGCTCAATTGCGTTAGACTGGAGGCATGAATTTATTGCCTTTTGGAAAGTTGCCCGCCGCGAAGCCGCGGGCGTTTGTCCCGGAAACCGCGGACTTGGGCGATTGGCCGCAAATCGCGCCCCTCTTTGACGAGCTGAAAGCGCGGGCGGCACAGGCGAAGTCCGCCGCCGAGCTGGAGCGCTGGCTGCTGGACTGGAGCGAGCTCAACGCGGCCCTGGACGAGGAATCGTCGCGCCGGTATATCGCCATGACCTGCCACACGGACAATGCGGAGGCGGAGAAGGCTTTTCTGCATCTGGTGGAGCACGTGGAGCCGCAAGTCAAGCCGCGGCAGTTTGAATTGGAGCAGTTGTACGTGGCGCACCCGCTGCGGGCGGAGTTGCTCAAGGCAGCGGCTCCGGCCGCCAAAAGGAAGGCTGTCGCCCCGTCGCGGCGCAAGCCGGCCGCCAAGTCCCGCTACGAAGTGTTTGATCGCAACGTGAAGAACCATGTGGAGCTGTATCGTGCGGAGAACGTGGCGCTGGAGACGGAGGAGGCCAAACTTTGCCAGCAGTATCAAAAATTGATCGGGGCGCAGACGGTGAATTTCCGTGGCGGGGAAAAGACGCTGGTCCAAATGGGACGGTATCTCGAGGAGCCCGACCGCGCGCTGCGGCAGGAGGCGTGGGAGGTGGTGGCGCAACGGCGGTTGCAGGACGCGGACAAGTGCGAGGAAATCTTCGAGGCGCTGATCCAACTGCGGACGCGGATAGCCCGGAACGCGGGTTTTGAGAACTACCGCGATTACGCCTTCCGCCAGAAAGGCCGGTTTGATTACACGCCGGCGGACTGCGTGAAGTTCCACGGCGCGATTGAAAGCGAGATCATGCCGGCCGTGCGGCAGATCCAGGCGGAGCGCCGGGAGCAGTTGAAACTGGAGAAGTTGCGGCCGTGGGATTTGGCGGTGGACCCGCAGAACCGGCCGCCGTTGAAGCCGTTTGCCGAGGTGGACGAGATGGTGGCGCGCGCGCAAAAGATTTTTGATCGCGTGGACGGCGAGCTGGCGACGGGTTTCCGGCAGTTGCGGGAATTGAAGCTGCTGGATCTGGAAAATCGCAAGGGCAAGGCGCCGGGGGGATATCAGTCCACGCTGGCGGAGGCGCGGGTGCCGTTCATTTTCATGAACGCGGTGGGCGTGCAGCGGGACGTGGAGACGATTCTGCACGAGTCGGGCCACGCCTTTCACGCGCAGGCGACGCGCCGGGAGGATTTGCACGCGTATCGCGAGGCGCCGATCGAATTTTGCGAAGTGGCCTCGATGTCCATGGAGCTGCTGGGCAACGAATTCATCGAGGAATTTTACGCGCCGGCGGAGGCGAACCGCGCGCGCAAGACGCATCTGGAGGGCATCATCGGGTTCTTCCCGTGGATGGCGGTGGTGGATGCCTTCCAGCATTGGATTTACACCCATGCCGGGCACACGCGGCAGGAGCGCCAGGCGGCGTACCTGGAGCTGATGGACCGTTTTGGCGGAGACGTGGATTGGACGGGCTGGGAGCAGATGCGGGCGAATTCGTGGCACCGGCAGTTGCACATTTTCATCCATCCGTTTTATTATGTGGAGTGCGGCATCGCGCAACTGGGGGCGCTGGAGGTGTGGGCCAATTCCCGGCGCAACCGGACGAAGGCGCTGAAGGATTACAAGAAAGCGCTGGCGCTGGGCGGGTCGCGTCCGCTGCCGGAGCTGTTTCACGCGGCGGGCTGCAGTTTTGAGTTTGCCGCGGGCACCATCAAGCCGCTGATTGAGCTGGCGGGAAGCGAATTGAAGAAATTGTAACGGGCGCTATCGCGCGTTGCCCAGCTCGTCGGCGAGGTCCTCGATGGTCCAATTGGCGCGGGCGGCCTGCAATTTATCCGCCGCAGCGCCATGTTGCCAGACGGCGAAGCGGAGCGTGCGGCCGATGTCCGCCTGCAACGGCGGTTGCGCGAGCAGGCCGGCGATGAAACCGCCCAGCAGATCGCCACTTCCGCCCTGGCCGAGGTAGGGGTTGCCGGACGGGTTGACAAAGATTTCGCCCCCGGTCTGGCCGACCAAGGTCTGGTGCCCTTTGAGCACCACCCAGCAGTTGCCGTAGCGCCGCGACAATTCGCGCAGGGCACCGGGGCGGTTGGCCTGCACCTTGGGGATGGGCCAGTTGAGCAGCCTGGCCGCCTCGCCGGGATGCGGGGTGAGCACCCGGGCCGCTTTTTTGGTAAAGGGTCCGGGCGAGAGAAAATCCAAGGCGCTGGCGTCCACCACCAGCGGGAATTCAAAATCGCGCCACCAGTGGGCCAGTTGACGGCGGAGCAGTTCCGGAACGTTGCGTGACGCCAGGCCCGGGCCCACGAGCAGGCCGCTGACGCTTTCGGGAAATCTCGTGTCCGGCGTCCAGGCGCTCACCATGGCCGACTGCAACTGGGCGGCCACGACGCCATAAACATCTTCCTGGGGGTACACGGTGGTCAACCCCGGTTGGGCGCGGAGGGCGCCGCGCGTGGCCAGTATGGCGGCGCCGTGATAGTCCAGGCTGCCGGCCACGATGGCCACGTGGCCAAAGGAACCTTTGTGCCCCGCCACGGGCCGCGGCGGCGGAAAATTTTGAAAATCACCCGGCTGGGTCCAGTTCAGGCTTTCTTTGAGCGGGCAGGGGGCCAAGCCGACGTCTTCGGCCACTTCCAACCGGCCGACGAACGGCCAGGCGTGGGAGGCGAGCATGCCCGTCTTGGGCGCGCCCACCGTGAGCGTGAGGGACGCTTGAATCGCCGCGCCCTGCGGAATACCGGTATCCGCATTGAGGCCGGAGGGAACATCCACGGCCAACACCGGGATTCTGGCGGCGTTGATGGCGGAAATAATCTGCACCCAAGGTTCGGTGAGCGGACGGTCCAGGCCGATGCCGAACAGACCATCAATGATCAGGGCGGGCTTTTCCCGGAGGGCGCCTTCCAGGGGCGGCAAATCGCTGTCTGGGAGGAGCAGGTCGAGCAGCTTCACCTTGCGGCCGGCCAGGAACTCGCGGGCCGCGCGGGCGTCGTCGCCGTTGTGGCCTTTGCCGGCGAGGATGAGGATGGTGTCATCATCGCCGGTGAGTTTGCGGGCGCGGCGGGCGATGCATTCGCCGACGCGGCGAATGACTTCAATTTCGGTCTGGCCGGTTGCCCAAGTGGCCTTTTCCCATTCGCGCATGGCGGCAATAGTGATGACTGGAACTGACACGGCAGAAAAGTGACATAATTTTCCGGGGTTCAAAAGTAGAATCCGTGCGTGCGCGCGAATCGGATCGGGCGAGGGGCGGAAAGCGGCTTGAGACTGTGGATGGGCTTGTACAAGTGGTTAAAGATTAAGCGATAATACTGTTCTCGGTGGAATCGGCGATCTAAAGGACAAATAGGACAAAAGGGACGGATCGGTTCCCCGGGGTTTGGGTGGAGGCCAAGGCAAGGATCTGCCGGCGGCTCAGCGTTTAACGTAGCCGTTGGCGCGGAACCAGGTGACGGCGTCGGCAAAGGCTTGTTCGGGGGCGGTTTGGGGGAGGCCGAGTTCGCGGATGGCTTTGGCGGGGTCGAACCACATTTTGTACCGGGCCATGCGGACGCCGGCCAGAGTGGCCCGGGGCGTTTTGCCGGTGAAGCGGGCGATGGCTTCGCTGATTTCGGCGATACGGAGGGCGAGCCAGTAGGGCATTTTTCTCTGGGGGGCGGGCAAGCCGGTGATTTTGGCCAGCGCGGCGAGGGTTTGTTGCATGGTCCAGTTGCCTGTCTGATTGCCCAAGATGTAGCGATGCCCCAACGCACCTTTTTCCGCCGCCAAGATGTGTCCCACGGCCACGTCCCGGACATGCACCCAGTTGAGGCCGGTGTCCAGATAGGCGGGCAGGCGGCGATTGAGAAAGTCCACGATGATTTGGCCGGTGGGGGTGGGTTTCCCGTCGCCCGGGCCGACGGGGGCGGAGGGGTTGACGATGATGATGGGCAGGCCCCGGGAGCGAAAGAGCTCCATCGCCACGGCTTCGGCTTGGAATTTGGAGCGCTTGTAATCGCCGCTGAGGTGGTCGGGGGAGACGGTGGCGGCCTCGGTGGCGGGGATGAGCCGGCCGTTTTCCTGGGTGGGCAGGCCGATGCAGCCGACGGTGCTGGTATAGACGATCTTGCTGCAACCGGCCCGGCCGGCGGCTTCGAGGACGTTGCGGGTGCCCTGGACATTGACGGCGTACATGGGGGCGTAGTCGCGCATCCAGAGGTGATAGCTGGCGGCCACATGGAAGCACCAGTCGCAGCCGGCGAGTTCGCGTTCGAGGAGGGGGCGGTCCAGGAGGTCGCCCGGCACGCGGTCAAACTGGCAGCCCGGCAAACATCGGTCCGAGGTGCCCGGTCGCAAAAGTGCCTTGACGCGGTGGCCACGTGCCAGCAATTCCTGCACTAGATTGGAACCGATAAAGCCCGATGCGCCGGTGACAAAACATTTCATGGTGCCTCGACTGACCAGCCCACTGATAGGGCATCGGGGTGGAAATATCCAACAAATTATTTTGCCGACGGCCGCTTGACTTGGTGGGCGGAGTTGGAAAAAATCGGGGAGTTGTATGCCGGCTAAGAATACCGCCCGAAAGAAAATGACGCGCGCCGAAGAGCGTGACCTGGACACGAAGATCGAGTTCGTCGAGGGTCTGGTTCGGCGCGATCCGAACTATGTGGATGCGTTGCAGATTCTGGGGGATCATTACACGCAGCGCGGGCGCATCAACGAGGGCTTGAAGGTGGACGAACGGCTGGCGCGGCTGGAGCCGGGTAACCCGCTGGTGTTTTACAATCTGGCGTGCAGCTATTCGCTGGCCGGGGAAATTGACCATGCGGCCGGCGCCCTCGAGAGGGCCCTGCAGCTCGGCTATCGCGATTTTGACTGGCTGGCCAAGGACCCGGATCTGAAGCCGCTCCGCACGCAGCCGGTTTTCGACGACCTCAAGGCCAAGATCCGGCAGTTGAAGGCCAAATCCCGCTGAACCTCATGAAGGTGACTGTTCGCGGGCGCACCGAATCCTTTCGCACCGTCACGTTCGACGCCACCGCCAATTCCGTGCGGCTCATCGAGCAGCGCCTGTTGCCGCACGAGTTTAAGATCATTGGGACGAGGAATTACCGCGAGACGGCGCGGGCCATCAGCGACATGGTGGTGCGCGGCGCGGGGGCGATTGGCGCGGCGGCGGCCTACGGGCTGGCGCAGGGGGCGCTGGCGTTTCGGGGGGGCGAGGTGCGGAAGTTTTCCGCCCACATGGAGACCGTATTTCAAACCCTGGCCGGCGCCCGGCCCACCGCGGTGGATCCGGTGAATGCCATGAACGGCGTGCGCCGGGAAATGGCGCGCGGGGGCACGGTGGCGGAGCAGCAGGCGCTGGCGGTGGCGGCGGCGGAGGAATTTGCGAACGAGGACGTGCGGCATTGCGCGGAGATCGGGCGGCACGGGGCGCGGCTGATTCGCGACGGGATGAACGTTTTGACGCATTGCAACGCCGGCTGGCTGGCATTTGTGGATATTGGCACGGCGACGGCGCCGTTGTACGCGGCGCAAGAGCAGGGGAAGCGGTTCCACGTGTTCTGCGACGAGACGCGGCCGCGGTTGCAAGGCGCCTCGCTGACGGCATGGGAGCTGGCGGAGCAGAAGATTCCCCATCATATCATCGCGGACAACGCGGCCGGGCACCTGATGCAACGCGGGGAGATTGACTTGGTGATCGTGGGCAGCGACCGCGTGCTGGGCCGCACGGGCGAGGTGGCCAACAAGATCGGCACCTACACCAAGGCGGTGCTGGCAGCGCGGCACCGGATTCCCTTTTACGTGGCGATACCGCTTTCGACCATTGACTGGAAACTGAAGCGCGGCGGGGACATTCCGATCGAGGAGCGGCGCCAGGAGGAGGTGCTGGGCGCGTGGGGCGTGCCGGCGAATCCGCAAGGCGGGGCGGGGCGTCCGCGAGGCGCGCGGCGCGTGTATGTGCGGGTGGCGAACGCCATGAGCCCGGCGCGCAATCCGGGTTTCGACGTGACGCCGGCGGAGCTGATCACGGGGATCATCACGCCGGCGGGGATTTTCAAACCTGGGGAATTGTGGCGGCAGCGTCACCGGTTGGGGGGTGGCGACGGGGCGCCGCAAAAATAAAAGGGAAATGGCGGGGATTGAACTTGCGCGGGTGGCGAAAGGAAATTAGAGTGTGTGCCCCCTAACGGCGGGGTAGCCAAGTGGTAAGGCAGGGCTCTGCAAAAGCCTCATCCGTCGGTTCGATTCCGACCTCCGCCTCCATCCTGAACCGCTTGAGCGGCAAGGGTTTTGTGGCGCAGGAGTCCGCAACGGACACCAAAACGGACACCAGTTTATCAACTCCGTTAGAACCCAGCGTAACCGGCGCTAACCCGCCGACTACTCGCTAACTCTGCGGAACCGGCTTCAGTTATCCTTGCGATTGCGTGAATATATGAAAACACGTTATCGCTTAATTCGCCGGGGCATTCGGGGCGGCCTTTATTATTCCGTGGACACCACCACTGGCAAACGCACCAGCTTGGGCACCACGGACGAAGACGAGGCCCGCCAGATCATTGAAGCCCAAAACAACTCCCTGCGGCAACCCGTGCTCAATCTTCAAATCGCCAAAGCGTATGTGGCCGGTTCGGACAACGGTATGAAAACCCGCACCTGGCAGAACGCCATTGAAGCACTCACCGGCACCAAGAAGGGAGCCAACAAAGAACGCTGGCTGCGTGTGGCCAAGGACAAGGCATTGGCCCCATTGCTGCCCAAAGTCATCATTGAAACGCAGGGCGAGCTTTTATTGCGCATCCTGCAATGCGGCAAAGTTTCCACCAATGTTTATCTGCGCCGGCTGCATAATTTCTGCGTGGACATGAACTGGCTGCTGTGGCCGCTGGTTCCGAAGCGTCAATGGCCAGCCGTTGAATACAAAGAGAAACGCGCGATTACTTTGGCCGAACATCTGGCGATTGTCGCCCGCGAGAACAATCCCGAACGCAAGGCATTCTACAAACTGGCGTGGTATCTGGGCGCATCCCAATCGGACTTGGCATTTCTTGACGCCGAGAATGTTGATTGGAACAACAACGTCATCAGTTACAACCGCATGAAAACCGGCACGGTTGCCATTATGCGCCTTGATGAAGACATGGCGGAACTTCTGCGCGACCTGCCGGGCAGCGGCCCGCTGTTTCCGTATCTGCGGACGGTTCGCGCGGGCGACCGCGCCACGGAGTTCAAGCAACGTTGCACCGGACTCGGCATCAAAGGCGTGTCGTTGCATAGCTATCGCTATTCGTGGGCGGAACGCGCCAAAACGGCGGGCTATCCCGAACGGTATGCCCAGGTGAATATCGGCCAAAATAGCAAGGCCGTCCATCGTTTCTATTCCCGCAACGCCCCGGTGGAAATGCCCGCCTTGAGCGAATACGAGAAGCAGCAGAAGGCCATTACCGGAAGCCGGAACCCCGAACCCGCAACGCCAGCCGTTGCGGCATAAAAGGAGGACATCATGCAACCGTGGCAAATCAAAGCCTTGAAGCTGGAGGTGTCGGTGTTGGATGCCGTGAACGGCTTCGTTCACACGCACGCCCTTTGCTTTTTCATCGGGGCCATTTATCTCTTGCTGGCATTGTTGGCGTGGGTATTGAGCGGCGCATTGCGACGAAAGGGAGGAAAACCCATGTCCTACGTCCGGCCAACGATTGTTATTCAATTGCCGGGAACGCCACCGCCGCCACTGGAACCCCCATTCGACCCGTTCCCGCCATTGCGGGAACCGCCGGACTATTATGACCACCACGACGACTATCCTTTGGAATGACCACCGTTCATGGCCGGTAACCGTGCGACTGTTTTTTTGGCACGTCCGGGGGAATCAGGTGGGGCTTGATTTTGGGCTCCACCGTTTCCCCGGCTTGGGGTTGCGCCTGTGCTTGGACTGGTTGCTGGCGCGGTTCATTGGATTCAATCGTCTGCTTGACCGTCTCAGCTTGTGCCTGCCTTTGCCTGTTGCGCAACCTCTGGAACGCGCTGCGTCGTTTCTTGTGGGTCATGGTAAATGCCATCCGTGTGCCCCAAAGCGGTTCCATCATCCGAAAGTAGGGGTCAGATCGGCGGTATTGCGCTATCAGCGCATCCACCACCGACGGGCGATCCCCGCTGCGTGTGATATTCTCCCGCAATTGCTCCTTGTCCGTCGTGAAAATATGAATCCCCTTCTTGCCGCGCGAAATGGTGACATACCATTGCTGCTGGTTCGTCGCGGCCTTCGCCGCCGAATCCGAAAACAAAACGTAGTCCACTGACTTGCCTTGCGAAGCGTAGGACGTGATGGCGTAGCCCCGGACGAACTGCCGGAAGTTTTTATCCAGGACCCGGCCATCGGCCAGCGCAATGCGGCCGTCCGGCTGGACGGCCTTGACCGTGACCAGTTCGCCATTGACCAGCTTGCGGTTTTCCACGCTGCGGCCATTGGCCTTGAGTTGCAGCTTGTCGCCGGAGGCCAGGGCCAGTTCCTTGCGCTGGCAGGCCGTCAGCTTGTCCAACTGCTTGAACGCTATGGGAGCAATGCGCGTATCCGTTTCCACCAGCAAATGCGTGTCGGTAATCAGCTTCAACCGCGCCGATTCCCCAGCCTTGAACCCGCGCACGTCCCGATTGAATACCAGCACGGTGTTGGCATCATAAGAGCGGACATCGCGTTTTTGCGCTTCCGTCAAATCCACCGGCTGAAACGCCGTCACTGTGGTTTCCGCTTCACCAATCAATTTGTCCTGCTTGAGCGCACCGCGAATAGCGTCATTGACCCGGTGAATTTCATTCCAGCTTTGCGAGAGGACCACGGTGGATTGACGATCTTTCACCAGTTCCAGATAACGCGCCGTCAGTTTTTCATGCTTGTCGGCCAGCGTGCAGGACTCAATTGTTTTCAGCTTGTCCAACCGCGCAAACGATTCCGTGAACTTGCCGTCGCGGGCTTCCTCGACGGCCTGCCGGTATTCCTTGATGTGCTGGCGCTCCTCGATGGATTTGGCCAGGGCGGGATTCTGGCGGCGGATGTTGGTCAATTCCACTGGCCGGAGGCCCGAATGCTTTTCAATCGCCCGCAGCGCGTCGCCCGCCTCGACCGCGCCATGCTGGCGTGTGTCCCCCGACAAAATCAGTCGCGCATTGCGTTCGACCACCAGCCGGAGCAGTTCCAGCATCGTCTTGCCCCCAATCTGTCCGGCCTCATCCACAATCACCACCGTTCCCTCTTTGAGTTCCTTCCGTTGCAGAAAGCTGGCGACCGTCAGCGGCGACGGGAAGCCTTCCCGTTCCATGTCCAGCACTTGCTGGCGTTGCGGCGCAAGGACGACCACGCCGCGCCCGCCGTCGCGGATTTGCCCGACCAGCTCGCGCAGCACAAAACTTTTGCCTGTGCCCGCCCCGCCGCGAAAGACCGAAACCCGGTTGCCATTGGAAATCAATGCGCTCAGGGCTGCCCGTTGTTCCTCATCCAGCTTGGGATTGAACGGTTTTGGCTTCCACACCAGCGGATAGCAGGAAATGGCGCCTTCCCTGACCATCTGGAGGATTTCCAATTCCCGCTCCATGTGCTCCCGCGTGGTGACTTTGTCAGGATGATCGGGAAAGCGCAGATAGCCGCGTTTTTGCGTGACGGCCTGAATGTCCGCCAGTGAAACGTCCTGCCCTCTGGCGCGTTCCAGCGCGTGCCGCCACAGTTCATGCTCATGGACGATGGAACGGCGTTCAAACAAATGTTGCTCCGCCCACGTCACGGCCTGCTCGCAAATCTTCTCGCCGGAGACGAATGCAATGGACGGCTTCGCCGTCAGTCCGTCCAGCGAAGCCCTTTCGCCCGCCGTCATCTGGCCGTCCCACAGCGTTTGCAGTTTTTCCAAACCGATGTCCCGGATTTTCCGTGGCCGTTCCTTGTGCGCGATGTTCTCCCGAATCGCGGCGATATTGTCACCCGCCTTTTCCGGTTCACGCGCCAGCAATTCTTTGGTTTGCCGGTCAATCTCCCGATGCCGTTTGGAAAACTTTTCAATCAGCGCCGGCGCGACACCCTTGATTTCAAAATCACCGCGCGGTTTGTTTTCAATCTGATAACCGCATTTCACCAGTTCGCGCGTCAGTTCATGGTAATAAACATTCTCGACAAACTTTTGAGCGGCGAACATTTCATGGTTTTGCAATGCCTTCCATTGTTTTTCCACCGCGTCAAATGTGGCGTTGAATACGATGCAATGCGTATGCAAATGCGGGTCCAAGGCGCGGGACGTGTCATGCCGGAACATCGCGGCCACGAGGTTGCCCGTAGGCCGGTCCGTGCATTCATCGTTTTTTCGCACGCGCGTTGCCGCGAAGGTTTGCAATTGGTTCATGGCCACCGTCACGGCCTGCTCATGCGCCTCGACAATCCGCGCGTCGTTGCCAACCAGCGCAGCAACGGAAACAGATTTGGGCGGGGAAAAGGTGAAATCGTAAAATACCCGGCGGTTGGCCGCTTCCCGTTCTTCGCCGTCAATTCCCTTTTCAATCCGTGTAGTCTTTTGCCGGAGCGTGAGCCGCTCGCCGGTTTGCGGATGTAGATTGTCGCAGAGCCGGACAAATTCATCCGTGGTCGTTACGCCGGACAAGCCCAAATCTGCCGCGCCCTTGCCGATCCATTGGCCGGGGACGGTTTGCCCCTCGGCGTAGTAATCGCCGACCGCCAGGTGTTCCTTAAAATACTTTTTGGCGTCAACCGGGTTGTATTGGGCTTTCGGTGCAAGCATGGCCGCCAGCTTAAAGTAAAGCGCATTGCCCGCGTTAGCGGGTAGTGGGCGAGTTGGTTGCGGTTAAGCCAAATAGTTCATTTTTTAACTGGCTGGGCATGACCATTCTGTTTTTTGGCTTTGCGGGCGTTTTTATCCTGCCAGTGCTGGCTCAATTCCGCCGTTGCCTGTGACAGCCATTCCTCATCGTCTGCCAACTCCAGGACTCTTGACCGCGCATAGTATTTATCGCTGTTGGGCACCGGTTGGCCCAACGGCTTGAGGAAGCCGCGCGCGGCCAGAACCGGGATGTCATGCACCTTGAAACCGAGGCAGGCGGCGGTGAGCGGGGTGCTCAGGCGCGCGGGCAGTCGGCCCAGATTCAAAATCGCCTTGAGATCGTTGTTCAGCACATAAAACGCACCGGCCTTGTTTGCGTCTTCTTTGGCGCGAAGCTTTTTATCAATGCGGTCAGCGAGGCTGTTCTGTACAACATTATTCATATATCATCTATGGTTAATCATGTTTCCGGCTGACATTCTGGCAAAATTCCAGCTTTGTTTGTGTAACCCATGACACAACTTCAATGGTTCCACCGGCTCCTGCTTTGGCAGAGTTTCCGGGCAATCCTGCGCAAAACGCAATAGCTGAAGCCATCGCTTTCGCCATAATGATTTTTTTGGCTGTCATTTCTCACGGTCATCATTTTCAAAACTTTGGCGGCTCAATGTATTTCCGGCTGACATTCTGGCAAAATTTCAGGCTCCCTTTGTGCAAACATTGCACAAAATAAATGTCCCCACCGGCTCCCACTCTGGCAGAATTTTCGGGCAACTATGTGCAAGCCATGCACAAAATGAATCCACCACTTGGCCACTGAAGCATCCTGGCTAAAGCAAAGGCGGCGCGGTGCCCCGAAGGCACAAAATAGAAAAACTGTTCGGCGCGAATTCCCGCCGAAATTCGACCACACATGGCCCATCCTTTCCCGGAACCCGGCGGCAAGTCTGCCGTCAATTCCTTGGATTCATTTTTCATTCGTCACAATGTTTTTTTCGGCTGACATTCTCACGGAAAATCAGGCTCCACTCTGCAAACTTTGCAGCAATGAATGTTGCCAACGACGGCATTATCGCAGAATGGCGGCATGGCTTTGTTCACCCTATGAACAAAATTGAAAAAAACTTTCAGCCTGGCTTCCCGCCAGAATTCAGCCACACAAGACAAAGGCTGACAAAGGCGTAAATTGCGCGACCGCATTTGGAAAACTCACTTTGGGCACCATGACCATAGTTGACGAGAGAGTTCAATTTTGTGTATTTCAGCTTATGCAAATCGAGAGCTTGAAAATGTTCTGCGATCTGGCGGATACGCAGAGCTTCACCAGGGCCGCCCAAATCAATGGCGTCACGCAGTCGGCCATCAGCCAGCAAATGACGATGATGGAACGCGCTTTCAAATCGCTCCTGGTGGAACGCAGCAAAAAGAAATTCCGGCTCACGCCCGAAGGCGAGGTGCTTTACGACTACGGCAAGCAGATTCTCCAGCTTTATGGCTCGCTGGACAGCAAGCTGCTGGAATTGAAGGACGTAATTTCCGGCAACATCCGGGTGGCGACGATTTATTCCATCGGCCTGCATGACCTGCCGCCGTATATCAAAAAATTCATGAAAAGCTACCCGACCGTGAACATTCACGTCGAGTATCGCAGCGCCAACCAGGTTTATGAGGACGTGGTGAGCAATACCGCTGATCTTGGCCTCATCGCGTATCCGGTCAGGGATTCCAAGCTGGAAATCGTGCCGTTACGCAAGGAACCGCTGGTGCTGGTCTGCCATCCGCAGCACCCGTTCACGAAGCAAAAATCCATCAAACTCAAGTCCCTCAACGGGCAGAAAGTCATCAGTTTTGAGCCGGACACGCCGACGCGGAAGGCGCTGGATAGCATTTTGAGGAAACACGGCGTGGAGGTGAAGCACGTCATGGAATTCGACAATGTTGAGACGGTGAAACGCGCGGTGGAAATTGACGCTGGCATCTCGATTGTGCCCCACGGCTCGGTCATTCAGGAGATTGACAAAGGGACACTTGCCACGGTGGAAATCGCCGACGGCGAATTTTACCGTCCGCTGGCCGCCATCTACAAGAGGAGCCGGGTACTGTCGCCGGCCATGAAACAATTTCTGGCCGTTTTGAAGAACACAGTTTGAAGGGGCAACTCAGATGACTGCGCCGTGGGCCGTTTCTTCCAGCCAACCCCAATGAAATCCGACTCCTTCGCACCACAGCATCGCGAGCCTTGGACGGGGGCCGAAGACACGCTGTTACAGTCCCGCAGGTTCTCGAATGCCGAACTGGCCCGGCAGCTTGGCCGGAGCCAGAAGTCCGTGCGGCATCGGCGGTTGCTTTTGGGGATTTACAACCGCCCGGCCAGCCGACCCTGGACGGATGCGGAACTGGTCTTGCTCGGCCAAGTACCCGACCGCAAAGCCGCGGCCCTGACCGGGCGCAGTCTTTCAGCGATCCGGACACGGCGCATCACCATTTTGGGCCTACCCTGCATCAGCGAGCGGGGGCGGCAGTGGACGCCCGAAGAAGACCAGTTGCTCGGTCAACAATCCGATGGTGCCTTGGCCAAGCGCTTGAACATTCGTTCGGCATCGGTGGCCAGACGCCGCCAACAGTTGGACATACCACCCTATCAGCGAAAAAATGCGCGGTGCTGGACGACTACCGAGGAGAAGCTGCTGGGCACCGATTCGGACGCCAGAATTGCGCTCAAAATAGGGCGCACCCGGAAATCAGTCAGCCATCGCCGGAAAGCCTTGGGTATTCCAGCCAAGCCGGTGGACTGGCAGGCTTTCGGGAAGCTTCAGCGTGCCCATTGGGAGGAACGCAAACGAAAATTCGGGACGTGCGTGGTTGATGCCAATGATAAACCCTGGACACCCGAGCAGGACCAATTGCTTGGCCGCGAGCCGGACGAGGTGGTGGCTCGCAAATTGAGGCGGACAAACAAGGCGGTTTCGTATCGCCGTCAGCAACTCAAGATACCAATTTTTGGCCGGAAAGTCCGGCCTTGGACGGTGGCGGAAGACAAAATGCTGGGCACCCAGGTGGATGCCGTGCTTGCCACAGAACTGAGGCGCTCCCCGCTGGACGTGCGTTGGCGGCGGCGAACCTTGGGGATAAAACCGTTTGCCAAGAATGGCTGGAAGCCGTGGGAGGACTTTGAATTGCGGTTGTTGGGGACAGACACCGACGAGAAGATTGCGCAGCGCCTTGGCCGCGAACCGCGAGCCGTCAGTTACCGACGCAGGCAGTTGAACATTCCGGCGGTGGAGGAACAATGCTGGCCCAAGGCGGAACTGGCATTATTGGGTACCATGCGGGATGAAAAACTGGCCCGCAAGATCGGGCGCAGTGTCTTTGCGGTTCGCACTCAGCGGGTCAACCGGGGAATTCCCTGTTTTCAATGCAAGCTGCACTTGTGGCGGCCGGAGGATGACAAAATTCTTGGCACCCGGCCTGACGACCAGATTGCCGCATTATTGGGGCGAACCACCTATGCGGTGGCCCAGCGCCGCCGCGACAACGGAATTCCAATTTTCCATGCCCGCAGAAAAAAACAGTCATAGAAACCGGCGTGGACAGCCGTGGACGCCAGCCGAGGTCAAACAACTTGGCAAGACGCCGGATTCGATTCTGGCCCGGCGCTTCGGACGCACCCTTCGCGAAATTGTGGCTGAACGCGAAACGCGGGGCATTCGCCAGCCAACCGGGCCACGGCTCTGGACGGCTAGGGAAATCAAAATGTTGGGCCGTTATAACGACCATGAATTGGCCCGGCGGCTCCGACGCTCCGTCAGCGACGTGCGCAGCCAGCGCATTGCGTTACGGATTCCTTCGGCCCTGCCGCGTCAAATACGACCTTGGACCCGCGCCGAGGAGAAGCTTTTGGGGACTGCGCCAGATTCCGCCATCGCCAGAAAATTGCGCCGCACGGAAGATGCGATTGCTGACCGCCGGCGAATATATGGAATCCCGAAATACGGCAACGAACGTGTACGCTACACTCCCGAACAAGA
>Ga0181520_10004269_pt1 | contig 24140 bp, 14 predicted proteins | sample PEATcosm2014_Bin_29_FD_132451 | JGI IMG/M metagenome (GOLD analysis project Ga0181520, IMG submission 132451) | Peatland microbial communities from MTU Mesocosm Facility, Houghton, MI, USA - PEATcosm2014_Bin02_30_metaG | ecosystem: Environmental > Terrestrial > Soil > Wetlands > Peat | place...
CTGTTTCAAAGGGGATTGTCGGTCGCCAAGCAGGTGCTGGCGCACACGCCGCTGGCCGAGGGTCGCGTGTCGGTTGCCAGCGTGGCCGTCGATTACGCCGGGCAGGTCTTTGAAACGCTCTCGGACAAAACGGTGGTCGCCGTCGGCGCCGGAAAGATGGGCCTGCTCGTTTTGCGCGGATTCGCCAACCAGCGGCCCGGCCGGCTGGTGTTGTGCAATCGCGATTTCGACAAGGCGGTCGCTCACGCCGCCCGATTCTCCGCCCAGGCCGCGCCGCTGACGGATTTGGAATCGCTGGCCGCGTCGGCGGACGTGATCATCTCATCCAGCGGCTCGGAGCTTCCGCTGCTGACCCGCCGGATGATGGAGCCGATCGTGCGTCAACGCCGCGGCAAGCCGATTTTCCTGATCGATATCGCCCTGCCGCGCGACATCGAGCCGTCGGTTGGACAAATCCGCAACGTCTACCTCTACAACCTGGACGATCTGCAGAAGGTGGTTGCCGCGTCCCAAAGCCAGCGAGGCAACGCCGTCAGCGCCGCCAGCGCGATCGTGGCATCGGCCGTCGACGAATTCTTCGCCTGGCACCGCGCCCGACAGCAAGGCCCATTGATCGACGACCTCTACAAACGCGCCCACGCCATTGCCCGCGAGGAACTGGCCCGGACGCTGACGCTCTTCCCGAACATCTCCCCCCAGGAGCGCGCCCACCTGGACGACCTTGCCCGCCGCATCGTCAATAAGCTCCTGCACGACCCCGTCAAGTCCCTCCGCGCCGCCGGCGCACAGCCCAACAACGGCGACAACGGCCACGCGCCCCCGGCCGAGGCGCCACAATCATCCTCGACGGCCGCGACAGACGTTTGACCCGCCTGTCCCAAATCTGAGTGACAAGCGGATATCCACACAAGAACACCAACGCCGGAAGCCCGGCGCGGTACAATGCCATGGGATCGGTGAAAGGTGGACTGCCGAAGGGAAAGGTGTCCCATGCCGAATCGGGATGAATCCAAATCGCACGGCGCGCGTTGGGCGTTCGGGGTGGTTGTGCTTGCGGCGATCATCTTCCGGCCGTTTGTTTTCTCTACCGCGTCGGCCGGGCCGACGACGCAGGCGACATTGCTCGGGCCGCTGCCGACCACGCAGGCGATCGAGAACATGGCGATTTCGGAGAATTGCCATGCGCTGGCGATGTCGGTTTTGGACGCGGGCGGCAAACGACATGTGCTCACTCTCAACGGCAAGACCATCGCCACGGGCGACTTGTTCCCCCAGATCGCTCTGTGCCCGGACGGAAAGCGGTTGGCATATTATGAGCGCGACGGAAACCGGAGTTTCGTGACCGTCGACGGCCTTCGCGACAGCCGGTTCGATCGTATCGCGGACGGCGGCACTTCCGCGTTGCTCTTCAGTCCGGACAGTAAGCACATTGCATTCGTCGCGGGCACTTCCGCCGGCTGGTCCGTCGTGCTCGATGGCAAGCCGGGCGCGGCTTTTGCAACGCAGCCGTCGCGGCTGGCCTTCAGCCCGGACTCTCAGCACCTGGCCTTCGTCGACTCGACTGGCGGTAGCCAAGCCGTCGTGTTGGACGGCAAAGGGGGTCAGGCGTACGCAGAGATCAAGGAACTTTGCTTTGGCCGAACGGGCGGGCATGTGGCGTATGCGGCCCGCGTGGACCCCGGCCATTGGGTGGCCGTCGTTGACGACAAGGCGACGCCTCCCGGCTCCGCCTATCTGGACGTGACCGATTTGTGCCTGAACACAGATGGCACTCGATCCGCGTTTCGCGCGAGGGAACAGGACACCCCGCAACAGTGGCGGGTTATCATCGACGGCCGCGCGGGAGATCCATTCACTGTGATTGCCGGCGGGCCGATCTTCAGCGACGCCGGGAATCATGTGGCGTATACCGCCTACAACATAACCGATCCGTTGGGCGGCCTATCTAATCACAGAATCTCCGCTGGCGAGTCAACCCTCGTCGTTGATTCAGTCTCGACCAAATTCCTCGACATGGTTCGTCGGGTCGTGTATAGCCCGGATGGCAAACGATTGGCACTTGAGAATGAGGGCGCTTTTTCCACCAACAACCGGCCCTACCAGTGGAGCTATAGTGCGATTATCGACGGGAAGGTCTGCAATACCCTCGACGCCTTAATCGGCATCACATTCAGCCCGGACAATCGGCGGCTGGTTTACTTTGGGATTCACGCTGGTCGAGCCGAGGAGGGCTGGAGCATCTTTCACGATACGAGCTATGTTCGGGGGCGGTTTCACCTCAGCATTATGCCGCCAATTTTCAGCGACGGCAGCATGCACATGGCCTATGCAGGTAGCCTGGCCAACGGTGACTGGGAGATGATGCTTGACGACAGCGTGGTCGTCGGCTACGAGCCGATCCGCGCTCAGGCCGATCGCGGGCCGCTGGGCTTCGTGAACCCCTCTCTATGGTCGAGAGATGCGCCGGCATCGTTTCATCTAAGTCAGGTGCCATATCATTTCGACCCCGACGACACGTTGAACTTCTTCGGAGCCAAGGGCGGGAACATCTATTGGGTTCAGATCAAGCCGTGATTGAACAACGGCAAGCGGAATTATGGTCGCCAAAGATCAACGCCGCACTTCGCAGCGGCGGCGACGAGTTGCTTATCAAGTGTGCAGAGCGGCAGTCCGCGGCGCACGGAGAGTTCCAGGTAAGCCGCGTCGTATACGGTCAACTTATGCAGGCGAGCCAGCGACATGATCGCTGGACCATCCGGCTCGCCGTCCACATCCGCGATCACTTTAGGCAATTCGTCGATGAACCGTTCGACGTCCGCGGCGTCAATTCGTCCGCGGCGTTCGTTTACGATCAGCGTATTTCGAATCTCGAACCAGAAAACCCAGGGAACGACAATGCCATCGCGTTCCGCGGCAGTCCGTGCCGAACGGGTCCACTCTCCCGACTCGTCGGACAATGCCCACGCCGCCGCGACTGAGCAGTCCACCACGATCATCAGTAACGATGCCCTTCGTGCCTGGAGGCAATGATCTCCTCGATGCTCAACTTGCGGCGAACATTCGCCCGGACTTTGTCCATCTCGGCAACGGCGGCAGCGCGTTCCTCGGGCGTCGATTGATTAAACATCGCCCACGACTCCCGGCGCGGGACCAAATCAAGGACCGGCCTCCCTTGGTCGGTGATCGTGACCGGTTCCCGGCTCGCAATCGCATCCCGTACAATTGTCGCCACCTGCTGGTCGTTCTGGGGCAGGTTGATCTCTCGCATGGCCGATCTCCTCTCAAGGTATTCTAGCCGCCCTGGGCCTTTTGCGAAACTGAATCCAGCGGAGAGTCCCGCCCGACCACCCGCGCGTTGAACCCAACCCGCCATGCCCTACAATCCCGGTTTGTCCCGCACGGGCGCTCGAATCCGCGCGGGGCCGAGTGGTTGGCATGGATAATATTGACCCGGACAATCTTCGTTTGACGGATTTCCTTGACGTTTCGACGTTGCAGGAGATTCAGGACAGCTTTGCGGCCGTCGTCGATGTGCGGGCGCGCATCATGGATGCCGACGATAAGGTCGTCACGCAGGGGGCGCCGACGAAGGAATTTCTCCGCCGCCAGAGCGTGCTGAGCGTCGCGGCCCGCGAGCACATGGGCCAGGACGAGGCCGGAATGCCCATGCGCGATGGGGAATACGTCGCCCCGATCATCGTCAATGGCCAGCGCCTCGGGACCGTGCGCATGTCCGCCGACGCCAAGCCGGCCGCCATCCAGTTCCTCTTCGTGCTGGCCAACGCCATCGCGCAACTGTGCTATCAGGAATTCCAGCTTCGCCAGCGGATCGACGAGTTGACGGCCGTGTACACCGTGACGACCATGCTGGCCGATGCCCGCGATTTGCAGAGCGTCTTGCAGCGGACGGTGAAGGTGGTGTGCGAGGTGATGCAGACCAAGGCATGCTCGATCCGGCTGGTCGATCTGGAAAGGGACGAGCTGGTCATCGGGGCGGTACACAATCTTTCGCAGACGTATCTGAACAAGGGTCCGATTCGCTTCAGCCTGGCCGAGGCCGATCGTATCGCGCTCTCGCCCAAGGGGTATGAATTCGTGAAGGATGTGGCCAGCGATCCGCGGGTGCTGTATCCGCTGGACGCCCAGCAGGAGGGGATCGTGTCGATGCTGCTGGTGGGAATGCGCTACAAGGGCAAGCCCATCGGCGTGCTCCGCGTCTACACCGACAAGGAACAGACCTTCAGCAATTTCCGCATCGAACTGGTGAAGGCGGTGGCGGCGCAGGCGGCCGCGGCCATCGAAAACGCCCGCCTCATGGCCGATTCCATCGCGGCGCAGGCCCTGGAACGTCAGGTGCAAATGGCGGCCGAGGTGCAGAAGCGCATGATCCCGGCCACGCCGCCGTCCGATGCGGGGCTGGAACTGGCCAGCGCCTACGTCCCCTGCTATGAACTGGGCGGCGACTTTTTCGATTTCATCAGCCTGCCCTACGATAACCTCGGCCTGGTGATCGCCGATGTCAGCGGCAAGGGCGTGCCGGCCAGCCTGATCATGGCCTCCGTCCGCGCGGCGCTGCGGGCGCAGGTGGATAACGTCTACTATCTCTACGAGGTCATCCGCCGGCTCAACATGATGCTCTGTCGCGACAACAAGCTGGGCGAATTCGTCACCCTTTTTTACGGCGTGTACGATTCGCACTCGCGCCGGTTGACCTATTGCAACGCCGGACACCCGGCCGGCCTGATCCTGCGACAGGGGAAGATCATCGAGCTGCCCAGCAATGGATTGGTGCTGGGCGTCGATCCCCAGGAGAAATACGGCCAGGCGGTGATCGAGCTTCGCCCCGGCGATCTGTTGCTGCTGTACACCGACGGCCTGCCGGACGCGATGAATTTCGACGGCCAGACCTTCGGCCGTCAGCGCGTGCTCGAAGCGTTCCGCGAAGGCGGCGCGACCGCCGAAGCCGTGACCCAGAACATCCTCTGGCACATGCGCCGATTCTCGGGCATGACCAAGCGCACCGACGACATCACCATGATCGTCGCCAAGGTCCGAGAATCCGACTGAAAACCGCGGCAAAGGCCCGCCCCCGCGCGGGCCGATAAACACCGTACCGGAATCGCCGCTATGTCCCACGCCGTTTCCAAACCCGACAGTCCGTTGCCCGACAATTCGGCCGCGACGCGGACGGTGCGTCTGCAATCCCGGCCGGGCTGGCAGCCGGCCCATTTTGCCGAACTCTGGCACTACCGCGAGCTGTTCTGGTTTCTCACCATGCGCGACGTGAAGGTGCGCTATAAGCAAACCGCTCTGGGCGTGTTGTGGGCGGTCATCCAGCCTGTCATGTACATGCTGGTCTTCACCGTCTTCCTCGGCGGCGTCGGGAATCTGCAGAAGGACTCATCCGCGCCATACGCGCTGCTCACATTCGCAGCGCTGTTGCCGTGGACGCTGTTTTCCAATGCGCTCAGCAATGCCGGCAACAGCCTTGTCGGCAATGAGCGGCTGGTATCGAAGGTCTATTTCCCGCGCGTGGTGATTCCGGTGTCGGCCGTGCTGGGCGGCCTCGTCGATTTCGCCGTGGCGATGGTGATCCTTGTCGTGATGATGGTTGGGTATCACATCGGCGGGAAGGATGTGCATTTTCGAATCGAGATGTTCGCCCTGCCGCTGCTGGTGCTGATGGACCTGGCGGTGGCGACGGGCGCCGGGCTGTGGCTGTCAGCGCTGAACGTGGAATACCGCGACGTGCGCTATGTAATTCCGTTCCTGGTGCAGGTGCTCACGTGGGCATCGGCGGTTCCTTATCCATCAACGGAAATTCACGAGCCGTTGCGATGGTGGTGTACCGCGCTGAATCCGGTGGCGGCCGTGGTTGAGGGATTTCGCTGGACGCTTCTGGGGATCGACGCGCCCAGCCCGTCGGCACTGGCCATCAGCGCGACTCTGGCGGTTCTGCTGCTGGTGAGCGGTTTGTATTACTTCCGGCGGGTCGAGCAGAGCTTCGCGGATGTGATTTGACGGCGGACGATTCATGAGCGACATCGCCATTAATGTGAATCATGTCGGCAAGCGCTACCGCATCGGCCGGGCCGAGCAATACCCCACCATCCGCGAAGCCGTCATGCGCACGCTCCGCCATCCGCTGTCGCTGTTTGGCGGCGGGGGAAGCGATCAGACCACGGAATTGTGGGCCTTGCGTGATGTCTCGTTCCAGGTAAAGCGCGGCGAGGCGATCGGCATCATCGGCGCCAATGGGGCCGGCAAGAGCACCATGCTCAAGATCCTTTCGCGCATCACCGAACCCAGCGAAGGGTATGCCGACGTCACCGGCCGGGTCGGCAGTCTGCTGGAAGTCGGCACCGGGTTTCATCCGGAATTGACGGGGCGCGAGAACATCTTTCTCAACGGCGCGATTCTGGGGATGCGAGCGGCGGAGATTCGCGGCAAGTTCGACGAGATCGTCGCCTTTTCCGAGGTCGAGAAATTCATCGACACGCCGGTGAAGCGGTATTCCAGCGGCATGTATCTCAAGCTGGCGTTCGCGGTGGCGGCGCATCTCGATCCGGAAATTCTCATCGTGGACGAGGTTCTGGCCGTGGGCGATGTGGCGTTTCAGCGTAAATGCCTCGGCAAGATGAGCGAGGTCACGCGATCGGGGCGGACCGTCATCCTGGTCAGCCACTATCTGTCGGCGATTCAATCGCTGTGCCAATCGTGCGTCGTGCTGCACAAGGGCGGCGTGCTGATGAACGGACCGGCCGACAAATGCGTGGCCAAATATCTCGAAATGGCTGCCCCGCGCGACCAGGCGTCGGCGGTGAAATTCGACCGCCCGGCCGGCTCGCCACTGTGGATGACCGGCGCATCGATCCTGTGGGACGGCCAAACCTCGGCGACACCCGCCATCGGTTCGACCGTCGCTTTCGATGTCACCTTCGAGGCCGCCGAACCGATCGACGTGCCGCGCCTGGGCATCGTCATCACCACCGCTGACGGCTACCGCCTCATCAACCTGAACAACCGCTTCCAGCAAGGCAGCGGCTACGAAACGCCCGTTCGCTCCGGCCTGATCCGCTGCGACCTGGGCGCCGTCCCCTTCGTCGGCAAGCGCTATTACATCAGCTTCTTCCTCGGCAACATGCACGGCGACACGCACGTGGCCGAGAACGCCCTGAGCTTCGACGTCATGGAGCGCGACATCTGGGGCACCGGCCGAGTCCCCCAGTCCAACGCCTCCGCCATCTGGTGGCCGGCGAAGTTCACGTTTGAATCAACCTCGCTTTGAATTCCGCTGCGATTCGGTATCTAATACCCGCGCAACTCCAGCCAGGAGACGAGCATGGCGCGGTGGCGAAATGCGGCGATGATCGCCTTGGTGTTGTTTTTGCTCCCGTGCTCGGCACGGCCGGCCGCGGCGCAGGGGCGCGGACGGCGCGGCGGCGGGCCGCCGACGCTGGGGCTTGACGGCGGCACGCTCGACATCGACACGCCGGATTTTGATCTCAAACTTGTCAAGTCCTCGCAGACCATCGCCGCACTGGCGCCCAAGGGCGCGGCGGGATACAACAACACTCCATTCGATTTCACCCCGGCCGATCAGCTCCAGGCCCGCGCCGCCAATGGATTCAATCACCTCGGCGATATCACATTCCGCATCCGCACCGGCGATGGCGGCGCGTGGGTCAGTTACTCGACCGCAACCGCCCGCAAACCCGTGACCGCCCTCCCGGCCGAAGGAAAAACGCTCGCGGCCGCCGATCTTTCCCCCACGCTTCCCGATGACTGCCCGCTGCATATCACGCGATCATGGCTGCTCGATTCGACCGGCCGGCTCGTGCTCCATTTTGATATCAAGAACACCTCGGCCAATCCCGTCACCATCGGCGCCCTGGGCATCCCGGTCATTTTCAACAATATCCTCACCGGCCGGAGCCTCGAACAGGCACACGGAATATGCTCATTCTTCGATCCCTACGTCGGTCAGAATGGCGGATATCTCCAGGTGACGCGGCTGAGCGGCTCGGGCCCGGCACTTCTCGTCACGCCGGAAACCGGGACCAAAACCCCCTTTGAAGCGTATCGCAAACTCGCCGACAACACGCCGACATCGCAGACTTTTGAAGGCGCGTTCGAATGGATGGTCCATTCGCAAGCCTACGCTGAAAACGAATGGCGCAGCGCCCAGCCATGGAACCCCGCCACCAGCGAGACGCTGCAAGCGGGCGCAACCACATCGCACGGCCTGCGATTTCTCGTCGCCCCGCAAATCCGCGACATCGACAACACTCTGGCGATCAACAATCGCCCCGTCGCCGTCGGCGTCCCCGGATACATCCTCCCGATGGACCTGGACGCGCGGCTCTTTTTGCGCACCTCCGGCCGGAAAGTCGTCGCCACCGAATCCGACCCGCCCGGCTCGCTGGCGATTGATGCCGCCGAGCCCACCAAAACCGGCTGGCTCAGTTACGCCGTTGGCGCCAAGACGTGGGGCCGCTCGCGCTTGACCATCACGTATGACGACGGCAGCAAACAGTCGGTCCACTACTATGTCACCAAGCCCGCTGCCCAGGCCGTCGCCGATCTGGGAAATTTCCTGTTCACCAAACAGTGGTTCGTCGATGACAATGATCCCTTCCATCGCAGTCCGTCGGTAATGAGTTTCGATCGCGGCAAGAACCAGATCATCACGCAGGACTCGCGCGTCTGGATCGCCGGACTGGGCGATGAAGGCGGCTGCTCGTGGCTGACGGCGGCGATGAAGGAATTTGTCCAGCCCAAAAAGGACGAGGTTGATAAATTCGCCCAGTTCGTCGACAAGGTTTTGTGGGGGCAACTGCAAGTCAGCAACGGCGCCGCCATGTACGCCGTTCGCAAGAGCCTTTTTTATTACGATCCGCAGAACCTGCCCGGCTTTCAATATGACACGACGGTTCGCTGGGGCCCCGGATTCCCAAGCTGGAACCGCCAGGGCGCGTATGCCACCGACCGCGGCTACGACTATCCCCACGTCGTCGCCGCTTATTGGGCCATGTATCGCCTGGCCCGCGACAACCCCGGCCTGGTGACCGCCCAGACGTGGCAGTGGTATCTCGATCACGCCTATCAGACCACGCGCTACCTTACGGCCGGCGGGCGAAACTCGCCCGGGTATACCGAGCTTGGGCTCATGGAAGGGGACATCTTCGTCTATCTTTTGAAAGATTTGCAGCGCGAAGGATGGCCCGACCAGGCCGCGACAATCCAGGCCGCCATGAAACGCCGCGCCGACCGCTGGAACACCCAGGCGTTCCCCTTCGGCTCGGAAATGGCGTGGGATTCCACCGGCCAGGAAGAGGTCTACGCCTGGACGAACTATTTCGGCTACGAAAGCAAGGCCGAAGTCTCCCTCGATTCCATCCTCGGCTACATGCCCACCATTCCGCACTGGGGCTACAACGGCAACGCCCGGCGCTACTGGGATTTTCAATACGGCGGCGCGCCCGGCGGCGGCATCGAACGCCAGCTCCATCACTATGGCTCCAGCATCAACGCCATCCCCGTTCTTTCGCAATACCGCCAGCATCCCGACGATTTTTATCTCCTGCGCATCGGTTACGGCGGCGCGATGGCCTCGCTGTCCAATATCGACCAGGACGGCTTCGCGTCGGCCGCGTTTCATTCCTTCCCGCAAACTCTCAAGTGGGATGCCTACTCCGGCGATTACGGCCCGAATTTCTTCGGCCACGCCGCCGACGCCGCAACGTATGTCGTCAATCACCCCGATTTCGGCTGGATCGCCTTCGGCGGCAACATCAGGGTTGACGGCGATGTGGTGAAGGTCCAGCCGCTGGACGCCATGCGACGCCGCATCTATGTCGCCTCGCTGGGCCTGTATGTCACGCTCGATGCCGACACGTTCGATGCCATTGAAATCAACACAGCCACGCACGCCGTCCGGCTGGTTCTGTCCCCTGCGGGGCAATTTACGCCTGAGGCCCGGCTGGTGATCGAACAGCCTGCAAAGATCGCCGGCATCGGCACATTCGCGCCGCCGGAAAATTACAAATTGGAACGCGGCGCGTACGTCATCCCGTTGGGCGCGCAACAAACATCTGTCGAGCTGACGATCAAATGAGAGTGCGCGGCTCAATTGCCCCGCGCATTCAACGGAGCGAAAAATGATCCGCATCTTCTCGAGGAATTCCGCAATGACCGCAAGAACGCCGACCATCGCACTGGTGATCGCAATCGCCGCGATCCTGGCCATCAGCCCCCGTGCCTCAGCCGCCAATCCCGGCAAACTGACCGTCCACGTCGATCAACCCGGCGTGACGCTCAGCCCCGGTTTCTACGGTCTTATGACCGAAGAGATCAATCACGCCTACGACGGCGGCCTCTACGGCGAATTGATCCAGAACCGCATCTTCAAGGACACCGCCCAACCCGCCGGTCGCGGCCGGCGCGGCGGCGCTGGCGGAGCGCAAGCCAATGCCGCCAATCCGCCGCATTGGTCATTGGTCGCGCAAAACGGCGGACAGGGCGCCATAGCCCTCGATAGCGCCGACCCCGTCAACACCACCGCCCTGACCACCAGCCTTCGCTTGACCATCACCGCCGCCGGTAACGGTCAGCGCGTGGGCGTGGCCAATGACGGTTTCTACGGCATCCCCGTCTGTCCCAGCACGAAATACACCGCATCGTTCTACGCCAAAGCCAGCGCCGATTTCACCGGCCCGCTGGCCGTCGATATCGAAAGCAACGACGGCGCCACTTTATTCGCCACCACCGCAGTTCCCCATATCGCCGCCGCCTGGCAGCAGTACACGGTGACGCTCACGACCGAAAAGGTCGCCCCGTCCGTGGCCAATCGCTTTGTCATTTCCGCCTCCGGCACGGGATCGGTCTGGTTCAATCTCGTCTCGCTCTTCCCGCCCACCTACAAGGATCGCCCCAACGGCAACCGCGTCGATCTCATGCAAAAACTGGCCGACCTTCAACCCGGCTTCCTCCGCCTTCCCGGCGGCAACTATCTCGAAGGCGACACCATCCCCGATCGCTTCAACTGGAAAGCCACAATCGGCCCGCTCGCCCAGCGCCCCGGCCATCAGGGGCCGTGGCAATATCGATCCTCAGACGGCCTGGGCTTGCTCGAATTCCTGGGCTGGTGCGAAGACATCAAGATGGATCCGGTGCTGGCCGTCTACGCTGGATATTCGCTGCGACAACAGCGCGTCGCGGCCGGGCCGGCGTTGCAGCCGTATGTCCAGGATGCACTGGATGAAATCGAATACGTCACCGGTGACGTTTCGACCACCTGGGGCGCCCGCCGTGCGAAAGATGGACATCCCGCCGCGTTCAAACTCACCTACGTTGAGATCGGCAATGAGGACAATTTCGACAATCAGCGCACCTACGATGCCCGTTTCACGCAATTCTACGACGCCATCAAGGCCAAATACCCGGCTCTGAAGCTCATCGCGTCGGCCCCCGATCTGGTCCGGACGCGCACGCCGGATGTCGTTGATTACCATTCTTATCAGGCGCCGGCTCGCCTCGAACAGCAATCCACCATGTTCGACCGCACCTCGCGCACCGGCCCCAAGGTCTTCATGGGCGAATGGGCCTCGCAGGATGGCAACCCCACTCCGACGATGAATTCCGCCCTGGGCGATGCGGCCTTTCTCACCGGCCTGGAACGCAATGCCGACGTGGTGGTCATGGAATGCTACGCCCCACTGCTGGTCAACGTAAACGCCGGCGCGGCCCAATGGGGAACCAATCTCATCGGATACAACGCCCTGGTCAGCTTCGGCTCGCCTTCCTATTACGCCCAGAAAATGTTCGCCACCAGCCGCGGCAATCGCGTCCTGCCGGTGGATGTCGTTCCGCAGGCGGCCCCGGCCGTGGCGGCGGTGGTGCCGCACGGCAATGTCGGCGTGGGCTCATGGAGCACCAATGTTCAGTACAAGGACATGAAAGTGACCAGTGGCGAGAAAGTCCTGCTCCAGTCCGATTTCACCAGCGGCACCGACAACTGGAGACTCGGCACCGGCACCTGGCAGGCCGACGGCGGGACGCTGCATCAATCCGGCAATCTCACCGATTGCCGCGCCACCGCCGGCGATAGTGCATGGACCGATTACACCTATTCCCTCAAGGCTCAGAAGATCAGCGGCAGCGAGGGGTTCCTGGTCATGTTCCACGTCGTGGACCAGAGCAATTATCTCTGGTGGAACATCGGCGGCTGGGGCAACACGCGCACCAGCATCGAAAAAGCCCAGAACGGCGCCAAGACCGAAATCGGCCGCTCCACTAACATGCAGATCAACGCCAACCAGTGGTATGACATCCGCATCGAAGTCAAAGGCGCCGACATCAAGTGCTACCTGGACGACAAGCTCATCACCACCGCCACCGACGCCCCGGCCGTTTCCACCGGCCCGATCTTCGCCAGCGCCAATGCGGACGATTCCACCGGCGATGTGATCCTCAAGGTCGTCAATACATCGGATGCTTCCCAGCAACTGGATATCAACCTGGCCGGCGCAAAAACTGTCAGGGCGGACGCCGCTGTTGACGTGCTGACCGGCCAGTTGACCGACGTCAACACCGTCAGCAATCCGGAAAAGGTGATCCCGCATCGCGCGGCCATCAACGATGCGGCGGCGGATTTCGTCCATGAATTCGCACCGCGCTCGGTGAACGTGATTCGGCTGAAGACCAGGTAGGCCGTCGCCGCGGTCGGCCGGGCCCGGTGCGTGACCCAATCGGAGGTTCTGCTCATGTCACACCAATCGCATCGCGACGCCTGCTCGTGCAGCCGGCGCTCGGTTCTGGCCGGCGCCGTCGCGGCGGCGGCCTCGCTGGCGCTGTCTCGCCTTGATCACGGCCAGACGACTCTACCGGGCGCGGGCACGATCCGTCCGATCAAGAACGCCATCCCCTTCGTGGCCCACCCGCTGCCCGTTTCGGCCATCCGCCTGACCGGCGGCCCGCTCAAAAAGGCCCAGGACCTCGACGTGCAAAACCTCCTTCGCCTCGAACCGGACCGCATGATGTATTACCTGCGGCAACTGGCGGGTTTGACGCCCAAGGCCCAGCAGGGATATGGCAGTTGGGACGGACCCGGGCGGAATCTCACCGGCCATATCGCCGGGCATTATCTCTCGGCCGTCAGTTACATGTACGCCTCCACCGGCGATGATCGCTTTAAGCAGCGGGCCGATTATCTCGTCGATGAAATGGAGGCCGTTCAGAACAAGCGCGGCACCGGGTACATCGGCGCTTTGATGGGCAACGCGCCCGGCGGGGCGCGCGGGGCAGCGCCGATCGACGGCGTGCAGTTGTTCGCTCAGCTTTCACAGGGGATCATCCGCGCGCAGGCGTTCGACCTGAACGGCATGTGGTCACCCTGGTACGTGCAGCACAAGATCTTCGCCGGGCTGCGTGACGCCTATCGCCAGGCCGGAAATCGCAAGGCGCTGGATCTCTCGGCGCGCTTCGCCGCCTGGGTGGAATCGGTCCTGGCGCCGCTGTCGCCCCAGCAGCTTCAACAGATGCTCGCCACGGAATTCGGCGGGATCAACGAATCGCTGGCCGATCTTTATGCCGACACGGGCGACTCGCGCTGGCTCGATCTCTCCGCCAAGTTCGCCCACCGCGCCATCATCGATCCGCTGGCCAACCGGCAGGACATCCTTGCCGGCCAGCACGGCAATACGCAGGTTCCCAAGCTGCTTGGCGAACTGGCCCGGTACATCTATTCCGGTAACGCCGCCGGCGGCCAGGCCGCCCGGTTCTTCTGGCAGGCCGTCGTCGATCATCACACCTTCGCCACCGGCGGGCACGGTTACGACGAACATTTCGACGCTCCCGACAAGCTCAGCGACGAGGTCGATGGCCACAACCACGGCAACGGCGACCGCCGCACCTGCGAATCGTGCAACGTCTACAACATGGTGAAGATGACCCGGCTGCTCTTTGCCCTCGAGCCCGACAACCGCTTCGCCGAATTCCACGAACGTGCTCTCTTCAATCACGTGCTGGGCTCCCTTAACTTCAACACCGGCGACGTCTGCTACATGGTCCCCGTCGGGCAGGGCCAGCTCCACGAGTACCAGGTTGTCGGCCGTGATTTCACCTGCTGCTTCGGCACCGGCATCGAAAACCACGCCCGCCACGGCGATGGCATCTACTGCGAATCCGATGACAAGTTCTGGGTCAACATCTTTGCCCCGAGCACGGCCCAGAGCACAACGCACGGCCTGAAAGTCGCGATGGACACCGCCTTCCCCGAGGCCGATACATCCACACTGCGGCTTACGCTCGATGCCCCGAAGGAATTCACGCTCGCGCTGCGCCGCCCATCGTGGGCGGGCGATGGTTACGCGGTCGCTGTTAACGGCCAGAGGCTCACCGAACTGCCCAAGCCCGGTTCCTATGTCGAGATCAGGCGCGCCTGGAAGACCGGCGATACCGTTACGTTCACGCTGGCCAAGTCGCTGAGGACCGAACCGCTCCCCGACAACGCCAACCGCATGGCGCTGCTCCTGGGCCCGCTGGTGCTCGGCGCCGATTTCGGCCCCGCCGCAAGCGCCGCCTCAGGTCGGCGCGGCGGAGCAGCCGCCGTGTCTTATCCGTCCTTTATCGCCGCCCCGAACCAGCCCATCGACCAGTGGCTCAAGCCCGCCGCCGATGCACCCGGCACATTCCACGCCACCGGCGTCGGCGCGGCCAACAACGAGGTGACATTCAAACCCTTCTACCAGCTCTCGGACCGCCTCTACGGAATCTACCAGGACGTTTACACGGCCGAGCAGTGGAAACAGCGCGGCGGAACTTGATCGCCGATTCAGAGCGGCCGGCTTAATTCCGGATCATCCGAAACCGAGTCCCGCAGCTTCGCCCTGATTCTGTTGAGGGCGAAAAAGAGACGGCCGACGAAGCTTAGAAAAAGGGCGTAGGATACCACGCCCAGGAAGAACTCGGAGGCCCCAGACTTGTGAGGATCCACCGGGGCAAACGGGGCGGGCGCAAACAGGGCGACGAAAATCATGACGACGGGAAACAGCCAGGCCAAATGCCGGAACCGCCGTGAATCAACCTGAAACTCGGCCGTCCATTGCAGGATGCGAGAGAGCGCCCCGCAAAACGCGAATCCCAAAGGACCAAAGAGGACGCAGTTGGTGATCGCGGCATTGGCGTCGCCGATATTCCGAAGCACCAACGGCCCCCGAAGGCCAAGAGAGACAATGCTCATGCTCGACATCACGCCGATCCACACGTGAGCCCCGACCCGTTTCCCCATCAGCATTTCCGCAATCACGTACAGTGCGGCGAACATGATGACGGACAGTATTGCGGGAACGACAATCAAATAGTCCATCAGCGAATTTGCGCCAAACACGCCCCAGGTGATGAAAAGAACGACGATGTACTTCGGCATAGACAACCAGCGCAACAAGACGCGCCGGCAGCTCAGCCGCCTGTCCCCCGTACGATCAATCGTCACGCCGCATTCCGGGCAGCGGGTGGCGTCGCCCAGGCCGCGCAGGAAATAGCCGCAGTTATCGCAGACTCTCTCGGCATCGGGTGGTCGCGGCGTTTGCGTCATTTCCGGTCTGGACCATGTCGCAAGAGCGCCGTGCTTTCAGCGCTCCACTGGTCGAAATGCTCCGAAATATAGATTCGCAGAGGGCAGGTGCAGGCGAATGTATGCGCCACCGGCTTGGCGAACTTGCACGCGATCGGCCGCAGTTCCAGGCATTCCAGAATATTCAACTCCGCGTGATGCTCGGCCTCGCACAACTTGTCGAGCGACGCTCCGATGCAGAAGAACTGCCTGGGGCAGTTCATCCGTGCCTTGAGTTCTTCGAGCTTCGACTTTTCTTCCGGCTGAATCATGGCGAACCTGCGCACGGCGGCGCTGTGAATATGTTAATTCCGGCAAACGCACCGCGTCAACCGCGAGATTGCGCGTTGATTGTAATCAAAGATGCCCGGGGCAAGGCGACGAGCTTGTCGCCATGGAACGCCGGCTCACGCCATCGGTGCCTATCGCACCGCACTCAATTCGGCTAACTTGCTTCCGCCATGATTGGTGTCCTCCACCTCATACCGGCTCAACCCGATTTTCAGACCGCGCGGGGAGCGGCAATGCTCGGGGCCGCTCTGGGCGCCGATTTCCATGCTTCCATCGCCCATGTCGGCCGTGGCGGCGATTATTCCCATGTGCTGGACGCGGCGTTGGATTTGTACCGGCGGCCGCGGGCGGACGTGCGGATCGTGCATGCCTGGAGCCTGGCGTCGCTGGCGGCCGCGGCCGTCGCGACGAAATGCCCGCTGGTCTATTCGCCGCCGGCGCTATTGACCGACTCGTCGATCGGCTGGCTGCGGGCCATCATGGATTATCGCGACGTCGATGTTGTATGCGCCACCGCGACGCAGCAGCGCACGCTCGTGCGTCGCGGCGTTCCGATCGAGCGATGTCATCTGATCCGGCCGGGGGTTGATTTCTCGCGCGTGCGGCCAAGGCGCGATACGGAACTGCGGCGGCGGCTGCGCCTGGCGGATGAGCATCGGGTGCTGCTGGCGCCGGGGGAATCGACGCTGGCCGCCGGTCACGCGGCGGCGTTCTGGGCCGTCAGCATTCTCAATTATCTCGACACGCGCTATCGCCTTTTGTGCTGGGGCCGGGGCCGTCAGGTGGGGGCACTGCGGCGGTTCGCCTTTGAACTGAAACAGCCGGAACTGCTCTGCTTCGCCGAGCAGCGCCTGGGTGAGTCGGTCGATTTCGAGATGCTCTGCCCGGCGGCCGACGCCGCACTGGTCACGGCCGCGGACCCGGTACCCACCTTGCCGATCGCGGTGTGCATGGCCGCGGGCCTGCCCATCGTCGGCACGGTGACTCCCACGGTCTCCGAACTCCTGGAGGACCGTCACAGCGCCCTGATGCTGGGCAACCCCACGGCCCGCACACTCAGCCAGCGGATTCTCGATCTCTGGAGCGACGAGCGGCAATCATGGTCAATCCGCGACACCGCCCGCACCGAAGCCTACGAATTCTTCGCCGGCACGCGGTTCGTCAATCAGTATCGGCAGGTGTATCGAGGGATCGCCGAGGGCAAGGCTGTGACCGTGGCGGAGATGGCGCCGGCGGGAGGGCGGCGTGCGCAGTATCGGGCGTCGTGATGTTTGGGATGACAGGGTGACAGGGTGACAATGTGACGAGCAATCGGCCGCCAAAGTCACCTTGTCACCTTGTCACCAAGTCACCTTGTAAAATTCCACCACGCATCAACCGCACCATCGATCCGATCGGCTCAAATCCGCCGGTTTGCGCCAGATGGACGGCGGCAGCGTTGCCGAGATCGATCTCCGCAAAGACGTGGCGAAAGACACTGCGGATGCAAACCTCCATCGCGCGGGCGAGCATGAGTCTGGCCAGTCCCCGGCCGCGATGATCGGGGTGAACGAACAGGCCGTCGATCCGGCCCATGTCGCCGACCGACAGGACGCCGATGTGGGCGACGGGCTGGCCGTTTTGCAGGGCGAGCATCGCGTCCCAATGGGGATCGTCCAGGCGGGCCATGTTGGCGTCGGCGAGTGCGGCGGCGTGGGCCGGGTCAATCAGCATGGCCGAACACATCGCCAGATCGTGTGCGTGACGGAACGACGCGCGGGCGGGAATGACCATCAGGCCATCGCTATTCGGTTTGAGTGGTGGCGGCGCTTTCTGAAGATGAAATATCGTCGCCGATTTCGCGTGCCAGCCGTGCGATTGGAGATACTCCGCCAGCGGCTGCGTGCGCTCAAGCGGCTCGGCCGGGTTGATAACCCAGAATCCGCACTCGCTACCGGCCGCGGCAAAATGAGCGGCGGCTTCATCGACGGCCTGCCGGGGCGATTGGCCGGGCGCGAGGCTCGCATCCCACATGTGATTGGCATCGGCGATCGCCGGCCATCTGGCGCTGGCGATGGCGGTTCCGCAGTCCAGGTCGCTCGCTTCGCCCAGTTGCTGGCCCAAGCACAGGCCGGTGCGATGAAACAGCCGCACCAGATCGGCGGCGTCCAGACCCTGCGCGACGGCGAGAATGGGAAGCGGCATGAACGAGATTGTAGGGCGCAGCGGGCGCCAGGTCATCGGCGGCCATGCCCCCCATCATGGCTGATGCGCGCCGCGCACCAGCTTGAGTTTGTGGTCGGCGGTCATGTAATAGAGCCCGCCATCGACGGCCTGCATGTCGCTGATGCCGGCCGGGTCGGACAATGTGGACTGGCCAAACGCACCGGCCACGCCGCTTTCGATGGTCGCGCCGGCCTTGGTGGTGATGATCGCGCGGCTCCAGCTATTGATCGTCATGGGGGAACCGACTCCGCACATGGCCAACAAATAGTTCTTGTCGATGATGGTCCTGGCGATAGCGGGTTTGGGCACGCTGCTCGACACCCACCGGTTTCCCAGCGAATCGAGGTTGTAGGCGATCACGCCCTCGGGGCCAACCGCATACATGTACGTGCCGGCCACCAGCAAGCCCACGTGGCCGGCGGCTTGCGGTTGCACCTGCCCCCCCGGCCCCACGGGCATCGAATTCGGCGGCGTGGTCGGCAACGTCGTGCCAATCACCTCGCCCGTCTGCAATGCATACAGGCGCACGATCTTCCCGCCATCGCTGACGGCCATTATCCGCCCGGCCGCGATGATCAGTTGATCGCTTCCGGTTGAATTCGCGAAGATCGGCTGCCGCGAGGCGTCCAGCGGCGTGGTCGCCTTCGGCTGGGCCAGATTGGGATGATACAAATCCTGAATGCACAGTTGATTGGGCATCATCCAGACCAGCGTTCCATCACCGGCCAGGGCCATGTTGATGGGGAAAGCGCCCCCGGCGGCCACCATGGCGACGCCGTTGAAGATCATCGCCTGGTTTGCGTTCATGTCCATCTGCTGATTGGCGTATTTCTGCTCGGCGAGTTTCTGGCCGGAATCGGCGTCCAGCACATCCAGCGCGGCATTGGAGTCGTCGGCCGATCGCAGAACGACAAAATCGTCGCTGGCCACAAGTTGGAGGATGGGCATCTCGCCGACGCGCGATTGCCAAAGCAGCCGTCCATCCGAAATCGCCAGAGCGAACACCCGGCCGGTGCTGGTGGCAAGAATCAGCCGATCGCTGAGCGGCCGAACGTGGATGATGGTTCCGCCGCCGGATATCCCGGCCGGAGCGGCGGCAACGGGGGGCGGAGCAGCCTGGGCAAGACCCCGTATGATCATCGCCCGTTGGAGGGCCTGTTGCAAAAATGGGTCGGTCACGTCCTCGGGATCGGGCATCTGCCCCGCCGGTTGATTCGGCGGGTTTGGATTGACGGCCGGGGCCACTGTCACCGATTGCGCCGGCGCCAGCACGGCCGGCTGGGGAAGTCCTGTCAGTGCGAATTGCCAGGGCGACTGGCCATTATCCCAGCGCGCCGAGGCGACTTCGCTGTCGCTCCAGGCGCACAGCCGCTCGCCCATGTACGCCAGATTGTGCGGGGTCTGGTTCAGCGGCAATGTCAATGTCGGCACGGTGGCGCCGACGGCAAACACCCGCATTTTCGATTCCGCGCTCCAGACGGCGATGCGATCATTTCGGCCGAAGCTGGCCAGCGGCTGTACCAGCGCCATCACATCGTCGATGGCGGCGGCGGGATCGGGGGGAAGAAATGGGGCAATCGCCTTGTTGGCGGCGCGGAGTTTGGCGACTTCCTGGGCGCTGGGGATATTCATGTCGGGCAGCGATGCCTGGCTGAGTTCGCCGCTGTATTTCCGGGCGGCGTCGTAGGCCTGCTTAAACGTGACATCGCTCAGCACCGCCCCGCTGGGCAGTTTGATGGGCTTGGTGATCTTGGCGCCGCCGAAACTGCTGGCGGCGAGATTGAGCCTCGCCACTCCGATATCAATGCGGTTGGGAACGGCAAAGGCGTCGCGGGCCATCGATTCCAGCAAACGCGGCTGCATCGAATCGGGATGGGGAATCGTTTCGATCCGCCGCAAGATGCGCCCGGCCTGCACGGGATCGCCGGCGGCTTCAAATTGATCGGCCGCCGCGAACATCGCGCTCAGCGCGACCTTGGAATTGGGATACACCTGGGCGACGGCCAGCAGCGCGGCCGGATCGTTGCCCGCCTGGTCCATCCGCTGTTGCGCGGCGGTCTCGAAGCGCGCGTAGGCATCCGACGCCCTGGAACCGCCCTTGGCGAGAATATCCTTGATCCCGGCGCCGGCGACCGTCGATGCCGCCTGGTTGACGACCGAACCGCTGCCGTCCCGATCCTGCGGCGTGACGACGGTGACGGCGCCCAGGGCCGGATCGGCCAGAATATCCTGATACAGGGAAATGGCGCCGGCGTAATTACCGGTGCTGCTTTCCCAATCGGCGCGTTGCAGGCGATAGCGGACCATTTGCGCCGGCGATGCCGCGGCCTGACCGGCTCGATCGTAGTAAGCGATAATCAACTCGGTAAGACTGTTGCCGCTGGTGGAATCCTTCGATTTCTCGATGCTGCGCTGGGCAAAGATCATGGCGTCGTTGAACAGCCGCTCGCGCGATGGTCCGCTGCGAAGCCCCACCGTGCCCCCCATCAGCCCGATCGCCTCGTCCAGTTTTTGCGTGGCCTGATCGGTATGTCCGGCCGCAAAAAGAGTCTCGGCGTATTGCAGTCGTGGCTCGGGGTCGGCCGGCGCCGCCGCCAGCGATTGATTCAGCGTCCGCTCCACCGCTTCCAGATCGGTGTAGACATCCACGGAGGTCTCGCTGGCGATGACGACGTGATTGCCGCTGACCAGCACGTTTCCCGGCCCGCGCGTGGCCGTCCACGAGCCGTCCTGCGGATACTGCGGCATCATGTACCCGTTGCGCACCTTGTACGAGCCAAGGAACGTCGGCTGTGGAACATACATGAACGAATCTGTGACCATTGGCCGGCCGTGTAATCCGCCGTTGACGCTTTCCGCCCATGTCAGCCAATCGCCCTTTTTCTTCCCCGCCTGCAGCAGCCGCCAATCAACCGCGGCCACAATGCCGTTGAAGCCCAGGTACAGCGTGTCGCCGCTTACGCCGATCAGCACGGCCGGATCGACGGCCAGTTCCACCGAGTTCCCCCCGACGCTATAACTGCCAGCCCCCGGGCTGCCCCCGACGGCGGCGGTGCCCCCGATGGCGCTGTGCAGTGTCTTGCGGTCGATGCGGGCGAGTTCGCGCCCGTCGTCCACGCTGTAGACAAAGATGCAACGGCTGTCCATCGGACAGATAAACAGGCAACCGTCGCGCACGACGGCGGGGTTGGTGTAGAACGGCTTGGGCAAATCGCCCGTCTGCACCACCATGCCGTTCATAATCACGCCGCCTCGAATCATGATCCCGCCGCCCATGATGACCATCGGGTTGTTGCTCATCGCCGGCGTGTCCATCGCGTCGCGGTAGATGCGCAGCCAGGCGATCGAGCCGTCGAAGGCATCAACGGCCGCGGCGGCGCCGGCGTTGGTGGAGACGAAGATGCGGCCGTCGCTGTAGGCCAGGCTGGCCATGTTGGTGGATTGCGGCATCGCGCCGTAGGCGCTGGTGACCGCGTCGGAACTGGCGATGTACGTGGCCCATTTGAATGCGCCGCTGGACAGGTCAAAGCACAGCACGTAGCAGTCCTTGAACTGCGCGCCCTTCCCGCCCCCGCCGACGATATACACGTTGTCCGACACCACCAGCGGCGCGCCCCCGAACTGGAGCGATTGCAGCGGCTGGCTCGTGTTTCCCGGCAGGCCGGCCGGCGCTATCGCCCACCGCAACTTGCCGGTGCGGCGATCCAGACAAACCAGGCGGCTGCCCGGCTGGGCCTGCCCGAGGGCCGCGGCGTTGGAATCCGGCTCGCCCATGACCGCCAACACGCTGGCATCGGTCACCGTCACCGTCATCTGCTGGTTGGGGGGCATGGAACTGCCGTTGCCGCCGATCGAATACGTGCCGGCGAATTTGTCGCTGCCGGGATATGTCGAGGCCCAACCCGGCAGCGGATATCCGCTGTCCAGATCGACCGCATACAGCCGCACATTGTCCTGGAAGAAAAGCTGACCCTGATCGATCGCCGGTATGACGCCCAGCATCGAACCCTGCTCCAATTGGCGCTGACGCATCTGCTGCACCTGGTTGAGCATCTGCGGATTGACGCCCGCGGCAACGCTGGTGGCCGCATAACTGATGCTGTACAGCTTTGCCCCCGGCTGGGCGGCGCCGGTGGGGATCAGGCTCCGTGACTCGTCTCCGCCCAGCGTTCGATACGAATCCCCCGACGCCATCGCCCGCGCCGGCGCGGCAACCGCCAGCACCTGCGCCAGCGAATCGGCCAGCACCGTGTCCGTGCCCCGCACACGCGCCGTGATCGTCGCAAATTTCCCCTGCAACTCCGCCACATATTTCTTACCGTCGGCGTCGGAGTCGTTGCCCGCCAGATGCAGCGCCTGCACCGTGCGGTACAAAACCGCCGCCCGATCCACCGCCATGTTCGGGTGATGCTCCAGCAGTTGTTTCCCAACCACCGCCGCCGCCGCAAACTCGCCACGCTCTATGTACGTGTTCTGAAGCAATATCCCCGCCTTGCGACCGGCCTCGGTGATGAAATACCGGCCGTAAACAAGGTTCAAACTGGCCAGATCGTTGCGCCCGGCCTGATCCAGAATGCCCTGCGCCTTGGCCCCGAACCTGGCGCGATAAACATCCTGACCGGCCTTGGGCCAACTGCACAAATCCTGTTGCACCACCGCCTGAACGCTGGTGTAAAGGCGGATGACGTTGTCCTTTTCCGCCTCGCAGGCGATCACCCGATCGGGATATTTCTCCTGAATCTCCTGAAATATGTCCGCCGCCTTCGCCCATTCACCCAGCCGTTCCATCTTCTGGCCCAGCGTCAGTTCGTCCCGCGCAGCGCCGGAATCCCGCACATACACCCCGGCCGCTTCCTTCTCATCGGTCGCGGGATCGACCGCCTGCGCCATGAGCGGTATCGCGGCGCCGGCCTTCGCCGCCAGCGACAAGATCGCCATACCCAGCGGCAACCACGACCGAAGGAACTTTCCTTGTGGCATAGTGCAACTCCCCGTGATCAAGCCTGCGAGCCTTCAAAATAGCGGCCCCACAACGGCCCAAGTCGGCGGATTTCTTCCGGATCGACCCGGCTCTTATCCGACCAGATCGCCAGCCGCAGCGCCGTCCGCGCCGGGCACGTCTCCAAAATCGACCCGTCCGCCGCCAGCCGCCGCAGTGTCCGGCGGATCAGCCGCGTCGCATTCTCCGTCGCGGCGCGGACATTGGCCAGTATCTCCTGTAGCAACACGGCCGGATCGGCCCCAGGTTGCGGTGCGGCGGCGCTATTCCCTTCAGACGCCGAACCGGCCGGTTTGTTCCGCCAGCAGTCGTAATCGGTCACCAGCGACACCTGGGCATAGGGGATTTCGGCCTCGCGGGCCAGTTTCGCTTCCGGCATGGCCGTCATTCCGATCAAATCCCCGCCCCACAGCCGATGCATCAGGCTTTCCGCCCGGCTGGAAAACGCCGGGCCTTCCATGCACACATAACACCCCCGCCCGTGAACCAAAGCCCCGCGGGCCGGCGCCTCTCCCGATCCCCCATGAACCGCCGCCGCCGCGGATGCCGAGTTTGCCCCCGATGCCCCTCCGGCCGGCGCCGCAAACTCGTGCGCGCCCTCCTCGATCAGCACCCGCCGCAATACCGGGCAGAACGGCTCGGCGAATTCCACATGCACGGCCGCTTTCTCATAAAACGTCCCGGTGCGCCGGAACGTCTTGTCGATCACCTGATCCGGCACAACCAGATCGCGCGGGGCAAATTCCTGCCTCAAACTGCCGACGGCCCCACTGGCGATGATATGCGTGCAGCCAAGCTGCTTGAGGGCAAAAATATTCGCCCGGAACGGCACCCCCGACGGCTGCAACAAATGCCCCGGCCCGTGCCGGTTCAATATCAGCACGTCGATCCCATCCCATTGCGTTTCCACAATAGAATCCGAAGCCCGCCCAAACGGCGTTTCCACATCGTGGCGAACGCCCCCCGCCCCGTCCAACAGCGCCTCACCCAACCCCGTACCGCCGATCAATCCGATTTTCCATTGGCTCATAC
>Ga0181520_10004270_pt1 | contig 24135 bp, 14 predicted proteins | sample PEATcosm2014_Bin_29_FD_132451 | JGI IMG/M metagenome (GOLD analysis project Ga0181520, IMG submission 132451) | Peatland microbial communities from MTU Mesocosm Facility, Houghton, MI, USA - PEATcosm2014_Bin02_30_metaG | ecosystem: Environmental > Terrestrial > Soil > Wetlands > Peat | place...
CCGCCGGTCGGCTTGACCCAGAGGTAAAGCCCACCTCCATCGCCAAGGCTGTATGCTTTTTCTGCCGCTTTGGACCGTTTGATCTCCGTATCTGTCAGTCCGGCCATGCCCGTTCCTCCCCGCTCAAGAAAAGTACACCCACTTCAAGAACAGAATACACCCAAGAGTACACCCGCCAAAACACGGCTGCACCTGGATGCATCTGGACGCAGAAAGACGTAAAGCCTAGCATTTGCTAGGCTTTACGTCTTTCTATTGGATGTCTTAGGATGTTCTGGGAAGGGTTCCTGGCGGAGAGAGGGGGATTCGAACCCCCGATAGAAGTTTTAGCCCCTATAACGGTTTAGCAAACCGCCGCCTTCAGCCACTCGGCCATCTCTCCGGGTCTCAGAGGATTATACCGGAAGTTGCGCCGAAGGGCGCGGGAAACTTAGTTTGCCGCCATTTCCGGCTCTCTTGTGGGCGCGGAGACAAACCTGTCCCCGGCCATCCGCCGAAGCCACTATAATCAGGTTAATGAAGGCTCACGTCTATGTAACGCCGAAGACCTCGGTCCTCGATCCGCAGGGCCAGACCATTCAGAACGCTCTGCGCAAGATCGGATTCGCGGATGTAACCGCGGTGCGCCAGGGCAAATACTTCGCGCTTTCACTGGTTGATGGTCTTACGCCCGAGGCCGCCAGCGCACAGGTCGAGCGCATCGCACGCGAGGTGCTCACCAACCCAGTGATCGAAGAGTACACCTTTCGCATCGAGCCGTAACGGTCCGCAAAGCGCACTGGCTCTCCGGACTACTTGTCAGCCACTTGTTTCTGCACTTCAGCGTTGCGTCTGCGCCGAGGCTCGAAAGGCGCGCCCGAATCCGCCGATGGAATTCTCGATCCGCTCCAGCGGAATCGTCAGCGAGAGGCGAATGTAGCCGGAGCGTCCAAAGCCCGTGCCGGGGACGGCCAGTACGCCTTCCTTAGCGAGTAATTTAGTAAACGCGATGTCGTCGGCAATCGGCGTCTTGAGGAATATGTAGAACGCGCCTTCGGGGCGTCTCACCTTATAGCCGATGGCTGCGAGCGCATCGCAAAGAACGTTGCGCTTGTGCTCGTAGGACACGGCGTCCACCGTCTTATCCAGCGTCTCCAGCATCACTCTCTGCCAGATCGCGGGCGCGTTGATGAAGCCCAGCGTGCGATTGCTGAAGGCGCAGGCGGCGCGTAGATTCACTGCATCCTCCAGCTGCGGCGAGAGGGCCAGATACCCGATGCGCTCGCCCGGCAGCCCCAGCGACTTCGACCACGAATTGCATATAGCCGTATTCGCAATGAACGAGGCTGTCTCGGGCTGGCGCTGCCCATCATAGACAAAGGATTTGTACGGCTCGTCGCTGATCACGGTAATGTGCTGACCAACGCGCGCCAGCATCGATTGCAAAGCGCGCAGAACGCTCTCCGGGTAAACGCGGCCGGTGGGATTATTGGGCGTGTTGAGAATCAGCGCGCGGGTGCGTGGAGTGATCACCGCGGCGATCCGCTCCACATCAGGCAGGAACGTTGCATCGGTCTCCACCGGAACCATGCTGCCGCCGTGATTGGCGATATAAAACTGGTACTCGGGAAAGAAAGGCATCAGCACGATGACTTCGTCGCCGGGATCGAGGATCGACTTGAGAATCACGTTGCAAGCGCCCGCCGAGCCGACAGTCATGAAGACATCTTCTGCCGTGAACTCCAGGCCGGTCTCTCTGCGTAATTTTCCGGCAACCGCCTCGCGGACTTGCGGGTAGCCGGGATTGGGCATATATCCGTGCGAGCCGGGAAGGTTGCTGGCCACAATCCTCCGCAACGCATCCAGTACGGCGGGCGGTGGTTCAACGTCAGGATTGCCCAGCGAAAAATCGAAGACCGCATCATCTCCGCGCTCGCGTTTCAGGCGGACGCCCTCCTCGAACATACGACGAATCCACGATGCGTTTTCAAGTTGTCGCGCGATGGTCTTTGCAACCGGCATAGTTGAGATCCTGATTGGAGTGCTGGGTTAATGTTGATTTCGCAGCCTGCTCCATAAATTCTGGAGAACTTTGCTGAAACAGTAGTGAATCCAGCAGCATTCCAAGTGACATTCCAGTCTAGCAGGAACAAATCAACCGATGCCCTCGCAAAGATCCGGAACTTCACTGCGTTGGTCTGCGTATCGACCCACAGGAGGAAATCATGAAGTTACTTCGTATTTTTTCAATCGTCATGCTGAGTGTGTGTGCTTTGGCGCACGGACAGTCTTCTGACAAGCCCGCTGCCACTTCCGATGCGCAAAAGTCTTTCGACCTGCTGAAGACTCTAGCGGGAAATTGGAAGGGCGCGATAACGACGGACAATCCCGCCTGGGGCACGGACCAACTGCTGCCCCTTTCCATCCGCGTTGCATCGCATGGAAACGCGCTGATTCACGAGTTGGATACTGGTGGACCAGAGGTCACTGTTATCTATCTCGACAACGATCGGCTCGCGTTGCTTCACTACTGCGATTTCGGCAATAGGCCGCATTTGGTGGCTCGGCCATCTACGGATGGCAAGACCGTGGAGTTCGATCTGGTGGATGCCCCCGGCAGCAACGCCGTAGGACACGTGACCCACTGGATGCTTACCATCATCGATGCCAACCATCATTTCGAAGACATAACGTTCACTCTGGCGAACGGCTCCCTTGTACACGCACACATGGATTTTAAGCGGGTGCAATAGTATCTCAATCGCAAATCGTCTGGGATAGTCGTGGGCCTCTATCTTGGAGAAACTTGCGGCATTCAACCTTTGGCCCACTCATCCTCAGCGCGCGGAGGCTCGCCGCCTTCCCGATTGAGAATGCGGCGGAACGCTACGCGGTCGGAGCGATCGCGGCGGGTTAGAAAGAACTCCTCGGTCTGCATCGCGGCGATCTTTTCCGCCGCTGCAATGACAAGAAACTGATTCATGCTGGTGCCGTCGCGGCCGCTGATGCTCTCCAGCGCCGTCTTGAGTGAGACGGGCAGACGCAGCGGAAATGTTGCTACTCTTGTCGTCATTGCTTCCTCCTCGCTTCCATCTTCATGGATCAATCCTCTTTAGAGCCTCGCCCGGCCTAATTACCTCTATGCCGAAACTATGCCGCGCCTCACGCAGGTCCTTTTCGTTGAAGGTCACGATAGCGGCTGCCCGTCCGTTCACCGCTGCTTCCAAAACAAGTTCATCGCCCGGATCATGAAGCTGTGGACGCCAGCGAAAGTGCGAAGTAACCGGCTCGGCCATAGCGATCAGTCCATCGATGTAGGCGCCAGCCTCGGCTTCTGTGATTCCCGCAGGCAACCGATGCTCAGCAAGCAAACATTTGGCCTCGTATTCCAGCGCCAGAGCAACGCTCAGTAACATCGTAGCCTTGCCATGGTCGATGCGCCGCAGCAACTCCGCTGATGCGCCTCGTGGACTCCGCATCGCCGCCACAATCACGTCAGTGTCCAGCAGTAATCTCACTGTGAAAATGATACCACATCGCCAGTGATATTAAATAATGGCATATCGGCGACTTTTCCTGCCGAACCGCTTCTGGGGAAGGCATTCTCAGACAGGTTTGTACTTAGAAATCAACTGAACATTATCGCAGCAGTTCGTCGCTGGTCACCAAATTGATGCCTGCGGCCTGCAGTCGCTCAATCGCGGCATCCAGGCCGGCAAAACGAAAGATGAGAATGGCCTTGTCCGCGCACGCATAAGGAAAGGCATACATATACTCGATGTTGATTCCGATGCCGTCCAGCGCGACCAGAATCTCCGCCAACCCGCCGGGATGGTTGGCGACTTCGACCGCAAGAACGTCGGTGACTTTGACGACGAACCCGTGCGCTTCAAGAATCCCGGCGGCCTTCTGCCAGTCGGAGACGATCATGCGCACAATGCCGAACTGCTGCGTGTCGGCCAGGTACAGCGAGCGGATGTCGATGCCTTCCTCGGCCAGCAGGCGCGCGGGCGCAGTCAAGTGTCCCGGCTTGTTTTCGACAAAGAGCGAAATCTGTTGAATCTTCATGCCGGCCGCCTATCGATGACGCGTTTGGCCTTGCCTTCGCTACGCTCGATGGAATTCGCCTCGGCTAGCGTAACCCGGACGCGAATCCCCAGCACGTGATCGAGAGCGCTTTGCATCTTCTGGTGCAGCTCCTGCAATGCGCCGATCTTGTCGTTGAACATCCGCGGCGTAACTTCCACCCGCACTTCCATCTGATCCAGCCCCTGCTCGCGCGTCAACAGTATCTGATAATGCGGCAAGACGCCCTCGATCTGCAACAGCGCCGATTCCACCTGCGAGGGAAAGACGTTGACGCCGCGGATAATCAGCATATCGTCGCTGCGCCGTCCGATGCGGCCAATCCTTCTCAGCGTGCGTCCGCAAGCGCATTGGCCGGTCATGATCTGCGTGATGTCGCGGGTGCGATAGCGGATCATCGGCATCGCCTGCTTGCTCAGCGTGGTCAACACCAGTTCGCCCTCACTGCCATCGGGCAAGGGCGCGCCGGATTCGGGATCGATAATCTCCGGATAGAAGTGATCCTCGAAGATGTGCAGGCCCTGATGCTGGCGGCATTCGCAGCCCACACCCGGCCCGATGATCTCCGAAAGCCCGTAGATATCAAAGGCTTCGATGTTGCTCATCTTCTCGATGTGCCTGCGCATCGATTCGGTCCACGGCTCCGCGCCAAAGACGCCAGCGCGTAGCGGCAGTTCCTTCAGATCCACACCCAGGGCGGCCGCGCGGTCAATCAGGTGCAGAAAATAAGTGGGCGTGCAGCACATCGCCGTCACCCCAAAATCCTTCATCAGCATGATCTGCCGATCGGCGTTGCCGCCGGAGGTGGGCACCACCGTCGCGCCCAGCCCTTCAGCGCCGTAGTGCGCGCCCAGGCCGCCGGTGAAAAGGCCGTAGCCATAGGCGATCTGCATAATGTCACCGCGATGCAACCCGCAGCCGGCGAAGCAGCGCACCAGCACCGAGGTCCAAACATCCACATCCTTCTGCGTGTAGGCCACCACGATCGGTTTGCCCGTCGTGCCGCTCGATACGTGCAGCCGGACAACGTCCTTCATCGGGCTGGCAAACAAACCGAATGGATACGTATCGCGCAAATCGCTCTTGACCGTGAAGGGCAGCTTGGCAATATCCTCCAGGCTGCGAATCGCCTCGGGCGCAATGCCCTGCTCATTCATGCGGTCACGGAAGTGCTTGACCTGGCTCCAGGCCAGAGTCACCACCGCCTGCAAACGCTGCAACTGCAATGCGCGCAACTCCGGCAGCGGAGCGTAATCGGGCACACTGGCGGGATGACAACCGGCGGCGACACCATCCGCGATCATTGATTGCGACCTAAAGTAAACGACTCGAGATTCGCGTCGCGCAATTTTTCCGGCAGATTGCGCTCCAGAGCCGTGTGCCATGCATCGACAGGAAAGCTCAGATGCTTGCTCAACACGCCCAGCAGCGCCACGTTGATGCTTTTCTTGGTCGTCAGGCGCGATTCGTCAATCAGCGAAGGATCGATCAGCGTGCCGCCCGCGCGCAGCACCGATTGGTTCACCTCGATCTGATCCGGCGCGATCACAACCAGATAATCCGCCTCGCCCTCGGGCACCATCGGGCTGAAGACGCGCTCGCCGAAACGTACGTCGCTCGACACCGAACCGCCCCGCTGGCTCATTCCGTGCAACTCGCTCTTCTTCACGTCCACCCCAGAGCTGAAGGCGACGTCGGCCAGAATGTCCGAGGCTTTGATCACTCCCTGTCCGCCCAGTCCCGCGATCACTACATTAGTCGGCTTGCTGTTCATTGCACCTCTCAAACTCGCGAATCGAGCGCGCTGCCAGCAGGCAGTCCCGCCGCGCAATCACCACGGAAAGCTCCGGCTTCTCCAGGCAGCTTTGTATCAATTTCTGAAATTCGTCAAACTGCGCCGTCGGGTCGATCACGTGAACATTGCGGATGCCCAGTGTGCGCGCCAGATCCTCGAAGACCACCTTGCCGGTGCGCGCGTGCTCCAGGTTGCGCCCCGTTCCGGGATGCTCTTGCATACCCGTCATCGCCGTGATGCCGTTATCCAGAATCAGCACCACGTGGCCCGTCGGCGGCGGGTTGTAAACCATCTCCACCAGGCCGGTGATGCCGCTATGCACAAAAGTGCTGTCGCCGATCACGCTCACCACGCGCTTGGCCTGCTCGGGCGGCAGCGAGTGGCGCAGCCCCAGGCCCACGCCAATCGACGCGCCCATGCACACCAGCGTGTCCATCGTGTCGAACGGCGCAAAAGCGCCCATCGAATAGCAGCCGATGTCGCCGGGAACGATGCACTCCAGATTCTTCAGCGCGGTGTAGGAGTTGCGATGCGGACAGCCGGGGCAGAACGACGGCGCCTTGCCGGGAACCCGCTTCGGCTCCGGCGAAGTATCGCCCTCCAGAATCCTGCGCACACGATTCACATTCAATTCGCCAAAGCGGAAGTCGTTCGGCTTGCCCTCGACGTGGATGCCCGCGGCGAGCGCGCCCTCCACCAGATACGGCTCGCCCTCTTCAATGACCATGCAGAGATCGACGTTCTCGGCGAAGGAGCGCATCAGCTCCAAAGGCAACGGATACGTCAGCCCCAGCTTCAGCACGCTGGCCTCGGGAGCAACCTCGCGCACGTGCTGGAAGGAGACTCCAGAGGTGATGATTCCCAGCGAACTCGAACCGGCGATCAGCTGATTCGGCCCCTCTTTGTCGTTCCATGCCGAGATCGCGGCCAGCGTCTGCCGCAGCCGCCTGTGCGCCGGTCGCGCATTGGGCGGAAGCATCACGCGCGCGGCAAGATCGTGCTCGAAGTGCGCCGGGCCGGAGGGCGCAACCTTCACCGTGCCGCGCCGCACAATCGACTTCGAGTGGCAGACACGCGTGGTCATGCGCAGCAGAATCGGCGTGTGCCAGCGCTCCGAAATCTCAATCGCCCGCAAGGTAAACTCGTACGCTTCCTGCGAGTCCGAGGGCTCCAGCATGGGCACGCCCGCAGCCAGCGCGTAGCGCCGGTTATCCTGCTCGTTCTGGCTCGAAGCCATCCCCGGATCGTCGGCCGTGATCACGATCAGCGCACCGTCCAGACGGATGCTAGCCACCGTGAACAGCGGGTCAGCGGCCACATTCAGCCCGACGTGCTTCATCGTCACAATCGCGCGCCTGCCCGCAAAGGCAACGCCAATCGCAACTTCCAGCGCCACCTTCTCGTTCGGCGACCACTGCGCCTTGCCGCCCAGAGTCTCGAAGTACTCCAAAATCTCTGTCGAGGGAGTGCCGGGATAGCCGGTTCCCAGTGTCACCCCGGCGTCAAACGCGGCCAGTGCCACGGCCTCGTCCCCGCTCAGCAGGGCCAATGCATCCTGTTGCTGATGTGAATCCACGCTGTTGTCCTGTGTTGTGTTATTCAACAATCAGTGTACACGATAGAGGATTCCCCTTGACATCGCGGCTCTTTCTGCCTCGGAAGCTCTTTCATAACCTGGATTTGAAAGGGCACGGCTTCAGCCGTGTCGCAAACGCCGCAAAAAAACAGGCTAAATATAAACTTGTAGATCGTTTTGCCAGAGGGAGCAGGGGGCTTCACAGGCTGCGGATAAACCCAATTCGGTGAAGAGTACGGGATTAAGCGTGAAGGGTACAGGCTTTTTGGTGGAGGGTACAGGCTTTAGCCTGTACATCTACCATACATAATCAACGCGGGCTTTAGCCCCCGAGGGAAATCTCACTTGTTATTCTACGGATATTCCCTCATTATCCGCAGCCTCTTGACCCCCTGAAAAATCTTGCCCACGTCAAGTTATTCCGCGAATTACCGCAGTTCCGGCCGGGTGCCACACCCTTCATTTACTCATACAATTTGGGTGCCCCATCCTTGCGACGTTCTTGTCGCAAGGTGGGAGACCACGAACCCCAACCGTTCTCTTCCGAACCAACCCGCACCCGCGCCTTTTATCTGCCGCGGACAAGCCGAAGCCGGTTGGCCGCACCGCAGAGCCTGCCTCGAGCGAAGTCGAAAGGTGCTTTGCAGATAATTACCCGCCCAACGCGCATAATCAAAGCATGAACCACAGCCACAGCCTCGGGCTTTTACTGACCACTGACCAGTGTTCACGGAGCACTGGGGTACCCCCCTCCCCCCCCTAAAATATATATTTTGGCATAAAGATTTTGCTGTTAATTAATTAGTAACGATCCCGTGATGGCTTCCCTTCATGCGATTGCTCTGCACTCCATTGCCGCTTGCCGCCGTCGCATAAAATCATCATATGTGCGGAATTGTCGGTTATGTCGGTCCTAAGAAGGTCGTTCCGGTCATCATCGAAGGGCTGCGGCGGCTGGAATATCGTGGCTATGACTCGGCAGGCATCGCCGTGGGTTCTCCTGACCGATTGACCCTTGAGGTTCGCCGCGCTTCCGGCAAGCTGGGCAACCTGGAAGAGGTGCTGCGCGATCATCCCATCGATGGCAGCTTCGGCATTGGCCACACGCGCTGGGCCACGCATGGGCGGCCAACGGAAGAGAACGCTCATCCGCACCGCGACTGCTCCGGGCGCATCGTCGTTGTGCACAACGGCATTGTCGAAAATTATCTTGACCTGAAGCGGGAACTGATCGCGCAGGGCCACAAGTTCGTCACCGAGACCGACACCGAAATCATCGCGCATCTGATCGAGCAGATTCAGCAGGAGGCTGACGCGGCGGGTCAGCCGATTGCGCTGGAAGTCGCCGTCCGTCGCGCCGTCAAGCGGCTTACCGGAGCCTTCGCGCTGGGCGTGCTCTCGGCGCTAGAACCGGACAAGATCGTGGTGGCGCGCTTTGGCCCGCCGGTGATTATTGGCGTGGGCGTGGGCGAGTCGTTTGTCGCCTCCGACGTTCCCGGCGTGCTGCATCACACGCGCAACATTTACTTTCTCGCCGACGGCGATATGGCGATTCTGACTCTCGCTGGCGTCGCGTTGACAAACTTCGACGGCAACCCGATCAGCCGCGCCATCACGCGCATTCAATGGGACCCGATTCAGGCGGAAAAGGGCGGCTACAAGCACTTCATGCTCAAGGAGATTTGGGAGCAGCCGCGAGCCATTCGCGACACTACGCTGGGCCGCGTCTCGCTCGATTCAGGCAAGGTCTTCCTCGGCGAGATGAAGATCAGCGACCAGGAACTGGCAGCGGCGGACAGCATCAACATCGCCGCCTGCGGAACCAGTTGGCACGCCGGGTTGGCGGGCAAATACATGATCGAGCGGCTGGCGCGGCTGCCGGTGGACGTGGACTACGCCAGCGAATACCGCTATCGCAATCCGATTCCCGATGCCAACGCGCTCGGCTTGCTGATTACGCAATCCGGCGAGACGGCAGACACGCTGGCTGCGCAGCGCGAGATGAAGATGCTCGGCTCGAAGACCGTGGCCATCTGCAACGTGGTGGCCGCGATGGTCGCTCGCGAGGCACATGGAGCGATCTACACGCACGCCGGGCCGGAGATCGGCGTCGCTTCGACCAAGGCATTTACCGCGCAATTGACGGCGCTGTTTTTACTGGCGCTCAAGCTGGGCCAGCTTCGCGGCCAGCTCGACCAGGCGCAATCCGTCGCGCTGATCGAGGAGTTGAGCCGAATCCCGGGCAAGATCGAAGAGGTGCTCCGCCAGCGCTCGGCGCAGTGCGAACAACTGGCGCGGGATTTTTCCACCGTGCGCGACTTCCTTTATCTGGGCCGCGGCATTCACTTTCCCATCGCTCTGGAAGGCGCGCTGAAGCTGAAGGAAATCTCTTACATTCACGCCGAGGGTTATCCGGCTGGCGAGATGAAGCACGGACCCAATGCTTTGATTGATGAGACGCTGCCGGTGGTGGTGCTGGCCACGCGCGACGAGACCGATCCAGCTTCCCGGCTGCGCTACGAAAAGACGCTCTCGAACATTCAGGAAGTGACCGCGCGCTCGGGCCGCGTGATTGCCGTGGCCACCGAGGGAGATATGACGATCAGCGGCCTGGTCGAGCAGGTCATCTACATTCCGCCGGCGATTGAGCTGCTTTCGCCGCTGATCGAGATTGTGCCTTTGCAGTTACTGGCTTACTATATTGCCGTGCGCCGCGGCTGCGACGTCGATCAGCCGAGAAACCTGGCTAAGTCGGTCACCGTCGAGTAAGTCACTGGTAGTTGCCGATCAGCACAAACGGCGCCCAGTAATACGGATGAGTGTAACTGGCCTCGCGCGGCGCGGCGGCTGTCTCCTGCACAGGTTGAAAGCCGCGTTCGCTGGCGGTGTCAGAGGAAGTAGCCGTTCCGCGAAGCAATGCAAGTTGCGCTTGGCGCAATGCCTCAGCCTTACCGTCGGCGGGATGCTTTATCCAGCGCGCGTAAAAGTCGCTCATCAACCGGCTGGTGCTGGCGTCGTTCACGTCCCACAGAGTGGCCAGCACCGCCTCCGCATCCTTCTGCTGCGCGACCATTCCCAGGCTGTCCATCTCCAGACCGTCTCTGGATTTATAGTCCTTTGCCGTGCTGCACGCCGAGAGAGTCAGTAGGCGCGTGCCGTGAAAGGCAACCGTCGAGTTTTCCATCTCGGAGAGATTCCACGCGTAGCCCTTCGCTTCACCGCTATCTTCTCCGCCCAGCATTAAGTAGGGTTCTGCGCCGCTGCCTGTCTCCACTACGAAATGACTGGCGATATGCACGATTGGGTAGCTCTTGCCCGCGCCTAACTCGCTCTTCAACGCCGCCAGCGTGAATTGCTCGTTCGGCAGCAGCTTTCCCTCCATCGGGCCATGTGAGTCAGGCGCGGCAGGGTCGTGGACCACGGCATCCAACTCCGGCATAACTCCCGGCAGCGCCGGCAAGCCGCCATAACTCCGGGACAAGCCCATTGCCAGCACGCTGGGTGCGCCGCCGTTTATAGGTGAAGAATCCGTCATGTGCCCATAACTCTCCGGCGCGAAGAGTACGTTATTGAAGCGCTCGACCAAGTAATGCCGGCCATCGTAAAGCGCGGCCATCGGTAGATAGCGCAGCGCGTCGTCCAAGGACCATAGCAGCGTGGGGACGCGGCCCAGCGCGTCGGCTTGCGCTTCCATGGCCTTTAACTCATCTTCCAGTGGAGCCGCAATCATGGCAAATAACTGGACTAACTGTGGTCGAGGATCGGAGCCGCGCGCACCCAGTGCTTGAAGCGCCTCGAATGCTTTGCTGCGTAACTCGGCGGGCGTGGCCTTCAACTCGAACTTCCTGCGTGTGCTGGCCGTGACCACTATTGCATAGGCGTGATCCTTGCCCAGCAACAGCCGAATGCCCATCACGGAAGGCCCCAGTTTAGCCAGCGTGTTTTGCAGATAACTCTGCGTGGAGTTATTACGGGCGGAATTATCTTGATTTTCGCCGCCGACTGGTTTTCGCTCCAGTTCCGGATAGATTGTATAAGTGAAGTAGTCCAGGATCCCGGTGTTTTCCTTCTCGATCTTTGCGTCCAATGTTTTCAGTTGTGCCTCCTCTTCGGGAGTGCGCGAGGCTTTGGCCCGCAAAACCGCGGCCGCGACGTTGAACTCCTCGAAGGCCAGCGCCTTCTTCTCCAAAGCTTCCATATCACTTTGCGCCTTCTGCTGCGCGCCCGTAAGCTTCAGCGGCTCAACTTTGGCCGCTGCGTCCGGAGAGGCGCCGAGCACAATGTCTTTCAACTCTTCTTCCTTGAGCAGATCGAGAATCTGTTCTGCTTCGCCGAGCCGGCAGGCCTCGACCAGTAACTCCGCCAGCGTGCGATAAGTCGCCGACTTGGACTGCGCAAACCCAGCTTGCAAATCCTTATTCAGCCCGGAAATATTCTTGCGAATCTGCTGGTAAGAGTTCACCGCATCCATGCCATAGAAGATTGCCTCCTCGGGATGATGCTGATCGCGGAAGCCTAACATCAGCGACGTCTCGATACCTCCCTGCAGGTCGGGATCGCCCGCCTCCTTTGCCAATGACAAGGCAGCGAGCTTGATCGCCAACGCCTTCTGAGGCAGGCCCAGCGCGAAATATGCGCTGGCAATGGCGCTCAAGGCCATCGCCTGGCCGCGGCTGTCCTGCACCTCGCGCCAGATCGCGAGAGATTGATAGTCGATCTCCAGCGCCTTGTTTATATCTCCCAAAAGAATGTAGTCTCTGCCGATATTGTTAAGTGTTGTCGCCTCGCCGCGGCGATTGCCAACTTGACGCCAGATCGGCAGCGCTAGGTTGTAAAATTCCAGAGCCTTCTGACCTTGATTCAGATCTTCAAACACTTTGCCGATGTCATTGAGGGCCAGCGCCTCGCCGTTGCGGTTTCCCACTTCACGCCAGATGGGCAGCGCAAGATTGTAATCGTCAAGCGCCGTCTGCTTCTGTCCCAGGTCGCCATAGACTCTACCCATCCAATTCAGCGCGCCTGCTTCTCCGGGACGGTTGCCGATCTCGCGCCAAATTGCCAAAGCCTGATGGTAGTAATCCAGCGACTGTTTCATTTGGCCCAGGTCGGCGTAGACCTTGCCCAAGTTAGTCAGAGTCAGTCCTTCTCCGCCTTGCTCCTTGGCTTCGCGCCAGAGGGGCAGAGCCTGATTGAAGTAAGTCAGTGCCTCCCGCTCCTGAGCCATGTCAGAGTAAGTCTTTCCCAGATTGTCCAATGTACTGGCTTCACCGCTGCGATTGCCTAACTTGCGCCAGATAGGCAGCGCTTGATTGAGAACATCGAGCGCTTTCTGCCTTTGCCCCAGGTTGTTATAAACTCGCCCAAGATTGTTCAACGTAGTAGCTTCGCCAATGGGGCTGCCTAACTCGCGCCAGACAAGCAGGGTCTGGTTGAATAGATCGAGCGCCTTCTGCTCCTGCCCAAGATCAGAATCAATCCTGCCAATAATGCCTTGCGTCAGCGCCTGGCCAAGCCGGCTGCCCGCGCTCTCTTCAATCTGCAATGCTTGGTTGCAATCGTCCAGGGCCTTTTGCGTTTCTCCTGCTTGCCGGTACAGCGATGCCAGGTTATTCAACTCCACGGCAACATTTCTTAAGCTGCTTGCAGCGCGCGCCTCGGCCAGCTTCTGCTCGTGCTGAGCAATCTGATCGCGCAGCTTAATGCTTTGCGCACTTGCCGTAGCCGCTAGAATTCCAACACAGAAATAAAATGCCGCGGATAACTTCATCGTTGAATGATCCCGTCCTTCTTATCGTGTTTGGTAAGTGTCTGCATCTTGAACTAGTCCTTCTTTTTGCCTTTTTTGCCTGAAGAAGAAGCATCGCCGCTCCCGGAGGTGGCATTGGACGACTTGCCCGCGGACGATGCGTCGAGCGGCTGCACACTCACTCGCATCGAGGCATAGGTGATGCCGGGAACAGCGCTCTGCGCGCGGGTTGCAAGCGGAAGATTAGGATCGGCATCCTTGCGTACCAGATAGCCCTGCACCAGATCCAGGCTAGGCAGTTCCTTGGCCAATTCATCGGTATGCAACTGCGGAAGCATCAGGTAATCTCCAGAGAGCAGGCCAATATAGCGGTCTTCTCTGTCAGGGTCGATTAGTGCCTGTTTCGTGGCCACGGCTGTAATCAAATTCCCGGACATAATGAAGCGGGTGCGATCCTCCCAGTAACTCAGCGCTTCAGTGAATGCGCTGAGCGCGGGCACGCTGATGGCCGGCAGCGCGACCAGCGGGACAGCTATCTTGGCTCCTTGAATAATGATATTGAGAGCCTTGACAAACACCGAGGCAGTCGCGGCCTTCGACACATTGACCGCGACCTTTCCGGTACCTTGAGTTAGCAGTATCTTGCTGGTTCCCTGCGTCGCCTGGGCGGTCTTGAATCCAAGTGAGTCGAGCGATATCTTGCCCATTTTGTCGGGTTGCAGAGAGGCAATGGCCGTCCATGCCAGAGGGGCGATGATATTCATGTAAGGGTGTATCTGGGTGGTGTCTACACGAAGCTGCGATGCGCGCATATTGGCCTCGCCGCCGCCGCCGGGGCGATATTGCGAGAGAGCGATGCTGATGGCCACATCGCCGTCGTGGTCCAGTAACTCATCCTTTTCGATGTCGGTGGCATAGCGCAGTTTTTTCGTGTCGGTCTTGTAGTGAAGATACTGGGTTTCGGCGCCTGGATCGGGAAGCTGATCTTTTGGCCCGCGCGAGGCCGACTTCTTTCCATAGTTGCTGCTGTATGGGTTGACGGAGTCGAAGAAACCATTCCAGAAATCATAAGAGTCATGGGGCGTATCATCCTCAGGTGTCTGCGGAGCGGCATCCTGCGCTGCGGCAAGTTCGGGCATTAGCGCGGCGAATAGGCTCAGGGCCGAGGCATCGGCAACAAAACGGCGGCGGGAAAGTGACATATTCATTCTCCTTCATGACTTCGTGTGCATCGTCAAGCAAGTTAGATCCGGACTCAAGCATATCGAACTTACTTGGCCGCATCCTTGGGAATACTGCGAATTGTAGTTAGCGAGATGCCCCAGTTCGTGGGTATCTCGCTGGCAGCCCCGCGGCTTCCGCTGCTGGTGTTATCCAGTAGTTTCACCAGGGGCGATTGCGTTCCCTGCGCTCCCCGCGATGTGACTCCCTCGAAGTTCAGCGCGGCAGGGTCGGGAAGCGGCTGCGCGGTGCTAAGCAGGATAAGTGTGTCCACGCCGTAGGGAGCTCCGACGCGCAGCGCGCGCGCGCCGGGCAAAACAAAGTTGCGGCTGCCGCTGGCCGCGTTGGGAAACTGATTCTCCGCATAGTCGAATGGATAGAAAAGCGCGCCCTTGCCGTGGCAATCAATGTCAAGAATGTAGACCCAGCGCTGCTCGATCACTCGCTCATCGGAGTGCAAGGCCAGCTTCAGCATATCGTCCTCGCGCACCGGCTGTTCGGGATCGAGCGGCGCGCCGCCAGCTGCCGGCTGCATGGCCAGCGTGTAGTAGTTAGCCGTGGATGCGCCGGATGAGTTATCGGCCAATTCCAGCCAGCCGTGAACTTTGGACAGCAGCAATGCGAAGTGGTTCAGCGTCGCGCCGGCCTGATTGCCAGCCATCGTCACCCAATCGCTGCGCACCGGATACGGCGACGTGGCGGAGCAGCCGGGATCGTGATCGGTTGCAATTGCCGCAGGCGGTCCGGTCGCGATTTCGTTTTTGTGAATCCATGCATAGGCTGGCCTTTCCGCAATGAGGGTGCCTGTGAGAGTGTAGTGGGCGCTGCCCAGATCGGGCGCTCTTTGGACGGCGCTATTGGGATCATCCGTCAGTAACTTCGCGGCTAACTCCCGCGACGGTGGAAGATTCACCCATAACTTCGCTTCAGGAAGAAGATGCTGCTTCAAAGCCTGCGCGGTTAGTTGTCCGCCGAGAGAGATAGACGCGAGCGATCCGGCTTGTTGCAGCGTCCAGTTACTTCCGTCCCAGCAGAGAATGTGCGTCCACGGCTGCTCGGCTGGATCGGAGACAGTGATAACTCGAGCGGCATGGATTTGCGCAACCGCGGCTAGTATCTCCGCCTGGGAAAGATTCGAGGGCCAAAGCCAGACGAGCAGCGGCGCTTGCTCCGCCGGAACCCATTTCGTCAGATCGAAAAGATCGCCGGGAGCGACCTTTGCGCCTGCGGGGCTGACGACCGTGGCCGTAGAACGTGCGATACCCTTCTGCTCAGAGACGCGCAGCAGAGTAGCTTGCTTGCCGCTCACGGGAATCTTTGCAGTGAATTCGCTGCCAATGCCGACGCCGGAGACGCGGCCAGTGTCCAGCCAGACCTTGCCATCCTCGTCGGTCATCAGAGCGGCGGCGTGTGCCTTGCCGGAGTCCGCCGCCGCGCCGCCGAAGAGCGGTTGTATGCGCCGCGCGGCGGTGGCGTCCAGATCAGGCTCTTGGTCGGGAACGCTGCCGCCTTCGAGCACCGCTTTCACACGCTGATAAACGACCGATGCCGGCGTCGAGGCGGGCATCGCTTGCAGCGCTTCGATCAGAGCTGCGGTGAAGGCGCCATGCGGTTCGGTGTTGCTGGAGTGTGGTAATTCCTTGGCCGTCTGGTCCTGCTGCGCGGCGGAAAAGACCAGCGCCGGATTGTCATTGCGCTCGGTGGGCGCCTGCTGGCGCTGCCCATCGGCAAGCGTGTCAGGATATTCGGCGATATCGCGCGCGTCGAAGGCCAGAGCGCGCTCGCGGTACTTCGGTCCTACGCCGCGGCTGATTCCGCCGCTGTGGCAACTGTCGAAGATTACGGTGAGATGAATTCCCTTGTCCAGCGCGGCGTTGAAGATGCGAGTCATCTCGCGGTCGCGCACATCAAAGCTGCCCAGGTATGCGTCTGCAGGAACCAGCGTGCTGTCGGCATGAACCAGCTTGCCGTTGACCCGCACGGTGAGCTTGCTACCCTTGCTGTTGACGCGCAGCGAGCCGTGGCTGGCGTCGTAAAAGACCACGGTGTCGCCGCGCTGCGGCACGTCCACAATATACTTCTGCATCGCGGCGAGAATGCCGTCGCGCGTCGTTTCGGCGGACGGCAGCACAATCACTCCCGGCCTGGGCCGGAGCGGCGCTGGGTTGGTCAGCAAAGCTACGTGATTCGCCGGAAAGCCAAATTTGGCAGAGGTCAGCAGGTCGGCCATCGCCTGGGCGTCGTTGACCGCGCCCTCCAGGTTTTCAAAGTGTCCCAGCTCACAACGGCCATAGATGCAGCCAGCATCGTGCTGCGCCTGGCTTCCGTCGGGCTGGTAGGTGTTGATCCCGATCAGTAAGGCGCTTCGGGTTTGCGCGGCGGCCAGCGTTGCCGAGAGAACGCAGAGCAAAGCGGAAAGAGCGGCGACGCACCGTTTCATAGGCACTCCCATGCCAAGGTTGCCATAAAACATAACGCTCCCGTTTGACTATAACAATGAAGACGCCATCGGGCGGCGAAAGTTGCGGTATTCGTGGCAGATACCTATCGAGGACATTTTTGTAGAGATGCGGGTCGGGCTTGCCGCGCAATACAATCTCCTACCTCCAGCTTGCCATGATGCTGGACATACTGTATGCTTCGCTTACTTGTCTTATAGCGATTATCCTCTGCCTGAGATTCTGGTCGGTAGGGATGTCGCCCATGTATTGAAGACATAAAACTGCAAATTCGGGCGGGGTGGGCTGCTTCTGGCGGCTTAGCTTCCCGGCTTCCATTCCAAGGAAAGCAGAGGTTTTTGAACTGCTTTTGCGGCGTGGTGTGAGTTGCTTCCAGGCGGTTTTCGACACAAGGGCAAGCAATTGCGGTTGGATTGCCTGTCGAACCACAACCGTCTTGAGCGCTGACTCTCAGCGGCAAGATGCAACCACGCTGTCCGGGATCTCCTGGCGCGATTTTGGTGCGAGGCGCAATGCCGACGCCCTAGTCGCCAGCGGTGAACTCCGGCGGGAGGCGTACGATGCTTTGCGGATTCCAGAGTTTTTTCTCCTTTAAAGTGGGAACCGGTTTGATTCGGTCTTCCTGGGCTGCAACCCTGACCTTTGTAGTGGCCTTGCTGATGGCAGCTTTGCCGTTGAGCGGCGCTGCGCAGACGAATATCGGCTATGTCGCCCTGGGCAGCAGCATCGCCTCGACCTCGGTGACGGTGGCGATCCCCACGTCGGGCGCGGTGAGCAGCGTCGCGGTTCTGACCGAGGGCGCGCCCAATCTCGATTTCACTCTGGTATCCACGGGAAATACCTGCACGGGAACGGTCAACACCAGTTGTTCGGTAAATGTGAAGTTCAAGCCGACGGCTGCCGGTACGCGCAATGGCGCGGTAGTGGTGTATTCGAGCACCGCGGTACTGGGCACGGCTTACATCACCGGCACTGGCACCGGGCCGCAGATCATCTTCACGTCTCCCATGCCCGCCCCCATTACCATTACTGGCGGCCCTGCTGACCCGGAGTATGGCGTAGCTGTCGATGGGGCTGGAAACATCTATAGCGTCGGTGACGGCAATGTGTACAAGTCGGCGCCCTCGATCAATGCCACAACAGGCCAGATCACCTATCCAAGCAGCACGACGATCTACTCATCGGCCGCTCCGAATGCAGTAGCGGTGGACGGCGCGGGCAACGTCTTTGTAACCGACTTCAATCAAGCGGTATATCTGTTGTCGCTGCTACCCGGAGGAAGCTACGCTAACGCGGTCAATCTTGTCACGGGCTGTGGCGGCAGCATTACCACCGGTTGCATTTCTATGCCCCATGGCTTGACGGTGGACGGGGCAGGCAATCTCTATGTTACTGACACGTTTGTCGATGCCGTTTACAAGCTGACGCTGTCCAGCAGCGGCTACTCCGCTCCTGTAGCGATCACTGCTCCAGGCGGTGGGTGGGTTCCCCAGAGCGTGGCGGTGGATGGGTCAGGCAATGTTTATGTCGTTGATCAGAACAGCACCAGCTATCACGTTTACAAGGTCGCTTATTCACTCGGTATCTACTCCGCCCCGGTCGCAATCGCTGGTGCCGGGACCGACAATTACCTGGGGAATCCCGATGGCGTGGCGGTGACTGGCGGCGGCATTGTCTATGTCGCTGATTTTGATGATGGGATAGACATTCTGACCCCTTCCGGCTCCGGCTACACGGAGAGTTCGATCAACGTAATTGAATCTGGAAGTAGCGTGGAAGTGTATGGCGTGGCGGCGGATGGCGGCGGAAACGCCTATTTCATCGGCAACAACGAGCTTACCGGGACCGCAGCCGTCGGTGTCGAACCCTTCGCGGCAGCGCCGGTGCTGAGCCTTGGAAGTGTCCCCGTCGGTTCCTACAATTCGCGGCCGGTTACGGTCCAGAACATCGGCAATGCCGCGCTGAATTTCTCTCAGATCAGCTTCCCATCGAACTTCCCCGAGCTTTCCGGAGTCAACGGCGATTGCTCCTTGACGGTTCCTGTGCCGATAGGCGGAAACTGCCCGCTAACCGCCAGCTTTGCGCCCACCGTTGCCATGCTGAGCGATACTCAGCCTTTGACCGGAAGCTTGACGATCGACGTCAATGCTCTTCCGGCGACGCAAACGATTCCTCTCAGCGGGACGGCCATTCAAGCGACTGCGGCAGTGACATTGAACACGCCCACTGATCCCAGCACGCTGGGAACTTCGGTCATATTTTCATCCACGGTGACGGGCGCGCACGGAATTGTTGCGCCCACCGGAACGGTGGCCTTCAAATCCGGAGGCACGACGATCAGCGGTTGCTCAGCGGCCCCGCTGACCAGCGGCGTGGCTACCTGCGCCACCAGCGCCTTGCCTCTAGGCGCGAACATCATTACCGCGACCTACTCCGGAGATGCGGTTTACCTCGCTCCGCCTAACCCGCCATCTTTGACGGAGACCATATTGACCTCGCTGGAAGCTATGCCTCCAGCCGAGGGAACGAACCTTGGTAGCGCGACCGCCAGCAGTCCCGCAACCGGCTCGGTGACGTTTACCTTCTCCTCGGCGGTAACGCTGAGCGCAATCAACGTGCTGACCGGGGGCGCGCCGGGGCTGGACTTTGCCCTGACCTCGCCGCAAGGCGCGAATGCCTGCGCAATCAATACCCCCTATGCCGCCGCCGCGACCTGCACGGTCTATGTGACCTTCACGCCCAACTTCGCCGGGCCACGATACGGCGCTGTGATCCTGTTGGACAATGGCGGCAACGAAGCCTCCATTGAATATCTGGCCGCCACCGGCAATGCTGCGCAGGACATCTTCCTGCCTGGCTATTTCTCCAACGCGCTCAATGGCGCCGCAAACTTCAGCAACCCCAAAGGCATAGCCGTGGATGGCAGCGGAAACGTCTATGTTGCCGATCCAAATAATCAGAGGATTAATGTGATCCCGCTCTCCCATGGCTCATACTCCGCCATGGCCCCGATCTCAGGCAGTTTCAGTTTCGATACGCCCGTATCCGTTGCCGTGGATGGGGCGGGGAACCTTTTCGTCGCAGACCCCAGTTATAACAACGGCACCCCTGGCGTTTATCTCCTCGCGCTCCAGTCTGGAGGCGGCTATTTCCAAATCCCGCTGGGCAGCGGGTGGCTATCTCCCGCAAGCGTGACCGTCGATGGAGCAGGAATCGTCTTTGTTGCCGATGCTGGCATTGAATTCAGCTCAAATTCCGCCTTCGTAGCTGAACTGACGCCGTCAAAGTCCGGCTACACGCAGACCGCGATTGCCAGCAGCTTGACAAACGATTTTGGCATCGCCGTGGATGCAGCGGACAACCTCTATTTAGCCGTAAGTGAAAATTACTTTGCCCGCACTCCCGGCTCTGTGGTCAAGCTGACCAAGACAGGCAGCAACTACATTCCGAGCACACTGGGCGACACGTGGTACGATCCCGTTGCCGTTGCGGTCGACGGCAACGGAAACGTCTATGTAACCGATGATGGCGGCGATATTGGCAACGGCTCTGTCGGTGAGCTAACAAAGCAATCCAATGGCAGCTATCTTCAGAGCACACTCTTTACAAGTATTTGCTATACCGAGGGTCAATGCAGCTTGCCATTCCTGGGAGGGTTCTCGCCGGAAGGCATTGCCCTGGATGGCGGCGGGAACCTCTATCTTACGGAATATGACAGCCGAAGCGCCTTCAAGCTCGACGTTGCGGACCCGCCGGAGGGAGCCAATCAACTCCAATTCGCGGAAACTGCGATCGGCTGGACCAGCACCGATAGCCCGAGGGCAATCACCGTCGAGAACTTCGGCAATCAATCGCTGAACTTCACAGCGCTCAGCTATCCCACGGACTTCCCCGAGCTGACTCCGAATCCCAGCGGCGCCTGCACCTCCAGCGCGCAGTTGGCGGCCAACGGCAGTTGCACGCTGTCCATCGACTTCTCGCCCATCACGCCCCCAGCGCAAAGCTTGACCGAGGCTGTTTCGCTGACCACCAACACCATCAGCGCCACCGGCGCGCAGACGATCGATGTTGCAGGATACGAGGATGCGCCTACGGCGCAAATGACCTCGCTGACGGCATCGCCGAGTCCCAGTTGGGTGGGCAACTCCGTCACCATTACAGCGACGGTTACGATTCCCAGCGGCCAGACTCCCGTGCTCACCGGCCAAGTGGAGTTTTTATTCAACGGTTCTGACATCTCCGGCTGCTCTACGGTTACGCTGACGGTTACAGCGAACATCGGCACGGCAAGCTGCACAACCAGTGCATTGCCTGCGGGGAATGACGAAATTACCGCGACCTATACGGGGAACAATCCCGCGACCGGAATCAACGTATACGAACTCGTTACCGTAAACGCTCCGCCAACCAGCAACTTTGGCGATACCAACATCGGCTCGGCCAACGTCGGCAGTACCATGAGCGGCAACGTCGTGACGATCACCTTCGATTCATCAGCGACTCTGGGCGGCATCGAGGTGCTGACCGAGGGCGCTCCGAATCTGGACTTCACCAGCACGCAAAGCTGCACACAGTCGTCGCAACCGACGTTGCGGAGCAGCGCCAAGCCGATGGATACTTCGTCGGTGCCCGCCTGCGCTTGCGGCAATTCCTACACGGCCACGCAAAGCTGCACCGTTAACGTCAGCTTCGCGCCAACTTTTGCCGGCCCGCGCTATGGCGCAGTGGTGTTGACTACTGGAGCGGGCGGCAGCATTGTGGGTACTGGCTACCTGCAAGGCAACGGCGTGGGAGCGCAGACTGTCTTCGCCGTGCCGATCTATGTCGAGTCGAATGAATGCTGCGCGGTGCCAGGAGCGGTGAAAAGCCCGAAATCGGCTTTGGCGCCCGCCCCGATGCCGGGATTCATTCTGGACGACGAACAGCTCGCATGGCTGCCCGGATTCCAGAGTTCCATCAGCACCGGATTCGAGGGGAGCTGGGACACTCCCTACGGCATTGCCGTGGATGGAGCTAACAACCTCTATATCGCCGACGGCAGCAATCAGATTGTGGTGAAGGAGAGCTACTCCAAGAACGCCACCACTGGTGTCATCAGCTACACGGCAACCTCAATCAACCCGCCCAGCGTGGACGAAGGCAGTTGGGGCGACCCGGACGGCGTCGCGGTCGATGGCGCGGGTAACGTCTATATCGCAGACGCCGGCAATGGAAACGTGGTGTTAGAGACGTTGCAGCCGAATGGCACTTACGTCGCCAGCACCATTGGAACCGGCTGGGTCGAGCCCGCGGGCATCGCGGTCGATGGCAGCGGCAACGTCTATGTCGCCGATGCAGGCGTCATTGGCAATGACAATGGCGGCGTGATTATCGAGAAGCCAACCGGCGGCACTTATTTGCAGTCCTACTTGCCCTCCGAGTTCAACTGCCCCGGCGGCGTGGCCGTCGATGGCGCGGGCAACGTCTTTGTCGCCGACCCCTGCAATGATGGTTACGACGTTTCCATGTTTACGCTGCAATCCAATGGCAACTACATTCAAAGCTGGATCGGCGGCGATATGTGGAATGCTGCGATGGGTATTGCCGTGGATGACAACGACAATGTCTACGTCGCGGACCCCGATATGGGCGAAGTGGTGCTGGAGACGCTCTCCGACGGCAACTATATTCCCACGCAGATTGGCCAGTTCTATTCTCCCTTTGGGCTGGCGCTGACCCCTGCTGGAAATCTCCTGGTCACGGATAACGGCATCAACTGGGACAATGGTGGCGGCGGCTGTGATGGCAACGCCGAGGGTTGTGACGCCAAGCACGGCCACGGAATCATCCCGGCAGCCAAGACCGCCGGCAAGTCTCGTCCGGCCTCGGTTCGCCCAGCCTCGGTTCGTCCAGCCTCGATCCTGAATGGCGGCACAACCTCCAGCTCAAGCACGCCGTCGGTCTACTTCCTGGACTTTGCTGATCCGCCGCAGATTGGCTTTGCCACCACCGGCTATGGGTCAACCAGCTCAGACAGCCCGCAAACAGTGATCGTGGACGACTTCGGCAATGCAACGCTGGACTTCTACTCCGTCACCGGCACGCCTTTCTACCCCGCCGACTTCCCGGAATTCCCTGGAAATCCGGATGACTGCGCCGCGGGAATGGCGATTGTGGCCGACAGTGCCTGCACGCTGACCATTGACTTCACGCCGAGCGCGCCGAACTTCACCGGAGCGCCGCTCTTGCTAAAAGAGAATGTCGCGATTGTCACCAATGCCTGGAACTCAGCCCCGCAGGTTGGCGAGAATGAGTTCAAGCAACTTTTGTCAGTCAGCGGAACGGAGCTTTCGACCGTCGCCACGCCCACCTTCTTGCCGATCAGCGGAACGACCTTCTCTGCGCCGCTGACGGTTCATATCTACGACACAACCGAAGGCGCGGCAATCTACTACACCATCGGTTCCGCGACGCCCACGACCGGCTCGACGCTCTACAACAGCGCTACCGGCATCACGATCTCGAACTCGGCGACCATCAACGCCATCGCGGTCCTCGCCGGTGACACCACCAGCGCGGAAGCCTCGGCCAGCTACATCCAGAACGGGGCTCCGGACTTCTCGATCACCATGCAGACGCCGGCGGCGCTTACAGTGATTCCGGGCAAATCGGCGGTCTTCAACCTTACGGTGGCGCAGTTCATCTCCGGCGGAGGCGATACGGCCGTTCACGCCGGCCAGGCAACTCCGTTGTCCGAGGGACCAATCTTCACGAATCCGGTGGTTTTGTCGTACACGAGCGTACCGGCGTTGCCGAGCGGGTGGACGGTGGTCTTCTCGCAGAGTCCTGTTCCCGCCGGCTCGGGATCGACTCCGGTGACGATGACGATCCAAACCTCGCAGACGACGGCCTCTACCAAGCCGAGCGGTGCTTTGGCTACGCGGTTGGCGCCGTTCTCGCTGGCGCTGCTGTTGCTGCCCTTTGCCGGCTGGCTGCGCAAATCGGGCCGGCGCCTCTGCCGCATGGTGGCGTTGCTGCTGCTGCTCGGGGCAGGCGCGGCGGCTATGGCCGGAGTCAGCGGCTGCGGCTCCAACATCGGCTTCTTTGGCATGGCGCCGAAGACCTATACGGTGACAGTGAACGGAACCATGGGCGAACTGTCGCACAATGCCAACACCACCGTTGCGTTGACGGTTGAGTAAGAAGGAGAACTGATGATGCGTATATCGAATCGCGGAAGGGTGCTCCTTGCGGGCGCATGCATGATGGCTGGCGTCGCAGGTTGGGCCCAGCA
>Ga0181520_10004272_pt1 | contig 24126 bp, 22 predicted proteins | sample PEATcosm2014_Bin_29_FD_132451 | JGI IMG/M metagenome (GOLD analysis project Ga0181520, IMG submission 132451) | Peatland microbial communities from MTU Mesocosm Facility, Houghton, MI, USA - PEATcosm2014_Bin02_30_metaG | ecosystem: Environmental > Terrestrial > Soil > Wetlands > Peat | place...
CGTAGCAGAGGAACAGGAAGGGCATCAGGTGAAGCGTGATCTTGTGGTACGTCGCCGCTTCGAACCGATCGGGCGCCTGAGCAGGCGAGGGTTTCATTGGTCCCTCCGTACGCGAGAGGCCGGCGAGTATCCGTTTCGCATAAACGGAGTGTACCAGAAGTCACGGATTTCGACGGCGGCGGCTGCGCCGCGCTACGCTAAGGGAAGATGCCCGAACCCGAGGGGACGTTCGATCTTGAGGGCCTCCAGACGGCGTTGTTCTTCGAGTCGCCGGAAGAACTCTACGCGCGTGTATTCCGCGAACTGAAGCCGCGCACGCCGCTGCCCGAGCTGCGCGTCGAATTCCGCCGCTTCGCCAACGCTGACAGTTTCGTCCGCCTGGAAGAGGGCCGGTTGAGGGTGCGCATTTCCGACATGCTCCAGGGAGCACCGGCGCCGGTGCAGGAGGCCCTGGCCCATATTCTATTGCGCAAGCTCTACCGCAAACCCATCCCGCGCGCGTACCTGCACCGGTACCGGCTCTACCTCAATCGCCGCGACATGCGGCGCCAGGCGCAGCTTGTGCGCCAGGTACGCGGCCGGAAATTCGTCTCCGGGGCGCGCGGCGAGTGCCACGATCTCGAGGAAATGTTCGAGAGCGTGAACGCGCAGTTCTTCGATGGCCTGCTGGGACGGCCCCGGCTGGGCTGGAGCCGCGGCGCCTCCCGCACCATGCTGGGCCATTTCGATCCCGCGCACAATGCCATTATTATCAGCCGCATTCTCGACCGCCCGGAGACTCCGCGGCTGGCCCTGGAATACGTGATGTTTCATGAAATGCTGCACCTGCGCTATCCCGTGGACCACACCGGTTCGCGGCGCAGGGTGCATACGCGTGAATTTCGGAAGGCGGAAAAAGAATATCCCAGGCTGAAAGAGGCGAAAGAGGCCTTGAAGAAACTGTAGCCGGTTCCAGGGGTCACGCCGCCGAGGCCATGGTCGCCGGAAGCATGTTCCTCAGTTCCAGGCGCATAACGTCGAACCTCTGGACCAGTGCCCGGACATCCACTGTGCAGAGATCCCAGCGATAGAGGAACAGTCGCACTTCCACTATCGCCATACCGAGGGCAAACTGCGCTTGCTGGCGTACCAGCGCCGCGGCCAGGTCCGGCCGGTCGCGCTTCGATTGCAGCATCAGAACCTTCACGGCCGTGCACACGCGGCGGAAATCCGCGCTTAGATGACGCAGATATCCGCGGAAAACCTGACTGCGCCGTGCGCGGAGCCTGGCCGCGATGCGCGGCGTGAAACCGGGTTGGGAGCGCAGAAACTCGAGATCGCGGTCGTCCAGCAGGCGCATCATCGGCCGATAGCGATCCACCGACAACTCGTCGATCCAGTCGGCATTCAGAGGCAGATCGCCTCCCCGTGCGCCAAAACTGCGAACAATCGCTACCAGGGCTGCGACCAGTACCGCAACCGCGAAAACCGAGATGGCAATAGTAGTCATGGTAAATATAGATTCGCCGCCGATCAATTGAAGAGTAAAGTGAATTCCGAAAAAATGCAATACCCGGTAGGGTAATGTTGGTACTAATTAGGCTAGAGATATGTATATTGCGCCTGCCGAAAGTTAACTTAATCTTATTTCTTCGCGGCTTTCAGTAGGGAAGCGTTGAGGGCGTCGAGATGGATCAGTATCCGCTCCTCTTGCTCCGGCGCGAACCACGGCTGCTTGACGGGCGTCTCCTCGCCTTTGGCGCTCAGCAGGAAGAACCACGCCAGAAAACAGGCGCAAGTGGCCGCCATGACCCCGGTGTCCACGGCGTCCAGGTTTTTCAGCCCGAACAGCGTGCGCAGGATCATGCTCATGCCGCCGGCCAGGAAGAAAATGGTATAGATAACCGCATGCACCACCACGTTCCGGCTTAGCGGAACGGTGTACCAGCTCAACACAAAAAGCATTAGAATCAAGAATATAGCCAGACTGAAATCGAGACCGCGCTCGATCGCCACAATCAGACCGACGGCCACCGAACTCTGCGGCATCGCGGGCGTTATTTTATGGATCATGCTGGCGGCCGAGACAGCCACCGAAACGGCGCTTACGACATACATAGCCCAACGGCCCAGGGTGGAAAACCCCTTATGCCTCGCCAGTACCAATCCAAACAACTCCCAGACCATGGCGATGTAAAAGAACCAGATGATCGGCTGCATGCCAACGTAAAAGAAGAAATACGCGTTGGAGGTCGAGTCGAGGAACCAGCCGCACGTCACATAGATGGTATGAAAAATCAGGTAGGCAAAGAAAACACGGTACTTAGAGAAAAGACCCGTGGAGTAGAGCCTGACCCCGGTCAGACCAGATCCCACAGCCGAGATCACCTTAAGAACCGTGACCAGCGCGGCGCCTGCCATAATCTCAGGCCGATTCTAGCACTGCGCGCCGCGCTGTCTCGGATTCCGGTCTAGCGAACAAACGGGCACGGGTTGCAGCGCGGCAACGGCAGGTCGATCCGGCTCGGACGCGCGGTTGCAAGGAACGAAAACGCCACTAAGGTCAGGAGAATCAGCTTCTTCACGAGAGAATGTCCTTTCCAGCTTTGAAAATCCATGTTAACTTTGGATAGGTACTTCAGGTACTAATACTAGATGCAACCGTACCGGTATAAGGGATTTATCTCATTTTTTTCCAAAACCGGAACAAACCGGAGCTTCAGGCGGGGTTTCCGGAAGCGACACTCTTCGTGGTATAGAATGCGGGTTGGGGGGTGGTGGGCATTCCCCCCAATGCCTGGCGTGGAAAGAAGGCCGTAATCTGGGCGCATCGGACCCTAATTCGCAGCCGGCTGCTCAGCCGGCGGCAGCGCTGTGGCGCAGTATCCTGGCGCGCATTCCCACGGTCTTCGGCCGCCTCCTGTTTATGGCGAATCTGCGCGACCGCGAAACCGGGCGATATTCCCATCCCACGTTTTCGGCGGCCCTGGGCGCGGAGGAGGCTGACCGCGTTCTCCGCCACAGCCATTACCAGGTGTTTTCTCAATGGCTTGTGTTTAGCCTGGCCGAGCAGAAGGAGGATCTGGACGAATTCCTGGGCGAGCCCGCCGCGCGGGAGCGTCTTTCGGACTATCGGAACCTGCCCCCGGCCAGAGCCCACGAGGTGGAACGGCAGCTCTATCTCACGGACCTGGAGACGCTGCTGGAGTTGCTGATTGTCGAGCAAAGCGGCGTCTCCCGGAGTCGAGAAGCATAGCGACCCCGATTACCTGCCCCAGCAGGTCTATCTCCGACGGGTAGCGATACACCGACGGCTTCTGGTGAGACGCCGGGTGCGGCAACACCACCAGCCGGTCGCCCGCCAGGTCGCACCAGCCACATATGTAGCCCTCGCGATGCTCCAGGAAATAGATCGGCCGGTCGTACTCGTTCGTCCAGCCCGCGGAGGCGATGCGCGCCCGTTCGTCGATCAGCACAAGCGACCCCGGATGCAGGACCGGCAGCATCGACCGGTCCTCCGTGCCGATCAGACCGTAGCGATTGCGCCGCAGATCCAGGCCGCTGAGAAAGCGGAGCGGCACGCGGCCCCAGCTACGAACCAGGTGGCTGAGAAATGTGGTCTTGGTGAGATCGATTTCCACCTCCGGCGGCGGCGCGAGCGCCGTCCCTTCCGGCTCGAAATGAAGCACGTGCGTCCGTGGCAGGCCGATGTGCAAAGCCTCCGAAGCCAGGCGGTCGAGCGGCGCCCCGTACCAGGAAATCACTTCGTCGAACTCCAGCCGGTAAATCGCGCAAAGAGTGAACAGGCGGTAAATAGTAGGCGCCGTATCTTTGTTTTCGATGTCCGCCAGACGGCTCAACCGGATGGCGAACTCACCGTTGCCGAGGCGCTCGGCCAGACGCTGGCTGGCCTGTTCCACGTCGCGATAGGTCAGCTTGAGGCGTTCGCGCACCCGTTTCAGCTTCTCTCCGGCGCGTTCCATGGTATGATCCTACGCGGAACCGGCATTATAGCGCCCCTGCGTTCGAAAAGACACGGTTCCGTTCCGAATACGGAACAAGAGGAGAGGGCTTGAAGATCGTCATCGGAATCTCGGGCGCCAGCGGCGCGGTTTACGGCTGGCGTCTGCTCGAGCGCTTGCGCGACCGCGGAAACGCGGAAATCCACCTGGTTCTCTCCCGAGCCGGAGAGAAGACCTTGTTTTTGGAGACTGGAAAAACCGCGGCGGACGCCCGGGCGCTGGCGGATTATTGGTATCCTCCGGAGGATATTGGGTGCCGGCTGGCCAGCGGGTCTTACCCCACGGATGCCATGGTGATCGCTCCCTGTTCGATCCACACCATGTCCGCCGTCGCCGCGGGTATCAGTTCCAACCTCATTGTGCGGGCGGCGGACGTGACGCTCAAGGAAAGGCGAAAGTTGATTCTTATGGTTCGTGAAAGTCCTTTTCATCTGGGACATTTGAAAAGCATGACGGCATTAGCGGAAATAGGGGCGATAATCGCCCCGCCGATTCCGGGTTTTTATAACCATCCTCGCACCGTCGAGGAGATTGTCGACCACAGCCTGGACCGCGTGCTCGACCTGCTGGGGACGCCGGGCCCGGAGATCCTCCGATGGGAGGGCGCGTCCCGATGAGCGCCCGCGCCACTCGCCGCCCCAACCTTGCGGCTTTCCAGGGTGAGCGCGGGGCCTTTAGCGAAGAGGCCGCGCGCCGGCTGCTGGGCCCGCGCGCCGCAGTGCTGCCGTGCTCCCGCTTCGAGGATATGTTCCGCGCCCTCAAGGAGGGGCGCGCCGCGGCCGCCGTTGTGCCCATCGAAAACACCCTGGCGGGCTCGGTGCATGAGAACTACGATCACCTGTTGAATTTCGAGTTTCCCATCATGGGCGAAACCAGCGTGCGGATTGTGCACAACCTGATCGCTCCGAAAGGCGTTCCGTTTTCGAAAATTCGCCGCGTTTTTTCGCATCCCGTGGCGCTGAATCAGTGCCTGAATTTCTTCGCCGGCAACCCGCAGATCGAGCGAATTCCGTTCTACGATACCGCCGGCAGCGTCAAGATGCTTGTTGAAGAACGACTTACGGACGGCGCGGCGATTGCCTCCGCGGTCGCGGCCGAGATTTACGGCGCGCGCATTTTACGAAAATCGGTGGAAGACGATCGCCAGAATTTCACCCGGTTTTTCCTGCTACGGACGGCCGAATTCGCCCGCCGCCACCCCCTGCGCGCGGACGCGCGCGCGCAGTGGAAAACCTCCCTCGTGTTCAGCACCCGCAACGTACCCGGCTCCCTTTTCCGCGCTCTCAGCGCATTCGCCCTGCGCGATCTGAATCTTATTAAGATTGAATCGCGGCCGCTGCGCGGCAAGCCGTGGGAATATCTCTTCTATGTTGATTTTCTCGGCCGCGCGGATACGCCCAACGCACGCAACGCGCTGAATCACCTCGGCGAACTGGCGGATTTCCTGCGCATTCTAGGCTGCTACCCGAAAGGCGCGTAGGCGGGGAAAACACGCGCGCCGCTCGGGTCATCCCACGGGCTGCCAATTCGGAAATGGGTTGACTCGCGCCGAGCGGCAGGCGGCGATCAGGTCGGGCAGGCGTCCGCGGCGCTCGAAAAGGCGCTCCAGAAGCTGCTGCAGGGCGTCTTCCTCCCCTTCGATCCAGTCCGGTGGGATGCGCTTCCAGGCGCGGTCCATCACCTCTTCCGGAAAGTGAACCACCTGCCCCAGCCACGGCTGGAAATCGTCGAGCGAACGCACCGGATCGTAGACCATGCGCCGCGGGTAGAGTCCTTGAATGGGCGAATCGGCGAAGCTCCAGTTGGGTCCATCGAAGGCGAAGCCATGGTCGATCATGCGGGCCACGAAGCCCGGCCGGCCGCCGGCTTCGCCGCGCCGTACCATGGCGCGATAGAACACGCACTGGCGGCCATCGGCATTGCCGGCCCACTTGTCGAACACCAGGATGGCGCGAAAGTCCTCCATATTGGCAACCTGCCCCAGGAGCGCATCGGGAAGGAAATCGTAGACCGCCGTGCGCTCCGGGTCGCCCGGGTAGCGCGAGCCGAAATGCCAGCCCGGTTCCACCTGGATGCGCGCGGCGCCGAGCGTGAGATGCACCTCGGGGTTGGCGGCGAGGAACTCGGGCGTGAGGCGTATGAACGCCGTTCGCGGAGCGGAGATTTTCAAGTACTCCAGGAACTCCGAGCAGAGTAACTCATTCACCAGGATGCGCCGATGTTGCGGATTATTGCGGAACTTGACCACGTAGCAGCAACCGTCGTCCGCCTCCAGCAGATGGGCCTGGGCGCCTCCACGCATTCTTCGGATGTGCCGGACGGCGGTGAGCGGCATCGCAATGGAAATCGGGTAACCTAGAGTTGTATCACACGGAGGAACTCATCACCCCATGGCAGAACTGGAACCGCTTGCACCCACAGCCGCGGAAGCCGCCGCGGCGCCTGGTCCGGCGCGCAGCAAAGACGAAGTGGCTCTTGAGCTGATGAAGTTCGTTGCCATAGCCACGGGATACGGCAAGACGCCGCAATCCTCGACGGGCTTCTCGGGAAAACCGCAAACCCGCTCGGCGGAGGAGCAGGTGGAGGCATTGCTGGACCTCTTCGAGCGCTGCCGGCGAGTGGTCAATAAGGAAAGTTAGACGCCACCCTGGCCGCGGGTGGAGAACCCCTCGGCCAGGGACGGACAAACCGGCGCCAGGCTCAGCGCTTCTTCCCCGCCTTCTTGGCCGGGGCTTTCTTGGCCGACGCCTTCTTAGCGGGAGCCTTTTTAGCCGCCTTCTTTACCGGCGCTTTTTTCGCGGCTTTCTTGGCCGGCGCCTTCTTAGCGGGAGCCTTTTTAGCCGCCTTCTTTACCGGCGCTCTCTTCGCGGCTTTCTTGGCCGGCGCCTTCTTTACCGCCGCTTTCTTGGCCGGCGCTTTTTTGGCCGGCGCTTTTTTGGCCGGCGCCTTCTTGGCCGGCGCCTTCTTAGCCGGCGCGGGGGCGGGGGCTGGTTCTGGAGCCTTCTCGACGGGGGCTGGCTCGGGCTCCTTCTTGGCCGGGGCTTTCTTGGCCACCGCCTTTTTCACCGGCTTCTTAGGGGGAGCTCCGGGCGCCGGCGCTTCAGCGGCTGGCGCGGGGGGCGCGACGACGGATTCGGTCACCAGAAGAACGGCATCCACCTCTTCGTCGTCCTCGTCTTCGTCGTCTTCATAGTCGTCGAGCTTGGGGCCTTCCGCGTGTTCTTCGTCTTCGTAGTCGTGGAAGTCTTCCATCTCTTCTTCGTCTTTCGGGGCGAACTTCAGGCTATCAAACATAAATCAAGCCTCCTGTAGTCACGGCACAATCACCCATAGAATACCTTTTTTTTGCGGGAGTCAACAGCGAAAACGAAAGGCGTGAAGAAATTTTGGCGCGGACCCTTAGCGCGTGCCCGTTTCAGCCACCAGCGCGCGCGGCTCGGGCGAGGAAGCCGTCGCGGTGAGAGAGGGTTTGGAGGCGGCCTTCTTGGCCGGCGCCGAAGCGCTTCTCTTGGCCGCTTGGGCGCTGCTCTTCCCGGAGGCGGGGCCATTCTTCCGGGAGGCCGTGGTTGCCGAGTTCCTGGTGGAGGCCTGGCGACGCGCCGGGGCCTTCTTGGAGGGACTGCTGGCCACGCGGCGCTCCGGCTGTTCGGCTCTGAGCGCCGCCGGGATCACCAGGCGGTCGCCCTCAACTGTCTCGGTGGAGGGCAGATTGTTCAGCGCCACAATGCCGTTAACCGCGACGCCGTACCGCTTTCCGATTTCCGCCAGCGTCTCGCCGGGGCCCACGCGATGCATGCGCCAAGCCTCGCGATGTTCCGGCGGAATGGACTCCAGCGCCGGGATGAGCGCGTCTCCGGCTCCCTTAGGGACGTGCAGGGCGTAGCCCGCGGGCGCGACGCGCTTCAGAATCGACGGGTTGAGAGCCGCCAATTCGGGGAGCGAGACCTCGGTGATGTCCGATACCAGCGTCATGCTCGTGGGCGCGGCGATTTCCACCGTGTCATACTCCAGCGCCGGGTCCGGCTGGAGATCCTGAATGCCGTACTCGGCCGCGTTCTTGTCCATGATAGTCATGGCCAGAATGATGGGCACGTAGTTGGTTGTTTCGAGAGGCAGGACGCCGCGGTTGCGTAGTTCCCAGAAGTCGGCATACCCGGTGCGCTCCACGGCCTTTTCCACCGTCACGGGTCCGCAGTTATAGGCCGCCAGAGCCAGATACCAGTCGCCGAACTCCTGGTACAGGTCGCGCAGATGCCGGGCAGCCGCCCGTGTCGCCTTTTCCGGATCCATACGCTCGTCCAGGTAGGGGGTGCGGTTCAAGCCGTATTCCTGGCCCCGCCACGCCAGAAACTGCCACATTCCGCCGGCGGCCTTTCGCGAAACCGCGCGCGGGATGAATCCGGACTCGGCCTGCGCCAGGTGGATCAACTCCCGCGGTACGCCCTCTTCGTCCAGCACGCGCTGGATCATGGGGCGATACCGGCCGGCGCGCTCCAGCCCGTTAATCAAGGTCCGGCGGCCGCGATTGCTGAAGTAGTTGATGTACCCCAGAACGGCGTCGTTCACCGAAAGCGGCAATTGCGAGACCGTGGCCGCCACCTGCTCGCGGACTTTGTCTTTCAGCCGCGGATCCACTGGAAACGTCATTTCCAGGATGTCCTCTAGGGGGGCCTTCTCAAACTGGTCCTCGTCCACCGCCGAGGCGCCCATGCCCGCCAGGTCGCGGCGATGTATCTCATCCACCATGCCCTCCAGGAGGTGGGCGTACACGGGGCTGCCGGCCGGGTTCTCGGTGGATGCTTCGAGCATCAGGTCGACGGCCGCGTCGAACTCGCGGCGGGAGCTGGCGATATCCCGCCTCTGGAAGTCGTATTTGCCTCGCTCGAAAAGGCGCCCGGCGCGTTGAACCAGGGCGTCCGCCGCGAGTTTCCGATCGGAGGTCCCGGGCGCAACCAGCGGGAAGGCGGGGACATCCTTGAGGAACAGATTGGGTTGGGACACGCTGGGCGGGTCGGCGAATTCGGCTACCGCGGGAGCCGTATGCGGCGCTGGCGGCAGGAAGGCCATCTGGAATTTGGATTGCTGCTGCTGGTAACCGCAACCCACGGAGGTGAGGGCCGCCGCGACCGCCAATGCGAAGATAGCTTTCGTTCGAATTGCCATTACTTTCTCGAACTGAAGAAAAACAAGCCGCTTCCGCGGGACGGCGCCCGGCTCGGTGACTAAATCAGGTTACAACACCTTAACACTGTAATGCAACACACATAAAGGGGCCCCGTGCGGAGCGTGTCGCTCGGGCACGGGGCCGGGTCTCTATTCCTCTTCTTCTTCTTCGCCCGCCTTGGCGGCCTTGGCGGCGGCGACAATCTTTTCCGCCTGCAACTGCGGCACGTAATCGTAGTGGTCGAACTCCATGGTGAAGGACGCCCGGCCCTGCGTCATGGCCGTCAAATCGCTTTGATAATTCAGCATTTCCGCCATGGGGACCTGGGCGCGGATAAACTGGCTGGCGCCCTTGGTTTCCATGCCCGAGATGCGGCCACGGCGGCCGTTCAGATCGCCCATCAGGTCGCCGGCGTACTCCACGGGCGCCTGGATTTCCACGTTCATGACCGGCTCCAGCAGCGCCGGCTTAGCCTCCAGCATGGCCGCTTTGAAAGCCTTGCGGGCGGCCAGTTTGAAGGCCAGTTCCGAAGAATCCACATCGTGGTAGGAGCCGTCGTAGACGGTCACTTTGAAATCCACCATGGGATAGCCGGCCAGAAAGCCGTGTTCGGCCGCTTCGATGATGCCCTTTTCCACCGCGGGGATGAAATTCCTGGGAATCGCGCCTCCAAAAATCTCGTTGGCGAACTCGAATTTGGCGCCGCGCGGCAAAGGTTCCATCTTGATCCAGCAGTCGCCGAACTGCCCGTGGCCGCCGGTCTGTTTCTTGTGCCGCCCTTGCACGTCGGCGGCGCCGCGGATGGTTTCGCGGTAGGGGATCTTGGGAGCCTTGAGGGTAACGTCCACTCCGTAGCGCTTCTTCATGCGGCTGACCACGATTTCCACGTGCTGCTGTCCGGACCCGGCCAGCAGAAACTCGCGGGTCTGCGGATCGCGGTAGAAGCGCAGCGACTGGTCCTCTTCGAGAATGCGGTGGACGGCATTGCCCATACGGTCTTCGTCGTTCCGGGAATTGGCCTGAATGGCAAAGGCTATGGAAGGCTCGGGCAATCTGACGGGCCGGTAGAGGAAGCTCGCGCCCTTATCGGCCAGCGTGTCGCCGGTGAGCGTTTCCTTGAGCTTGGCCACGGCTCCGATGTCGCCCGCGCGCACTTCGGTAACGGGCTGCAAAGTCTTGCCCTGGGGGCTGGCGATGTGGGCCAGCCGCTCGGCAACGCCGCGCGTCAGGTTCTGCAGGCCGGCGTCGTTCCTGACCACTCCGGTAACCACCTTGAAATAGCTGATGCGTCCGGCAAAAGGGTCCGCCGTGGTCTTGAAAACGAACATCGACGGCGCCTCGTTCTCATCGAACTTGCGCATCGTCTCCTCGCCGTTAACGGCGGCGGGAAGTCCCGCGCGTTCCAGGGGAGAAGGCAGGTTATCGACGATGAAATTCAGGATCAGGTCCGTTCCGATGTTGTGCAGCGCCGAGGCGCACAGCACGGGGAAGAACCGCATGGCGCGAACGCCCAACTTGACGCCTTCCACGATCTGCTCGGCCGAGAGCGACCCCTTGTCGAAGAACTCCTCCATGAGGGCGTCGTTGCTCTCGGCGACCATTTCCACCAGGGCGTCGTGGGCCTTCCGCGCGGCGTCCGCCAGGTCTGAGGGGATTTCGCCTTCCTTGCCTTTCCCGTCGCCATCGGGCGTGTAGGAGTACGCCTTCATGCGGATGAGATCCACCACGCCCATGAAATCGCGCTCCGACCCGATGGGAATCTGAATGGGAACCGCGCCGCGCCCGAAAACCTGGTTTACGCTCTCGAGCGCGCGGTCGAAGTCGGCCCGGTCGCGGTCCAGCTTGTTGATGATCACCGCGCGCGGCAGCGCGAACTCCTCGGCGAACTGCCAGACCTTCTCGGTCTGCACTTCCACGCCCGCCACGCCGTCCACCAGAACCAGCGCGGCGTCGGCCGCAATCAGCGCCGCGCGCGTATCGTTGATAAAGATGTTGTAGCCGGGAGTATCGAGGATATTGATTTTGGTTTTCTTCCACTCGGCCACGGCGATGGCTGTGGAGATCGTGATTTTGCGCTGCACTTCGTCGTCGTCAAAATCGGTGATGGTGTTGCCTTCGTCCACGCGCAGCAGACGGTTGGTGGCTCCGGAGGCGAACAGCAACCCGGCGGTGAGCGTCGTCTTGCCGGAATCGCCGTGGCCCACCACACCGACGTTCCGCAGGTCTTTGCTTTCGTAAACTTTCACGGTGTTTACTCCCTGGTAGTCGCGATCTTCGGTCGAAATTCTTAGGATTAAAACGGAATGGTAACACGCGGAAAGGAACCGTCCGGGCAGCGGCCAGCGCCGTAAACGCGGCGCGCGGCCTGGAGTTTTCCATTCCTGGCCGATAAGGAACTGCGTGAGTCGCTTCCTGGAAGACGCCGAACGGGTTCTGGAGACCGCCGGCGTCAAGCCCGCGTACTGCGGGATGGCCGACTTGGCGATCCTGATCGACGTCTGGGGAGGGATGCGAATCGTGGATGCCGCCGGCTGGCGTCCGGAAGCGCTTCAGGCGCACTACGGGGCCGCGACCGTCTACCAGGTTATGCGCACGCCCGGCGGCATCCGGGTAATGGGCCGTTCCGGCGGCCGGAGTTGCGTACTGGAAAGCTCGCGCCCGTCGCCGCCCCAGCCGGCGATCCTGGCCCCGTATGGGTTGGCTTGTGGGGCCAGGCTTTCCAGCCTGCCATCGGGTTTTTACCCGGCGTCTGGCGATAGTCCGAAGAACTCGGGCTAGAAGCCGGCGGCATGATGAAATCCGGCCCCCACATTTCTCCCTGCACGCGCTGTATAATAATTCATCAGGCTGTTCCAACAGAGCAGGCGCTTTCCGGCGAGGCCGGGAGCGACCGGTGCGCCACGAATGAAGGGTTTTCTGGTTCTCGTTCCGCTGGTTCTGGTGGGTTTGCTCCAGATCGCCGGCGCAGCCGCGGATACCGCGCCACAAACGCCCGCCAAGAAGAAGGCCACGAAAGCGTCCGCCAAAGCTTCGTCTAAAACGTCCGCTTCGGCCCCGGCGAGAAAGGCCGCCGCGAAGAAAAAGCCGCGTTACAAGCCCGCCCCGCCGGTGGATCCGACCCTGGGCGACAATGTGGATGGCGACGATCTTACCGTCCGCCGCGCCGCCGTGGACGCGCTCGGAACCATGAACGGCGCGGTGGTGGCCGTGGACCCCACGAACGGGCGCGTGCTCAGCATAGTCAACCAGAAACTGGCGCTCAAGAGCGGCTTCATTCCCTGCTCCACCATTAAACTGGTCACCGGTCTGGCCGGCCTCAGCGAGCATGTCATCGAGCGCGACACCCCCATCCGCCTGGGCCGCTACACTACCTTCAACCTCACCAGCGCCCTGGCCAAATCGAACAACCCGTTTTTTCAGCGGCTGGGCAATCAGCTTGGCTACGACCGCGTCACCCACTATGCGCAGATGCTGGGCCTGGGCGAGAAAGCCGGCCTGGATATCGAGGGCGAAGAGCCGGGCTCGTGGCCGGACAAGCCTCCCGCGGCCGGCGGAGTCGGGATGATGACGGCTTACGGCGAGGATATCCTTATGACCCCGCTCGAACTGGCCGCGCTGCTCTCCGCCATCGCCAACGATGGGAAGCTCTTCTACCTCCAGTACCCGCGCAGCGCCGCGGAAGCCGAGGGGTTCACGCCCCAGGTCAAGCGATCGCTCGACATTTCTTCCAGCGGCATCGCGGACATCAAAACCGGAATGCGCGCGGCCGTCGATTTCGGTACGGCGCGGCGCGCGGGCTACGATCCCAACGAGCCTATTCTCGGCAAGACCGGCACCTGCACCGATTTCCGCTTCGCCAGCCACATGGGCTGGTTCGGCTCGTTTAACGAGGTAGATCACCATCGGTTGGTGCTGGTTGTCATGCTGCTCGGCACCAAGACGGTGAACGGCCCGGTGGCCTCCGGGGTGGCCGGCGCAATCTATCGCAGCCTCTCCGAACAGCGTTATTTCGTAGCCGACACCACCCGCAAGCCCGATCTCCCGGAGATCCTCGTGACCATGCCCTGCTGTTCGCGCTGAGAGGAAGAACGCTCGGCGGGCGATTGGAAGAGTGGGGAGTCCGGAGGGTGGCGGGCAACGCTCACTAAGGAGCGGACGGGCTGGTGTGGCGGGCCTTTAGGGGAAAAATGGGGAAAATGAGGGGACCGAACTCCCTCTTCCGTACACACAATAGCTGGCTCCCTCTGCGGGGTTTCTGGATTTCTGTCAGTAAACCATTGAAAACAAAGGCGATAGAAATCGATAAATAGAGTGACCCACTTTTCGGCCGTCCCCGCGGAGCACACTGTGGCCCCAGGTTCACGGATTGACCGGCCAAACTCCAGGATCTAGAATAGATATCAGCCGAACCAGTCCTGTCCTGGGGAGCGGTGAGCCGTATGACTGTCTTACGCTATTCGATTTCTTTAGCCGCGCTCTCAGTCGCGGCGATCTTTCCCGTGGCCGCTCAGACCGCGGCCGCTCAGAAGAGCGGCGACCAGACTGCGTCCGAACCGGCTGAACGGGAAACCGTGGCTCGGCCGCTGTCCGAGAGGCAAAAGAAAAAGAACGAGGAGAAGCTCAAGAAGGAACTGGAAACGCCGTATCGCAAGTGGCTCAACGAAGACGTTACATACATCATCACCGACGACGAGCGAAAAGCTTTCGCCCGGCTGCAGACCGACGAAGAGCGCGAACAGTTCATCGAACAGTTCTGGCTGCGGCGCGATCCCACGCCGGACACCGTCGAGAACGAGTACAAGGAAGAGCACTACCGCCGCATCGCCTACGCCAACGAGCATTTCGCTTCGGGCATTCCCGGCTGGAAGAGCGACCGCGGGCGCATCTACATTACCTTCGGCCCTCCGGACGAGATTACCGACTACTCCCAAGGCGGCAGCTATTATCGCCCCATGGAGGAGGGCGGCGGGGAAACTTCCGTATTCCCCTTCATTCAGTGGCGCTACCGTTACATTGAAAACGTAGGCACCGACATCAACATCGAGTTCGTGGATACCACCATGTCGGGCGAGTTCCGCATGACCATGGACCCCTCCGAGAAGGATGCGCTGACCAATGTGCCGGGGGCCGGGCTCACCATCTCGGAGCAGATGGGAATCACCTCCAAGAACGATCGCTTCAACCGCACGGACGGCACCCAACTGGGCATTCCGCAGGATGAGATGAACGCCAACCAGAGCCAGTTCCGCCGCCTGGAGCAGTACGTCAATCTCCAGAAGCCGCCGGAGGTGAAATTCAAGGACCTGGAATCGGTGGTCAAGTCGCGGATCAGCTACAACCTGCTGCCCATGAAGGTGCGGGTGGATTACTTCCCCATCACCGATGCTTCCGTCCTGACCAACGTCACGGTGCAGTTCGCCAACAAGGATCTGGAGTTCTCCGCCAAGCAGGGCGTGCAGCGCGCCACCCTGAACATTTACGGCCGCATCACTACCATGACGCGCCGCGTGGTGAACGTTTTCGAGGACACCGCGGTGGTGGACGCCCCCCAGGAATTCCTCGCCGACTACGCCAAACAGCGTTCGATTTATCAGAAGACGGTCCCCCTGATCCCGGGAACGTACCGGCTCAACGTGGTGGCGAAGGACTTGGTTTCCGGCACGCTCAGCGATTGGGAAGTCGCCATCACGGTTCCGCGCATCGATCCGGACAAGCTTACCTCCAGCAGCGTGGTGCTCGCGGACTTGATCGAGCCGGTAGCCATGAAGAGTATCGGCGCGGGGGCGTTTGTGATTGGCAGCTCCAAGGTCCGGCCGCGCGTGGACGAGATTTTCAAGCGCGACGAGAAGATGGGGATCTACTTCCAGTGCTACAATTTCGGGGAGGATGAGACCACCCATAAGCCGTCCGGGGTGGTGGAATGGGAAGTGGTGAAGAACGGATCGAACGCCAAGATCTTCGACTACACGCAGGATCTCACGCAGATCCCCAACGCCTCGGCCTCGGAAGTGATTGTCCAGGAGATTCTTCCGCTGAAGACTTTCGAGCCGGGCCAGTACACCATCCGGATAAAGGTTACGGACAAGGTGCGAAACCAGGTCCTTACCAATTCGGCCCAGTTTACGGTAACCTAAGTTAGAGCATTCCGGCTTCCGCCGGGATGAATGGTCGTAGCGGATGTCGAACAGGACGCGGAACGCGGTTGCTTTCCTGATCGTGGGGTTGGCCTGCGCGGGCCTTCCGTGCGCTTCTCGGGCCGCCACTTCCGTGAGATTCTCGGGCTCGATCATGGGGGTGGTCGCGGACCGCAACGGTGTTCCGCAAATGGGCGCCGCAGTGCTGCTCTACAACCACCAGGACCGCGTGTTTGAGAAGGCGATCACCGATCAGCGCGGCGAATTCCGGTTTCTGGGCCTTTTCCCCGATTTGTATTCGGTTCGCGTGACGCTGGCCGCTTTCGTCCCCGCGCTCAAGAAAGGCATCCTGGTTCAGCCCGGCATGCGCAGCGTGCTGGCGATAGACCTCAACACTCTGGTCAGCTCGATCCAGCTCATGTACCCGCCCGTGGAGAACGGCAGCCTCATGACCGACGACTGGAAATGGGTGCTGCGCGGAAGTTCGGCCACCCGCCCGGTGCTGCGGTTTGACGACGCCCCGCTCGACCCGGCGCCGCCGACGTCCAGGGGAACGGTATTCTCCGAGACGCGCGGTCTTGTGCGCGTCTCCGGGGGAGAGGGTCAACAGGCTTCGGGCATCGCGGATGAGGCCGATATGGGCACCGCGTTCGCCTTGGCCACCTCCGTGTTCGGCAACAACCTGCTGGAGGTGAGCGGCGACGTGGGATATGGATCCCAGACCGGCGTGCCGGTGGCGGCGTTCCGCACCAGTTACTCGCGACGAACAGACTTGGACGGTCCGGTGGCTTCGGTCACGGTGCGGCAACTCTACCTGCCGGGACGCCAGGGCTCCGCCGCAGTCGGGTCGGACGTCTCCCAGCCCATATTCCGCTCTCTGGCCGCGGGGTTCGACGACCGCACCCAGATCACCGACAACCTGGCCGTGCAGTATGGGGTTACGCTCGACGCTCTGTCAATAGCTGGTCTCCCGAGTCAAACCAGCCCGTATTCGCGCCTGAGCTATACGCCTGGGGAAGGCACGGAAATCTCCTTCGCCTACACTTCCGGAAATGCGCGCCCCGATCTGGCCGGCGCCTCGACCCAGGATGCCGACCTGCAACACGATCTGAACACCCTGGGCCTGATCCCGCGCATGTCCGAGCGCGGCGGCCGGGTGCGCATCCAGCGCGGCCAGGAATACGAGATGGCCTACGCCCGCAAGGTGCGCTCGCGGCGCTACGAACTCTCCGCTTATCGCGAGGTGGTTACCAACGCGGCCCTCTCCATGGTGGCCCCCGCCGGCATGTACAACGGCGCCGACGTCCTTCCGGACCTGCTCACCGGCAACTCCATCTTCAACGCGGGAGACTACCGCAGTACGGGCTATACGGCCTCCGCCACGCAGTCGCTGGGCGACCGGATCAACGCCACCCTGATGCTTGGCTCCATGGGCGCGCTGACCGCCGAGGATCGTGAGCTAGTTAGCAACAATCCGGACGATCTCCGATCCATGATTCACGCCGGCCGCAAGATGGCCGCCACCGGCCACGTGGACGCCACCCTGCCGGGCAGCGGCACGCACGTGGTGGTCAGCTACCAGTGGACCGACCACAACTGGGCCATGCCGGGCCATATTTACAGCACCGAGACCTTGCGCCCCATGCCCGGCTTGAACCTCTTCATACGCCAGCCGCTTCCCGGGTTCCTTCCGTGCCGCGTGGAACTGACCGCCGATCTGCGCAACCTCCTGGCGCAGGGCTACCTGCCCCTGAGTACCGCCGATGGCCAGAGAATCCTGCTGGTGGAGACGCCACGCGCCTTCCGCGGCGGTCTGAATTTCATCTTCTAGTGGGGCAGCCAATCCTGGCTGCCGCCGGCTTTCAGCCGGCGTTTCCTGCGTGAGAGTGCTCCGCGGATGCGAAAGAGCCGCCTAAAAAGGCGGCTGCAGGCAACATTGCCTGCCCCACAAAACATGCAGAACTCCGGCCGCACTACGCTAGCGCATGCTCGTCCCCTACGCCGCCGTTTCTCTCACCCGCGCTTCGAGTTCGTCCAGGCCGCCCGCGAAGAAATGGTCGGCGGCTTCCACCCAGATGAGCCGCTTGGGTTCCGCGAAGCGCGCGTACCGCGCTTCCAACTCCGGGCGCGGGGCATACTGGTCATTGGCGCTTTGGATGAAGACCTTGGGCGTGGAGCACCGCTCCAGGTATTCCGTGGAGCCGAATCGGGTGGGGAAACCAGCAGCCAGCAGCCAGCGGGCGCCGGCGGTATCGCATCCCAAGCGGGTGATGGCGCACGCGCCGAAAGAGAAACCGGCCAGCGAGAAGGGCAGGTCCGGATAGCGCTGGCGAAGCCAGGCCAGCGCGGCGCGGGCATCTTCGATCTCGCCCACCAGGTTTCCGTGGCTTCCCGCGCTCCGCCCCACCCCGCGGAAGTTGAAGCGCAGCACCGCCGCGCCGGCGCGCCGCAGCCCCCGCGCCATGCGGTAAACAACCTTGTTATGCATGGTCCCGCCGTAGAGCGGGTGCGGATGGCAAACCACCGCCGCCAGGCGCGGGGCATCCTCCTCCGGCTCTTCCAGCAGGGCCTCCATCCGGCCGGCCGGCCCCGCGATCCACGGCGATTCCATGCGGCGCGCCAATTTCAGTTCGTGCGGTAGTTGATGAACTGCATGTCGATTCCGAATTCGGATTCGCGCAGCAGCTTGATCACATTCTGCAAGACATCGCGGTCGCGCCCGGAAACACGCACGAAATCGCCCTGGATGGAGGCCTGCACCTTCAGCTTGGAATCCTTGATCTTTCTGACGATCTCGCGCGCCTTCTCGATCGGAATTCCCTGTTGCAGCGAGATTTCCTGCCTGACAGTCGAGCCCGCGGCGGGCGTTACTTCCCCGTAGGTCAGCCCCTTCAAGGGAACCTGGCGTTTCACAAGCTTGGATTCGAGGATATCCACCACGGCCTTGAGCTTAAACTCGTCCTTGCTGGCCAGCAGGATTTTGTGGTCCTTCTCCACCAGTTCGATGTTGGAGCGCGAGTCCTTCAGGTCATACCGTTGATGGACCTCTTTAAGAGCCTGTTGGATGGCGTTGAGCACTTCCGGTATTTCGATTTTCGAGACTACGTCGAAGCTGTTGTCGGGCATAGTTATGTTGGCGGCAGCGGGCCGGCTCCGGGGGGCGCGCCTTCTGGCTCCGGATCGGGAACCGCCTCTTCGGATCGGGCGTCCCGGATTTCCGGGTCCGGGCGCACAATATCCAATCCGAGTATAGAACCGGAGCGCAGACGAAATGGGGTCACGCGGCGCACGGTTTGCGCCCGGGGAGCCGCCGGGGGAGGCTCCACCGCTCTGAGCGCCGGGGCGGGCGGCGAGGCCGCCGCCGGGCGGGCCGCTTCGGCCGGCCTTTCCGGTTCCGGTTTCCCGGTCTGAAGCGCCTGGAGCACATGCAGGGAGATCTGCTCCACGATGGCGTCCATGCTCGCGTCGAGCGCCACCGTTACCGCGGCTTTCACCTGTTCGGAATCCACCACTGCCACAAACGGCGCGGCCTGCGCGGTCCCCGGAGCCTTGTCCAACGCCCTGGGTCCCTTGGAGGCGTCGCTCGCAATCCGCGCCGCGGCGGCCGCTTCCGCCAGCGGCTTCACGGCGGCCAGTAAGGCGGTGGCCTCGAAGGGCTTCCGGAGCGTCCCGTCGGCTTCCACGCGCTTCACCTGCCCGTCGTCGAGCGGCTCCAGCACGCCGGCGGTGAGAATCACCCTCACATGCCGGTGACGCGGGCTCATCTTCAGATACTGGCAGATTTCGTAACCGGTACGGCCCGGCATCACCGTGTCCGCCAGCACCACGTCCGGGTCGACGTCCTCGAGCCGTATCAATGCGGAATCGGCGTTGCTCACAGTGACGACTTCGTAGCCTTCCTCAGCGAGGATGCGCTCGCCCATTCGCTGGGCGTGCGGGCTGTCGTCCACCAGTAGAATGCGGCTCATTGCTTGGGCGGCGCGTCTCCGCCCGAAGCTGGCGGCCCTGACGGCGGAGCCGAGGCCGGGGCAGAAGCCGGAGTCTGCTGTTGCGTGGAGACTTTGGTCTTCTTGGGCGGTTTCGGCGGCTTGGGCGCTTTCGCCTTCTTCTGATTCTTGGCGTTGCCCTTCGCCTGCGGCTGGGCCGTCGTGGCCGGAGGCGTCGCAGCAGCCTGGGGCGTTCCTTCGCCCGCCGGCGCCGCCGCGCCCGGGGCTCCGGCTTCGCCCGGCGTTCCCCCTCCCGCGCTGGCCTGTCCCGGAGGAACCGCGCGCGCATCGGGATTGTTCTCCAAGGCCGAGGCGTCGCCTGGAACCGACACGGTGATGTCGCCGCTGGTCCCCAGCGTGCCCGCGGCTAAGGGCGGAACATTGGCCGGAATGGTAGGACGCATCCCTTGCATCTGCGGTGTCCCGGACTTGGCCGCCGCGCTCAGGTCCGGATGCCCGCTGAACCCGCCCCACACGTTGCTCATGAAGCTTCGCTTCGTCCGATTCTGCGATTCGTACTGCATGCGCGCCAGAGCCGCCGCATCGGCCTGCGGTATGGGCGCGTTCAGCGCCTGCAGCCGCGTCTTGGCGAGGTCCACATACTGGCTCAACGGATAGTCGCGCACCAGCCTGGTGAGCTGGGCTATCTCCTGCTTCTCAAAACGGTCTCCCAGCCGGCTCCAGGATTCGGCCGCCGACCATGCCGAGTCGCCCGCCTTGCTGTAAAGAGGGAAATTGTCCACCAGCGTCTGGAGCCGGTTGGCGGCCGCGAAGTTGTTGCCCTTGTTCTGATAGAACATGCCGACCCGGTACTCCGCCTCCGCCTCGTTTTCCTGAATCTGCCGCAGCCTCTGCTCCGCCTGCGAGGCGTACGCGCTGTTGGGAAACTGCACCAGCACCTGCCGGCACTCATCCTCCGCGCGCAGGGCGTGCATCGGGTCGCGGTCGGCCTTCTCCATCTGCTCGTAGTGAATATCGCAGACCTTTTCCTGCGCCTCCGCGGCTTCCTCCATGGTGGGGTAGAAGAGAATGAAATCCTTGTACTCGGATTCGGCCTGCGCCAGGCCGCTCGATCCGCCCTCGCGATACCAGCTATCCGCGGTGGCCAGTTTGGCCTTGGCCAGGTACTCGCTGGTGTCGTACGTGTTCATGAGAGTTTGCAGCGTGAGCCGGGCCACCGAGTAACGGCTGTGTTCGATATCGTCGATCGCCTTGTCGAACAGTATCTTGTCCGGCTGCTGCGTCTCCTTGGTGATCGGGTTCTCGTACTTGCGTTTGTGGAAGCAGGACGTCAGCAGAACCAGGGCCGCGGCCAGCGCGGCGGCGTTACGAATCGCGTTTCGAGCCATAATCACTCAACTCACCCCACTCGATTTCAGCACCGGATCGCGGTGGCCTGCGCCGCCATCTCGCGGAAATCGCGCACGGCGGCTTCCGGGTCCGCACTGTGAAACACAGCCGACCCTGTGACGATCCAATCACACCCGGCGCGGACCACTTCCGCCAGATTCTCGCGATCGACGCCCCCGTCGATCTCGATCGGCAGCGCTATCTTCTTTTCCCTACGCATTCTAGCCAGCTTGCGCGCCTTCTCGAGCACATACGGTATCAGCTTCTGGCCGCCGAATCCGGGATTCACACTCATAAGGAGCACGTAGTCGGCCACCTCCAACACGTCTTCCAGCACCGCAATGGGCGTGGCCGGATTCAGGACGATCCCGGCCAGCGCGCCCGCCTCCCGGATCAGCTCCAGCGTCGCGTCCAAATTCCGGCAAGCCTCATAATGCACCGACACGGAATTGGCCCCCGCCCGCACGAATTCGACCGCGTAGCGTTCGGGGTTCTCAATCATCAGGTGCACGTCCAGATGCAGCCCGGTGGCCTTGCGGATGGATGCCACCACCGGCGGACCGATGGTCAAATTCGGGACAAAATGACCATCCATCACGTCGAGGTGCAGCATGGAGGCCCCGCCCCGCTGCACCCGAGCGATCTCTTCGGCCAGCCGGGCGAAGTCCGCCGACAGGATTGAGGGAACAATTTCAACCATTTGCGGGCTTTTCCGATTTTATCACAGCGGCATAAAACCCGTCCCCGGCTTCGCGCCCGGGAATACGTTCCATGGTCTCCTCCACGAGCTCCGGCGAAACCGCGGCCACCACCCCTTCATTTTCCTCGGGCTCCAGCGAGCAGGTGGAATACACCAGCAGGCCGCCGGGCGCAAGCGCGGCGCGCGCGTTGGCCACCAGCGCCGCTTGGCGCAGGCGCAGGTCCTCCAGATCCTCCGCGCGCAGGCGCCACTTGATTTCCGGGTTGCGCCCCAGCGTGCCGGTCCCGGAGCAGGGCGCATCCACCAGGATACGGTCGAAGCGGCGCGCGAAGGGCAGCGGCCGGGTTCCGTCCAGCGCCACCAGGTTGGTCCTGAGCTTGTCGAGTTGCGCCAGGCGGCGCCAGGATAGATCGCAGGCCACTGCCCGCACGCCCGATTCCAGGGCCTGCGCGGTCTTGTTCCCCGGCGCCGCGCACAGATCCAGAAACCACTGCCCCGGCTCCAGCCGCAGCAACGGCACAATCGCCTGCGAGCCTATATCCTGGAACCGGCTGCCGGCCGGTCCGTGGCGAACGTACTTCTCCGGCTTCCGCAGAGCTGCGCGCGCAATGCCGACGGCCGCTTCGGCGCCATAGCGCTTCTCCCATCGCGCCAACAACCATTCGGGGCAGGACAACTCCACCTCGCGGCTGGGCCACGCCGCGGGCTCGCGGTCCACCTGGCGCAGTATCGCATTCACGAAACCGGCGGCGGAATGCTTGCGCGCGCGCTTCACCAACTCCACCGCATCGGTCACGGCGGCGTGGGCCGGAACACGCTCCAGGTAGCGAAGCTGATAGATTCCCATGCGCAACGCGGTGCGCACCTCCGCGTCGAGCTGGCGCGGCTTTCCGCAGTAGCGCTCGATCAGAAAGTCGAGCTGCGCGCGATACCGCAGCACCCCAAACACGATATCCGAGGCCAGGCCGGCATCGCGCGAATCGAGCCCCACGGTCCGCTCCAGCAGCAGGTCGGAGGCGTAACCGCCCGATTCCACCTTGCGGAGGATGTCGAAGGCCGTGAGGCGCGCGGGAGCAGGCATCGCCAGATGTTAGCAAACTCCAGCCTTGTGGGGCAGGCGCTTTCGCCTGCCAACCGGCGGCTTCGAAAGCCCGCCATACCCTCGTTGCGCCGCAGTCTGCACGGACTTATTCTTAGCGTGTGGTTCGCGGCCCCGCCGCGGCGCCGGTACATCCATGCAAAAAATCGTTGCGACTTTGTCCCTGATACTCGCCAGCGTGCTTCCGCTGTGCGCCAAAGTGGTGGTCTTCTGGCAACCGGGCTTCCCGACCGTGGCCAGTGCGCCCGTCACCCGCGATGCGCTGGTCAAAGCGCTTGAAGGAACCGGCCCCGTCTTCGCCGGCATCGATCAAATGAAGGACCCTGCCACCTTTGCCGGCGCCGACCTTCTGGTCATGCCGTACGGCTCCGCGGTTCCCACCGAAGCCTGGGCCGCCATCCAGGACTTCATTCGCGGCGGCGGCGACATCCTGGTCCTCGGCGGCCAGCCTTTTCGCGTTCCGGTGACTTCGGTCAACGGCAAGTTCATCCAGGCCGAGCCGCAAGATTCGTACTCCCGCGATTTCGGTATCCAGCACACCTATACCGCGCCGTCTCAGGGCGCCGCGAAGTTCGAATGGAGAGCCGGATACTCGTTTCTGCCCTCGCTGGCCATCCGCGCCCGCCGCTTCTTTGTGCTGGAAGGCCGCTCGAACGGCCTGGGCTACATGGTGAACTCGGAAGGCCTGCAGGTGGCAGCGCCCGTGGTGGTGTCTGACCGGGCCGGCGGGTTTGGCGGTGGAAGAGGCGCCGGAGCGCCCGCGGGCGCGGCGCCGGGAGCGGCCGCCGCGGCAGGGCGGGGCGCCGGGGCCGGAGCGGCCGGAGTGGCCGGGGCGCCCGGAGCGGCGGCGGGCCGCGGGGCGGGCGCAGGCGGCGCCGGCGCAGGCGGCGCCGGCTCGCGCGCTGTCTTGTTGGATTTCGAGCCGGTGGCCGGCTATTGGGAATCCGCGGACGGCATTTCGCTCATTCGCGCGTCGGCTTCCTACGCCCGCCAGGGTCCCATTACCCTCTCGCTCGAAATGCCGTTTTCTTCGGTGAAGCCCGACGAGGTCCCCATCGTGAGCGTACGCCTGCGTGGCGGCAGTAAGGAGCTCGCCGGAGAGGTAAAAGTGGAGGTGGTTTCCGGCGACAAGGTCCTGGAGACGCTCCACGCCCCGTGTTCTGGGACGAGCGTCAACGTCGACCTGCCTTTCAGCCAGGCGTATCCTCCCGGGTTCTACACCGTTCGCGCGGTGTGGGAAGAAAACGGGCAAGGCCGCGAGGCTTACAACAATGGCCTGTGGGTGGAAGACCGCAAGCTGCTCACGAGCGGTCCGGCGTTCGGCGTCAAAGGCGATTTCCTCACCCGCGACGGTAAGCCGTTCTTCCCCGTTGGCGCCAACTACTTCTCCACCGAAGCCAACGGCTGGGATTTCGCCGGCCCCCGCAATGCCTGGATCTGGGAACGCGATTTCGCCGAAATGCAGCGCTACGGCGTCACCTTCGTCCGCACCGGCGTCTGGGGGCTCAGGCTCAACCAGTTGGACCCCGCCACCAAGGGCGTCACCGAGCGTTTCCTGCGCAACCTGGAAGCGTTTCTGCTTTCCGCGGGCCGCCACAACATCGTGGTCAATTGGACTTTCTTTGCCTTTGCGCCCAATGCCATCGACCCCACGGCTCCTCCGCCGGCTCCCGCTGCCCCCGCGGCCGCCGC
>Ga0181520_10004275_pt1 | contig 24121 bp, 27 predicted proteins | sample PEATcosm2014_Bin_29_FD_132451 | JGI IMG/M metagenome (GOLD analysis project Ga0181520, IMG submission 132451) | Peatland microbial communities from MTU Mesocosm Facility, Houghton, MI, USA - PEATcosm2014_Bin02_30_metaG | ecosystem: Environmental > Terrestrial > Soil > Wetlands > Peat | place...
CAGCGAGGATCTTCTTGATGTCTTTGGCGTCACTCGTGAGCACGGTGTCGCCAGATTGCACGACCAGACCGACGTGGCCGTCGACGACATCAGCCGTCTTGCTGAGCGCCAAGATCTCGCCGACCGACCGTCCTCTGACTCCATCAAGAGTTGCAGCATCAACGCCGGCCAGCACACGCTCCAAATTCACCTGGAGTGCTCCGTTTCGCCACACCTGTGCAACGACTGCCGCGCTCGTTCGTACCGGAAGCTTCTCTTGCTGGGCCACACGGAGCATTGCGCCGACTGCCCGGTCAAGCCGGTCGATTGCGATCAGCCCTCCGGCATCAAGGACAAGCGCCATCAGGCGGCGCTGCCCCGAACATGTCGAGACACTCCGAGCACCCGCGCTGCTGCGTCGAGCTCCTTGTCGCTGAATGGGGCCGAGTCTGCCTCCCACGCGTCAAGGGCAGCTCCTAGCAACTCGTTGCGGAGCCGTTCCGCTGCTGCCGCAGCGAGCCAGGCTGAGACGCTCGAGCCCGATCGGGCGGCGGCTTCACGAACGGATTTGCCGAGGTCGGGATCCATGGTGATCGACAGTCGGTCTACTTGCATACATACGATAGTAACACATACGGGAGTATGTAGAGTGCTTGGCAGATACGTGCGATCCTCTCTCTCATGGCTGATTGGCCTGAGATCGCGATGGCAGCAATTCGCCGCCAAAGTTTCAGCGCCACCCAGACTCGACGTGCTCTATGATGGGGAAGGCTCACCTTCTACAGCGAGGGTCCGTCGGCTTCACCGCCCTGACCACCTGAAGGGCCGCACCCGTGAGCCTCACCCTTCCGCCGAGGCTGGCGCCTTCCGTCGCAAAGACCGACCATCGTTGGGCCGCCTTGGGGGTACTTTGCGCCGCCGCGCTCATCATCAACGTGGACAACACGATCCTCAACGTGGCCTTGCCGACGCTCGTCCGCGAGTTGCATGCGACCTCGAGCCAGCTGCAGTGGATCGTTGATTCTTACGCGATGGTGTTCGCAGGGCTCTTGCTCGTCTCTGGAAGCCTGGCCGACCGGTTCGGGCGCAAGAAGTTGTTCCTCATCGGACTGGCGGCCTTCGGAGCCGGGTCGATTGGAGCCGCCTTCTCGGGCTCAGTGCACTTGTTAATCCCATTTCGAGCCGTTATGGGAATCGGGGCGGCACTGACAATCCCGGCATCGCTCTCGATCGTCAATGATGTCTTCCGTGACCCGCAAGAGCGGGCCCGGGCCATCGGTGTCTGGGGCGGCATCATCGGGCTAGGTATCGCGGTTGGTCCCATCGCGGGCGGCCTGCTGCTGGCACGGTTCTGGTGGGGTTCTGTCTTTCTGGTCAATGTCCCCATTGTGATAGCCGGTTTCCTAGGAGCCTTGGTCCTCGTGCCGGACTCGAAGAATCCTGCTGCCGGTCGATCTGATCCCGCCGGTGTCGTCCTGTCGATCACCGGCCTAGGCCTGTTGCTCTGGGCGATCATCGAGGGTCCGACCCAGGGCTGGGGATCCGCGGATGTCCTAGGAGCCGGACTCTTAAGCCTTATGGCTGTCGCCGCATTTGTCTTCTGGGAATCGCACAGTGGCCACCCGATGTTGAAGCTGGTCCTATTTCGAGATCGTCGGTTCTCGACAGCGGCGGTGGCCGAATGCCTCGGCGTCTTTGGACTGCTGGGGGCTCTGTTCGTCATCACACAGTTCCTCCAATTCGACCTCAGTCTCTCGCCGCTCGAGGCTGGTTTACGCATCCTGCCCATGGCAGCCGTGCTCATGGTTTTCGCGGTCCTATCCCCGTTCCTGGCGCGCGCCATCGGAACCAAATTGGCGGTTGCCAGCGCTCTTGCGGCTGTGGCCGGCGGTCTGTGGCAGATATCAGCTGCATCGACGAGCGCGACAAACTACGGGGATGGATTACCCGGCCTGTTGTTGATCGGCTTAGGCGCGGGCCTCCTGCTACCAACGGCGACGAACTCGGTGGTGGGATCGGTTCCTCAGAGCGACTCGGGAATCGGGTCCGCGATCAATACCATGGCACTCCAGGTCGGCGGAGCGATCGGAGTCGCTGTTGTAGGGAGCGTGCTGGCAACTCGCTACCAGAACCACATCCTCGGTGCGCTCGCCGGGCGGCACCACCTTCCGCCAGGCGTCATCCATACCATCCTTGGCTCATTCGGTGGTGCTCTGGCCGTTGCTGGCAGCAGCGGAGGTGCGAGCGGTGCACAGTTGGCGCGTGCTGCACGTGAGGCGTTCATGAGCGGTCTGGAGGTCTCCTTTCTAGTTGCTGCTGTTGTCGCGCTAGGCGGCGTCGTGATCGTGCTTATCTGGCTACCTTCGCGTGCGCGACGACCCACAGACGACGAACGATCAATAGAGGTCGGCCTCCCCGCGACAGACGACGACGAACGACCTCTCCAGGGATTAGGAAACGTCGGGGCAATACGTTGAAGGTCCTAACCTACGTGGTCTTTCGTGTGCGAAGTCGTCCATTGCCTCCATCTTGTGGGTCCCAGTGGTAGAGCCATCTCCTGACGAGCTCGACCACATGAGCCAACGCGACGCGGGCGACGGGCTTTGGGGGGGCGCACTGGCTCGAAGACACGAGAATGTTGGAAAACAAATGAGAATTCGCGCAAGACGATCCACACGGTTCGTCGCCTCCTCCTCCTGCAGGCCCACGCCGTGACGACGGTCCTCGAGAATCGGCCGGCACCTGTCGCAACGCCGGGGAATCTAAGGTGGTGGGCGCTCGGTGCCCTGGCCTTGGCCGTGCTGGCGGTAGGCGTGGACGGCACCGTGCTCAGCGTGGCCCTGCCCACGCTATCCAAGGCCCTGCACGCGTCGGAATCCGACCTGCAGTGGTTCTCATCGGGATACTTCCTCGTCCTAGCCGCGGCGATGCTTCCGGCCGGCCTCTTAGGCGACCGTTACGGCCACAAGAAGGTCCTCCTCGTCTCCTTGGTCTTCTTCGGGATCGGATCTGCGGGATGTGCCTATTCGAGATCAGTGGGCGAGTTCATGGCTGCTCGGGTACTCGTTGGCCTCGCAGGCGCAGGGCTGATCGTCATGGCGCTCTCCGTGCTCACGGTGCTGTTCCAAAAGGGGGAGCGACCAAAGGCCGTAGGGATCATTTCAGCGGCGACCTTCGTGGCCTTCCCGATCGGCCCCATCCTCGGGGGTTGGCTGCTGACGAACTACTGGTGGGGCTGGGTGTTCCTGATCAACGTCCCCGTCGTCGTGGTCGCCCTGGCGGCCGTCGTCACCTTGGTGCCGGAGTCCCGCGCCTCGCAGCGCCCGGGCCTTGACCTCGTTGGGGTGGCGGCCTCGGCTGCCGGGCTAGTCGTGTTGACCTATGGCCTTATAAAAGCCGGACAGGAGGGCTGGGGCAATGTCAACGCCCTAGCCATGATGGTCGGTGGCGTGGCACTACTGGTGGGTTTCTTCGCGTGGGAACGTCGACTGACCCGCCTGCCCGCCGGTCAGCCGTTGCTCGATCTCTCGCTGTTCGGCTCGCCCTCGTTCACCTGGGGAGTAAGCCTCTCCATGTTCCCTATCATCGCCATGCTCGGCATCTTGTTCACCATGCCGCAGTACTTCCAAGGGGTGCTCGGTACCAACGCCATGGGATCGGGCGTGAGACTGCTACCTCTCGTCGGCGGACTCATGGTCGGAGCCATTCCCGCGGCCCGAGTCGTGCGCCTGGCGGGCGCCAAGGTGGCCGTGGCCGCCGGTTTCGGCCTGCTCGCGGTCGGGTTGTTGCTTGGATCGACTACGAGTGTCGTTTCGAGCGGCCTATTTGTGGGCGTATGGATGGCGGTCGCCGGGGTCGGGACCGGTATCGCCATGGCCACAGCCATGTCCGCCGCACTGGTCGAACTGTCGGAGGAGAAAAGCGGAGTCGGCTCAGGAGTGATGCAGGCAGTCAACAAGACCGGTGGTCCGCTCGGTATCGCAATTCTCGGGAGTGTCCTCAGCGCTGGCTATCTAGCCCGGCTCGACCTCGTAGGTCTGCCGGCGACTGCTGCTGCTACTGTCCGCCAAAGCGTCTTCGGCGGCGTGGCGGTCGCCCACAAGCTCCACTCGCCGACGCTACTCACCTCAGTGCAACGAGCCTTCGTGCACGGAATGGACATGGCACTCCTAGTCTCAACTGGCGTAGCTCTTGCCGGGGTTGTCCTGACGGTTGTCTTCCTGCCTCAGACGAACGAATCGAGGAAGCCACTCACACCGGGAATGGAGACAGAAGGCGCAGCAGTCCCCAATCACCCTTCCCTATCTGCGCCTCGCAGCCGTCCAAGGATAGACAAGGGGTCTGCATAGTCCCGCTGATGTGATCACCAGAGCGGGCGAACTGGATGAAAATGGCCCAGTTCTGTGGAGCCCGGGGAGCGCAGTCGCCTCGGCCGAGTGCGTGGTAGCACTCGTCGAAAGCGCGGGTTGACCGGAGCCAGTCGTGCTGCACGAGGGCGGGCGGGGGATTCTCCCTCATGCGTCGTGCGGAACAATCTGGGACCTGGCTGCTTGACCGACTTCTATGTGGGTCCAAATGCCGCCTGACCGGCCGCTCCCCTCGCGGCGCCGGACTCAGACCTTCACGATCCCAAGGTCGCTAGGCGCAGTCGCTAGCAAGAACACCGGGGCCTTCAATCGCCCGCATGGGCATCATGATCACCTTGGCTAGGTATTGGAGTGCCGCTCAGTCCAACGAGATGGACTGCATCCGTCTCGTTGTCTGGGAAGTGCTGCCGGATCCGCCCCGTATTAGCGCGCGTTAACTTCGGGCAGCTAGGCCGGGGACGGAGCTGTTCGGTGGTGCAGGCAGGTTGTCTCTCATGATCGAGCAAGGTTCGTACGAATCGGTCATTCCGGTACGCACGTGATCTTCGGCGTCCTGGAAGTGCTGAGCTGACAAATCCACCGGGAAGCAACCCGCGTCACTACAGGCAGGACCTCGACTTCGTCAGCGGCGAGCCAGCCGGCGCCCGCTCTCGGTTTTGATCGGCGTGTAGTTCATTTCGAAGTGGTGGTAGAGAGCGGACTCGTCTGCCTGCGTCAGCTCTTCGCCATGCAACTCGATGTCGGGCGCAGACCGAACCTGGTCCTTCGTCACGGTGACCTGCAGGTCGTCGGGGCCGATCTGAAGGCCGCCAAGTGGCACGAAAGTCAGGTGACGGTCGATGAAGCCTTCCTTCACCGTGGCGAACTGCGGCTCGTCAGTTTCGACATCGACGTAGACATCTTCCAGCTTGCCGATCTTCTCGCCCTTTCGATCAACAAGCATCCTGCCGTGCCATTCGGTTACATTCCATTTGGCCTGGTCTTGATCCTCGGTCATACTGCAATCACCTCTTTCTTCGTTTTCCTCAGCCCGTCCAACAGCCATTTCCGGCGGCCTGAGCGTGTGCTATTTCCGGGAAGCTCCGCTGGCGGCGTTCACGCGAGCGTCCGTAGGACTGAATAGATCCCCGAACATCACTGTGCCACCTCGGTCAGACACTCGACGGAAAACACCCCATTCTCGTCACGCTCGACTCCGTGAATGTCATGAGCGAAGCCGGGGAACTTGGCATCGAAGTCCTCCAGGGCCAGCAAGTAGCTGAGCACTGGGTCATCGATCGCCCCGGCGCGCTCACCGGGCATCAGGATCGGGATGCCGGGCGGATAGGGAACAACCATGACTGCAGCCACCCGCTCGGCCATCTTTGAGACTGATACTCGCTCACTGCGAGCGCGAACCAGACGTCGGTACGCCTCGGCGGGGCTCGTCACCGGCACCGGCAACTCGCCAAAGGCCCTGTCCAAAAGCCCGATCGTGCCGTGAGCACGGACCTCGGCGTGCATTTCGTCGCAGAGCTCGCGAAGTGTCATGGCGCCGTAGCGACCCGGGTAGGCCATAGCCAGGTCCGGGATCGCCTCCGTGAGCGACTGGCCAGAGTCATAGGCGCGTTTGAAAGCAAGAAGGCCCTCGAGGAGGGTCCCCCACTTGCCCCGCGTCGTTCCAATAGAGAACAGCACGAGCAGGCTGTAGTCGCCGGTCTTTTCGACCTCGACGCGATGGCTGTCGAGATAACTAGCCACCACTGGGGCGGGGATACCGCTCTCGGCGAGATGTCCAGCAGCGTCGATACCCGGAGTGGTAAGCGTGACCTTGGTGGGATCGAGCATGCAGTAGCCCGGGACAATCTCGCCGAAGCCGTGCCATGACTGGTTCGCCCGCAGGCTCCAGCACGACGGCTCTTGTTCCAACAGCTCGTCTGGGGCATCCACGAAGCTCCACTTCCTGTCAGACACCGGGTCTTGGACGTCGTCCGGCTGCCAGACGTCGAAGAACCAGGGCGCACCCACCTCGGGGCTCGTCGCGAGCTCCCGGGCCAAGGTGACGATGCGCTTTCGGAACTGGATCGCTTCGCTGATCGCTCCATTTACGAGATCGAGACCGCCGGGGCCATCCATCATCGCCGCGGCCACGTCCAAACAGGCGATCATCGGGTAGAACGGCGATGTCGAACCGTGCATCATGTAGGCCTCGTTGAACCGTGACGATTCGACAGGTGCCCGCTCGCTCGGGCGGATGTGGATCATCGAACCCTGGGAGAAGGCGGCTAGAAGCTTGTGTGTGGACTGCGTGGCAAAGATCGTCGGGTCCCCGGGCAGCGTCGCGCGGTCATGCATGGCATAGCGGTTGCGATATAGAGGGTGAAAGCGCGCATAGGCGAACCAAGCCTCGTCGAAGTGCACCCTGGGGACGCTCTGGCCCAACAGTGCGATCACCTGGTCCGCGCTGTAGCACAGGCCGTCATAGGTCGAGTTGGTGACAACGGCGTACACGGGCGCGCTCGCGCCGTCGGCGAGCGGGTTTGCGCTCACCGCCTCCGCGAGAGCGCGGGGCGACAACCTTTCCGCCGGTATAGGGCCGATGATCCCGTAGCCATTGCGCGAGGGCATTAGGTAGACCGGGATCGCATCAGTCACCGTCAAGGCGTAGTTGATCGACTTGTGACAGTTGCGGTCCGCCAGCACGACCTCGCCGGCGACGACGCACGCATGAGCCACGATCTGGTTGGCGGTGGAGGTCCCGTTCAAGACGAAATACGTCGCATCAGCGCCGAAGACCCTCGCCGCGTTCTTCTCTGCTTGATCTACCACCCCCGAGTGGTCGAGCAGGGAGCCAAGCTCAGCGACAGAAACCGACAAGTCGGTGCGGAACAAGGCCTCACCGTAAAAGTCGTAAAAGGCCTTGCCGACCTGCGACTTTCGAAAGGCCGTGCCCCCGGCATGGCCCGGCGTGTGCCAGGAGTACTCGTGCGACTCGGTGAACTCCACCAGGCTCGCGAAGAACGGGGGCAGCAGGTTCTCGGTGTGGCGGCGCCAGGCATAGTCGATCCGCCCAGCGACAAAGCCGGAAGTGTCCTCGAGCACGAGCACGTACTCCTGCACGATCTCTGCTACGTGCAGCGGAACCTTGTCAAGATCTGCCCGGTCGATCATCAAGAAAATCGGCACGGCGCGATTGTGGCGACTCGCTCGCTCCAAGACGGCCTCGGCTGGACGCCTCGTGCCGGCCTCGACCTCGACCTCGAGGTTCCAGTCGACGACAAGACATCCGAAAGACGGATCCGATCTCACAAGTGCGCTCGCGTCGGCCGAGGTGCAAGCGCGCACGATCTCATGTCCGAGTGCAGTGAGCTCGGTCACGATCCGACGAAGGCTCTCTCCTGCGAGGCGTTCGCGCTCGGTGTCCGCGACGACCAGGATCGGAAAAGCCGTCCGCTCAAGAACCCTCCGGCTCATCGCGCTGCCTCGTTAAGTGCCATCGGCGGCGCGAACTGGCTCTCCCACTCCGAGAGTGACATGTCGAGCAACCTGCTGGCGGGGCTCGGCACGGCGTTTCTGGCGAGCACGAGGTAGGGGGCACAAGTAAGCCCGCATCCGACGTAACCCCCTGGAACCCATTCGGCCTTGAACCCGACGAAGATTTCCTTGTACTTGACTCCCTGGTCCTCGCCGCATAGCACGACCGAATCGACGATGTGTTCCATGCGCGCGTGTAGGGCGTTCTCGCGCTCTCCTGGTGAGTCGCCTGCGATGTCCTGCCCCACGTCTTCGATAAAGAGGCTCGAATCGCGGTCGCGATCCTCCGCGATCGAAAGCGCGATGGCCGACCACACCGAAGTCGGACCGCTCACGGTGACGTCTTTCGTCGCGCAGATGACGTGCGATCCCGGCAACAGCGGGAACCGGCGCGACTGTGCCGTACCGAAGAGAGCCTGGCCGGCTTCCAATAGCGGGGCGACTGGAAAGACCTTAATCTCGACCCCGTCCGAACGCCTCCGTGTCATCATTGGGGGTATAGACCCGTCGTCGAGGCCGTCGTGACGGGCCAGGTCATATCCCCACACCGCACCGTTCAAGCCAGAGAACGACGAGGCGGCGATCATGTTGATCTGCCCCGCGTAAGCGTCGTTCTTCTCCGCCCGGTCGTAAGAGACGATGCTCTCCAGAACCGAGTCCATGGTTTTTGCCACCGTTCCCGTCGAGAGCTTCAGGACCGAGATGTAACCGATGCCGCTCGAGCCCGGGTTGCCGTAGCCGTCGCAGTAATCGTCGAATGGCCCCACTGCACCATTGACGATATCCGCACGGTTGATCGGAGAATGCATGATTTGACCTCCTTAGTGGCCAATGAATAAACGGACCCTTCCGTATGAATACCGGACCTTCAGACCGGCATCAGCGGGGACGGTTCCGCCAACTCACTTGGCGATTCTTCTGCGACATCAAGCAGCACTGGATCTGGATGGGTGATCCTCCAGCTCGGCTTCTTGAAGATGTCAGCAAGGAACGGAGGGATCGAGCAGACGAAGATACCGACGACCATCACCAGCACGTAGATCGGTGTGGACCAGTGGGCGATGCCGGTCGGAGGAAAGAATCCAAGGACAAGTCCGAAGACAGAGCCGAGTATCCCCATGCCGCCGACAACCCACATCCCGAGATACTTGCCCCCAGGGATGCGGTATGGACGTTCTGTGTCAGGCTCGGAATAGCGGAGCCTGATGCCCGCGGCGAACATCATTATGTACATGAGGACAGTGAGCTGGATGGTTAACGCGGTGAGCATCCAGTACCCAGTACTGACCCCAGGTACGAACAGGTATAGAAGCGCGAACAGCGTGCCGAGAACTCCTTGAGCCAAGAGCATGGCGACAGGAACGTGACGCTTGTTCACATAGTGCAGCTCGGGTGGTAGTTCACCACTCCCCTCCGCGGCGTAAACCCCCTCGGACGGACCGAGCATCCAGGTGCTGATGAGGGCAAGAGTGCCAAGTCCCACAAGTGCCGCCATGAGCTTGGTCGCCCAGATACCGATCCCAAGCCGGTTGAAGAAGTCCTGGAAGGCCTGCATGAGGCCGGACACCAAGCTGAGCTTGCCGTCAGGGACGACGAACGAGATGGCGAGCGTCCCGAGAATCGAGAGAATGAGAATGAGGAGCGTCGATGCCGCCACAGCCCGGGGGTAGTCACGCCGGATGTTCTTCAGCTGCTTCGCGGAATACCCGGCCATCTCCACGCCGGCGTAGCCAAGCAGCACCCCTGCGAAAAAGACAAGGTTGCCAATGCTCGAGAAGCTCGGCAGCAGCTTCGAGGCGTGGAAGGGAATCGCGTTCGGCTTCCCGCTCACCAGCCAGTAGACGCCGAGCGCGATCAGTACCGTAATGGGTATCAGGGTCCCGATCACCACGGCGATGTTGTTGAAGCGAAGGATATTCTTCAGTCCCAAGAAGTTCGCCAGGGTCATACCCCAAAACACGACCAGCATGATGATGACGAGATACCACTTGTTGTTCGCCAGGTTCGGCTCGAACATGTAGGCGATAGTCGCCGCGACAAAGGAGAGCACTGTCGGGAACCAGACGACGTTCTCTATCCAGTCGAACCAGACGGCGAGAAAGCCAGACCTCGGTCCGAAGCCTGCGCTCACCCAGGCGAACATCCCGCCCGCCTTGGGCCAGCCAGTGGCGAGCTCGGCGGCGACGAACGAAAGGGGGATGAAGAAGAAGATCGCCCCGAAAACATAGAAGAAGATGCTGGCCCAGCCGTACTCTGCAGTGCTGGGAAAGCCCCGCAAGGTGAGTATCGCCGCCACCGTGATGAGGGCGATACCGGTCGGACCGATGAGGCGTTTCTTGCTCACCGGCCCAGCCGCGAGCTGGCGCACAGCAGGGTGGGTACGGCGAGCTAAGCGTTCAGCGGGCATTTGGTTACCTCTCCAGTTTCTGGCCGGCGCAACGGGCCGGCGACGGTGATCCTCATCGGTCGTTCCCTGGACGCCTCTCAGTTGTCGGTCTCGGCATACGGAACAGGGTGATTACCACCCAGCTCGACGAATCTCTCGTTGAGCGCCTGAGCGATCACTTCCCGATCGTGCGTGCTCGGCTGCAGGGCGCCGTACAAGAAGGCCTCGAGTTCCACCGCGTTACTCATGCCCCCGATCTCGAAGTAGCGCAGCCAAAGCTCGCTGTGCGACAGGCCGGCGTCACGGCGATACTGGTCGAGGGCGTCAACCGGGCGCTCGGCCGCCGACATCTCAGCCATCGTGGTGTTCGGTTGGCTCGGGATCCGATGCGGTTCGCAGCCGCTGAGTGGAGGCCGTGACGTCTGCTGCATGCTGGTGAAAGGGCAGACTCGAACGCCGCGAGAGGTCACAGAGCATGCCATAGGCTCGGTCAGCTCCGACGCCCTCGCGCTCCATTATCACGCCCTCGGCTTGGGCGATGAGTCGTCGGAGCCTGAGCGCTTCGCCGAGGCGTAGCGAGAGCTGTTCGTTGGTGACCGCTACTCCGGCGGCGGTGAGAATGCTCGAAGCCTCGGTGGCGAACACGGATGCCAGAACCTGCGCTTCGCAGACGAAGGCCATCGCGGTTCGGGAGTAGATATTGAGAGCGCCGACGGGTAGGTCCGCGGCCAGCAACGGCGTAGACAAGATCGCGCTGATCCCGAGAGCCTGAGCTCGCGGCGTGAAGGCGGGCCAACGGGTCTCGGTTTCCAAGGATTCAGCGTGAAACCAGCGCCCTTTGACGGAAGCGTCGACACAGGGACCCTCGCCGGTGGCGTACTGGCTGGCATCCATGTCCGAGATGGTCTGGTCGCTCGCGGCTACTGTGCCCAGCTGTCCATAGCGGCGCAGTGACACACTGACGCCGTCGGCACCAGCGACAGTGGCCCGCGCCAATGCGACGACCAGACGGAGAGCGCCGTCGACAACATCGTTGTCGGCCGGAATGCCGGTGGTCATACCGAGATATCGAGACATATGGTGAGGCTCGACATCGACTATCGCCCCGTCACGCTCGCTCGTCTGTTCCGCTCCGAGGTGACTAGGGGACGGGTCAGTTCGCTCCAGGTGGGCCACCTCGGCCACGCCCCTCAGTTCGAGCATGCGAATGACGGCGGACGAAGGCGAGCGAATGATGAGTGTTCCGCCCGATGCCTTGAGCTGCAACGCTCTGGTGGCGACGACTTGTAGGCCTAGCGAGCTTATAAAGGTCAACTGCGTGAGATCTAGCACGACGGACAGGTGACGCTCGACGACAGCGTCCCAAATCGCGCCAAGCTCGCAGGAACTCAGATGGTCCATACTTCCCCGGACGCTAAGTACCGCGCTCGCGTTCACGAAGCCGACCGTGACGCCAAATCCTCCCAAGGGTTCGTCGAACGCACTCGGGCCAGCCCTTTTCTCCGACAGCCCAGAACTCGACACGAAGTCGTTGCCTCCGAGGTGGCGACAGCTAACTCTGCCGCCAGCGGTATCCCTCGCTGTCGAAGGTCAATGTCACGTTACACCTTATTAGCAAGAGAGAGAAGGGCGGAACGGCAAGTTCAATAAATCCTGTGTTCCTGCTTTACCCTTTGTTCACGATGGACCCGACGCGCTCGCACTGAGAGTGGCAGACGTGATCTACGCCGCGCAACGCGCTCAACTCCGCGACCAGAAGGGGGCCGCGGACGGCTAAGTTCTGTTGGGTACTCGGGCTATACAGCCAGCCTCGGGCGACAGTTCCTCCACTGCGAGGGAAGATGGGCGGCGGTCCGATGGGGCCCCATTCCAATATGCGAGTGGCTGAGCTTGTCGTGCCTATAAGCCAGCAGCGTCCCGCCGACGCAGCGCCACAATCGTCAGGCGAGGTTTCGCGACGCCAACGGGAGCGACGCTCGAGGACAGGCGTATCTGGGAACCAAGAGATCCAGCTGATCCATGACCGACGAAACGCTTTGGTCGGTGCGGTTTCGACGAAGCCATCCTCGAAGAGAGGTGGACGCTCCATCGCGCCGGCCGCTTTATCGGACGCATCACGCACCGCTGCCGTGCGGGTGAGTACTACAACTATCTGGCAAAGCCCCATTGACGTACCGAAGAGGAATCTGCCCGAGGTGAGCGCCGGACAGACCATCGGCTCTGGAGCGGTCGGGACGATCGACCAGATCGATGTGGCGCGCTCGGCAGCTCGTCAGGTCAGGCTCGATCAGGTCATCGAGGCTCATAGCGGGTTTGGGGACGCGACAAAGGCGGGAGCGCTCAAAGTCGCTCCCACGCACCCGTCATGAACCCCGCAGCCGCGGACCTGAAGCCTCTCGGTGATACCGGGACCGAGACGACGCAGTTCACGATCGGAAGCGAAGCTCGCTGCAACGACGGTGTGTGTGGAGACTTGACCCGTGTTGTAGTCGATCCGATCGCTCAGGTCGTTACCCATCTCATTATTGAACCCAAGCACCGTCAAGGGCTAGCACGACTTGTCCCCCTGAGCCTCCTTCTTGCTTCGGAAGCGATCGCGATCAACTGCACCATCGCGGAATTCGACACGCTCGATCCGGCTGAAGAAACGGAGTTCCTCCCGGGGACAAGGGGCTGTGCCGGCTATGAACCGGGACAGGCCCTCTACTGGCCCCACTACGGCCTTTCGATGGGAGGCCTGAACGGGATGGGCAGCCTGGGAATAGGCGCATGGCTCCCCGCCGCCAATAACGAACGGCCCGTCACCTACGATGCCGTTCCCTCCGGTGAAGTGACCGTGCGCCGCGGGGAGCAGGTTCGAGCCACCGACGGCGACATCGGGCGGGTCGAGGGCTTGATCATCGACACTGCCACACATCAAGTCACACATGTACTCCTCCAGGTTGGCCACCTGTGGGGAAACAAGGACGTTGCCATACCCATTCGCGCCGTCACCCGAGTCGGAAAGGTCATCGAGCTCAACATGACGAAGCGCGAGCTTGCTGAACTGCCGATCGTCAACGCCGATCACCCAGACTCACGGAGGACGGAACCATGATGCTCGCGGTCTCGTTCGCGCTAGTCGCACTCCTGGCAGGACTGGGATTGTCCCTGCTGCCTGCTGCGGTTCCCCGCGACCATGCCCCTGTTCTTGTAGCTCGTCGAGTTCACCGTCAAACGGTGAAGGGCTCTACTCGCCGCGACTACCGTCTCAAGGCCGACAACGCGACAATGACGCCTGGACAAGCCGCGCAGGACGTCTCAAACGTAATCTGAGCCTGTCGTGTGCTGAATTGAAATTCTACGCGAGACATAGTCGACGTGCGGATGTTCTTCTCGAGTGGCTCGGTATAGCTCGTCACTCCCTCGTCCTGCTGCACAACATTGGCTCGCTTGCCGCCGACGAACAGCCATTTAGAGCCATCTCCCTCCTGGAGGATTTCTAGAGTACTTCGTAGCTTCGATGCGCCAAGACTTCTGATTCTCGGGCAGTTCTTCGTCGTGGGAACAGTTCAGGCCTTCTCGAGACCGCTCGGCACCTCCCGGTGCTTGCATTTGTACTCTGACAGGCTGCTCCGTAGTGGGTGCCTCTCGGATTCGAGCTTATCCTCACCCACGACCTTCACAACTTCTGGCAGCGCGGCCTCTATAGATGCCTCCGATATGGTCTGGATTTTTGAGCATCGCAAGAATGTGACGGCCAATAGCGTACTTCGGGGCATCTGTGAGATTGACCTCCCGTTCGAATCAGTAGGAGTTGAATATGACACTCAGCAATTTTATTACCCATCAAACCGAGCGGTCGGAGTGAGGTAGGCCGCTATCTCCTAAAGTGGGTTGGCCGGGGTAGGACAACTCGAGACCTCGTTCTCACCGCCCCTGCGATGCGCTCTTGAGGCTCCTCGTGATGATGGAGCGGCGGCCAGCTCAGACCGGGCCCGGAGCGAACTAGGGCGACCGCCACGTCAAGCCGTCAATTGCCGCTGACGGACCGCAACGCGCATGCGCATGCGCCCGCGCTCCGAGGTCCCTGCCCACACTCCCTTCAACGACGGATCCGCGAGAGCAAAGTTAAGGCACTCAACAGAAACCGGACAAAGGGCGCAAAGTTGCTGCGTCTCGCGGCTGACACTTGCCCCCTCAGGGAAGAACTCGTTCATGTCTTCGTCCCGACAGGCGGATCGTGCTTGCCAGCTCGGTCGTCGAAGGAAGTCCCCTGCATCTGGAAGGTCGGAATCCGACTGCATCATCAGCTCGACCATTCGGGACTGCAGCTGGGGCTCAAACGCCGACTCCTTCTCGGCTAGCGACATCCTTTGACCTTTCCTTGGTGACAATCATGCAAGGCACAATTTCGAGCGCACGTCACAGGATCACCCGCCACGGCGATCGGTCGAGTGGGTTTCTCAGTCGGCCAGTCTGTTTAGCCGCCCGCCGTCTATCGAAGGCTGTGCCAGCTCCGCAACGGCACTCGTCTCCCTCGACCGAAAGGAGACTTATCTCCCGAATCGTGCTTATCGATGGTTTGGTAACGCGACGACGTCGTTCCTGTCGACACCGATCTCGATCAGTATCTGCAAGTTGGGAAGCTGAAGCGCGATGGGGTACAGCATTCTGCGGTCCGAGGCGTCGCCGAGAAATAGCAGGACCGATTGCGCTGCGATTTGGCGTCAGGCAAACAGGTCTACATCCTGCAACCAGGCCGGAGTGGTGAAGGCGAGCCCAAACGGAGAGAACTCGACCGCCGGCATTCGTCGCCAAGATAGTTGTGTGACAGCACGGAACTCGACACACAGCCGTGACCTCCGAAAGTGACGGCGAATAACCCCTACCGCCGCGCTTCCCTCCCTGTCGAAGGCAACCATTATTCTACAGCAAATTCGTTGACTGGACAATGGCTCTCACTTTTCGATGAAATGCTGTGACCTGTAACAATGACGAGTGGCGGAGGTGCTCATGGATGTGACCCGACACGAGACGAGCATCACCGAGGACTCCGTCGTGGCCTCGGCCATCGCGTTCACTGAGATCGCGCGGAGCTTCTTCCTGGCCGACAGTCTCGAGCAGACCTTGGAAATCGCCGTGGACCTCTTTGTAGTCACCATCGAGGCTTGTGAGTTCGCCGGTGCTCTCCTTTTCGAAGGTGACGCCATCGACGCGCGAGTGTGCAGCGATCCGGTCGTGGAAGCGATCGACGACCTGCTAACTCGCACACGCGAGGGGCCTTGCCTGGATGCCGTCGCGCAAGGACTGTCATTTTACGCCGACGAACTCGGGACCGACCCTCGCTGGCCCCATTTCGGACCGGCGGCTGCCGCACTGGGTGTACGTAGCCTGTTGGCGCTTCCCATGGCGGCGAATAGCACATCGGGAGCAATCAACATCTATGCCCGCTACCCCCAGGCTTTCGGGGTCATCGACCGGGCAAGGGGGCTGCTCCTCGCGTCAATGGCTGGTTTTGCCTGCGCGACCGCGCGCTCTCACGAAGACGAGAAACGGCTCGCCGACAATCTGCATGCCGCCCTCGTCACCCGAGAGTTGATCGGCCAAGCTCAAGGAATCCTTATCGAACGCGAACGGATCACCGGCGACCAGGCGTTCCACATCTTGCGGCAGGCTTCGCAGCACCTCAATGTCAAGTTGCGAGAAGTAGCCCAGGACCTCGTCGATACTGGACAAAGGCCGGATATCAGGGTGCCGGGGTCCTCAAAACACCTTCGGAAATAAAGGCGGCTGCATCATCTGGTGATCGTCGTGGCAGTCAGCCAAGGGTCCTCACTCAATGCAGGGTAGACACGGCCGGCCGCTTCCAAGGAGGTGACAAGGCGGCTGGGGCTGGGGTTGTGTTTCTGGCGGCAATCATGCCATTAGTTCAATTCCATGAGGCGGCCTCTGACGTCGTCGCCCGGAGTCCCCTTCCGCTTGTTACGGCAACTGGCGCTAGTGGTGAAGACCGGTTTGTGCTCACCTGTGGATTTGCACGAAAATCTGATCGTTCGGTAGCGCTTCGAACTCGAAGGAGGTGGCGTTGTCGTGACTCGGCAAGATCTCCTGTCGCGCACCTTCGTTGAACTGGCCGACACCCTGGTCGAGAACTACGACCAAATCGAGTTCCTCCATCGCCTGGCCGAACGGTGCGTGTCGCTCCTCGGCGTTGCCGAAGCGGGGGTGGTACTGGCCGGCTCGGAGGGCCAGCTCCGAGCGCTGGCCTCCTCGAGCGAACGAATGCATCTCATTGAACTCATCGAAGTGCAGTCCCAAGATGGCCCTTGTCTGGACTGTTGGCGCAGCGGCGAGGCTATACGCGAAAACCGGTTGACCGACGCGCAGGTGCGCTGGCCGGTGTTCGCCCCAGCGGCCCTAGCCGCTGGTTTCGTCTCCGTTTACGCGGTGCCAATGCGGCTTCGCGACGAACGTCTCGGTGCCCTCAACCTCTTTTCGAACCAGGCCTACGGTCTGATCGAGCCCGATGAAGCCGTTGCTCAGGCCATGGCCGACGTGGCCACGATCGGCATCCTTCATCAGCGATTCATTTTCCAGCGCCAGGAGGTCACCGAGCAGCTGCAGGCGGCCTTCAACGCTCGAGTAACGCTGGAGCAGGCTAAGGGAGTAATCGCCGAGGCCGCGAAGATCGGAGTAGACGAAGCCTTCACCCTGCTTCGCGGCTACGCCCGCGATCACCAGCTATTGCTGTCGGAGGTAGCTAGGCGGGTGATCAACCGAGACCTGGGCGTCGAAGCCATACGATCCTCGACTCGCATCCTTCGAGGCAGTCCACGCTGAAAGTACCCGAGGCCCGGATTCAAAGAGCTCCACCGAGAGGCCTCGCCGTTGTGACACGAACGCCCTCTCGTGTGCGCCGCGTTTCGATGGGAGGGCAACCGGTCGGCCTTCCAAGTCCGACCGGAAAGCTTTACCAACAGCGCTTCTGAGGGTTATCGCTGCTCGCGGCTGCCACACGGCCCGCGTTGACTGATCTCGAGTGGGCGTGAGAAGTAACAATCCTCTTGTCGTGTCCGATCGACCGGCGTCCGGGTCGATCAGGACCACGCCGCAAAGGAAGGCGCGGCCGGGCTCCAAAAGGTCTCGGGCACCTCAAGGGAAGCGCGCAAATTTCGAGAGGCGATATAACCCGCGGCTCGGAGGTTATGCACTCGAGTTTGGCGTTGCCTGTAGGCAGCCTGGAACTGATCCACGGACTCGCACTCGTTGACGATGACATGATCGCGGTCGATCCCGGTGACGCGCTGACCAAGAGATTCTAGGTTCTTGTTGGTCTTTGTCATCTCCTCAAGCACTTGCCGTGAACGCGAGGACCATGAACGGTCGCCTTGGTGAGGTTGAGGACAGATGAGCGAACGAGACGCTGATCCCGCTTGTCCAGATCACCTCGTCCGAGGTGCTCCGGGAGGCCACCGAGTCCTCGGCTCAGCGGCTCTGCCAATAGCCGCGGTCCCGACCCGATTCAGGTGCCGCTGCCGGCACCGCGCGCCGCCGGTGACTGTTTTCTTTAGCTTTCGCCCCGTCTTCGCCGTCGCCGACCTGTCGCCAGACGAGAAGGACGCTCTCGGTGGTTGGTGAACTGGGCGCCTTGGGCCACGCGGGAGGTATGACCTGAAGTTGTGGATCACCCACTCGCTCGGAGGCGCGACGTACCTTCCTCGTTGAAGTCAAAACGAGCAGCCGGCGTTAGCGCGCCGGCGAGAAAGGGACGCCGATGTTGAGCGTAGTGAACAACGACGAGGCTGGCGCGGAAGCTCGCTCTGGCCTGGACGAGATTTGCCGCGAAGGGGCGAGGGCGATGCTCGCCGCGGCCTTGGAAGCCGAGGTCGAGGCGTATCTCGCCGAGCTCGCAGACGAGCGCGACGAGAAAGGGCACCGTCTCGTGACGCGCAATGGACACGCACGACAGCGCAAGGTCCAGACCGTGGCCGGCGCGGTCGAGATCGAAGCACCGAGGGTGAACGACAAGCGCGTGGACGAGGAAACCGGTGAGAAGGCCCAGTTCCGCTCGGTGATCGTCCCGCCCTGGTGCCGCAGGTCCCCAAAGGTCACCGAGGTCCTGCCGCTTTTGTACCTGCACGGACTCTCGACAGGTGACTTCGTCCCCGCCCTCGAGGGGTTCTTCGGTTCTGCAGCCGGATTGTCGGCTTCTGTGATCACCCGGCTCACCACGGCCTGGCAGGACGAGCACCGCGCCTTCATGGCCCGCAACTTGGCCGATCGTGACTACGTGCACCTCTGGGCCGACGGGGTGCACTTCAACGTGCGCCTCGAGGAGGAACGCATGTGCTGTCTCGTGATCGTCGGTGTGCGCGAAGAAGGAGCTCGTCGCCATCTCAGACGGCTACAGGCAGTCCACCGACTCCTGGGCGGCATTGCTGAGGGACCTACGACATCGCGACATGCGCGCCCCGGTCGTGGCTGTCGGAGACGGAGCGCTCGGGTTCTGGGCAGCCCTTCGAGACGTGTTCCCCGAGACCAAAGAGCAACGGTGTTGGGTGCACAAGTCCGCCAACATCCTCGACGCCCTGCCCAAGTCCATCCAGCCGCTCGCGAAGAAGATGCTCACCGAGGTGAGAGACGCCGAGTACCGAGAGCATGCCCGAGACGCGGCCAAGGCCTTCGACAACGAGTTCTCTGCCAAGTGGCCGAAGGCCGCCCAAAAGCTCCGCGACGACCTCGAGCCGCTGCTCTGCTTCTACGACTTTCCTGCCGAGCACTGGCTGCACCTGAAGACCTCGAACCCGATCGAGTCGACCTTTTCGACAGTCCGGCTCAGGACCAAGGTGACCAAGGGTCCGGGTTCGCGAGCTGCCGGGCTCGCTATGGCATTCAAGCTCATCGAGGCCGCGGAAGACCGTTGGCGTTATGTCAACGGCCCGGCGCTCGTCGCTCTCGTACCCGCAGGTGCAACGTTCCGAAAGGGGGTGTTGGTCGAGACCGTAGCGAAACAGGAGGAGGTCGCCGCGTGATCAGCGGGGCGGGCCGATCCACAACTCTTGACTATTCCTCGCCACGCGGTCCTCAATGCCTTTGGACTCAACGGACATGACAAGGATTCACTGTTCGGACTACGCCAGCCCTTCCTGGCCACAGTGGTCCTTGTCACGCCCGCCGGACAGCCTCTTACACGGTCAGTTTCGAGACACTTGAGCCACTCGAGCCACCTAGGTTGGTGTCGCCAACATAGGCAGCCGACACGGAGTACGAACCTGTGGCCAAGGCGGTGTCAGAGATGGTGCAGGTCCCTTTAGTGCTCTCGAGCACCACTTTGCAGGTGGCGGATCCGACCTGCACTGTTGCCGTCTCGCCGTTGGACACTGCCTCACCGTAGTGAGTCGTCACGACGACGGAAAAGACCGCCGCAGATTCATGTCCGTAAGTGACGCTCGTCGGAGACTCGGAGACCGTCGTGCTCGTGGCGTCCTTGTCGACTGTCAGCTTTGAGACGCTAGAGGCGCTAGAGCCATTCAGGTTGGCATCGCCGTCGTAGATTACCGACAGCGGATAGGTTCCCACTGGCAGAGTCGTGCTGGCCATCGTGCAGGTCCCCTTGTCATCCTTCAGGACTGCTGAGCACGCGACCGAGCCGACCTGCACCCTCAGTGTCTCGCCGTCGGGCACCGCCTCGCCGTAGTGAGTCGTTCCCGTAACGGAGAAGACCGACGCTGACTCATGGCCGTAGATGACGCTGGTCGCGGATTCTGAGATGGTCACTCTCGTTGCGTCCTTATACACGGTCAGTTTCGAGTCACTTGAGACGCTGGAACCACTCAGGTTGGCATCGCCGCCATAAATGGCCGACACCGCGTACGAGCCCGCCGGCAGGGCGGTATTGGCAATCGCGCAAGTTCCCTTGCCATCCTTCAGCACCGCCTTGCAGGAGACGGCGCCGATTTGCACTGTGGTCGCCTCGTCATTCGGCACAACCTCGCCGTAGCGCGCCGTGACGCCAGCTGAGAACACAGTCGCCGACTCATGGCCGTAGGTGACGCTCGTCGCTGACTGCGAGACGGTAGTACTGGTCGGGAGCTGACGCTCGAAGTATCCGAAGGCATCGATCAAGAGGTTGATCGTCCCACCGTGGCTGTTGTAGACGCCCACGCTCCCAGTACCTGCCGTGTCGGCCACAGTGAAGTTCGGGACCGCTCGGGAGTTGCTGGCGGGCCAGTTCACGTCAGAGGCAACCGGCACTGTCGCGTCGGACGTCGGGTACACCGTGAGGTAGCCCGTGGCATCACTCGGGACGACGGTGATATTGGTCGCGACCGCGTCAGCACTCGAAGGGATCGCGCTGGCGGAGGTGGAGAGACCGAACTCCTCCGAGGTGTTAGCTGCGATAGGTGTTCCATTGGTGGGCACTCGGGTGTCGGTAAGGCGGGTCGGGGTCATCGGCACGAACGCTGAACCGGTGCCTCCCGAGCCGGTGTAATAGCCGTCGACGTCAAGGTCGACATTTACCGTGCCGGTGTGGTTGTAGATCTCAATCCGGCCGTAGCTGCCTACTCCAACGGTGACGCGGTTGGCTACCACCTGGTTGACCGCGAAGTTGACGTTCGACGCGTTCGGCATGGACACCCCGGCGGGATAAACCGTGAGGAAGCTCGTCTTTGTCCCGTGGGCCGCAGTCGCGGCGACCACGACAGCGGTCGCGTTGGCCAGAACGCCGGTCGCGCTCCCGGTCACAGTGACAGCCTGGCTCGTATTAGGCCCGATCGCGCTACCGGAGTCCAGGGTACCGAGAGCACGCACCGGCGAGAGCGAGTTGAAAAGTCCACTGTTGCTGCCCAAGGGAGTGCTCGTGTAGTAGCCCTCCACGTCGACCACTACGTTCGTGATCCCGGCGTGATTGTAGATCGACACCATCCCGGAAGAACTGAGCGGCACCGTGACAAGGTTCGCCACAGTCTCGCCGGGCGAGAAGTTGAGATTTGAGACCGATGGCGTCGTGATCCCTTCGGGGAACACGGTCAGGAATCCTGACGCCGATGGTTCGACGGCGGTGACATTGAGTACAACGGCCGCAGTTCCCGCAGGCACAGGCGCAGTGCCGACCTTGGTGACCTGCACGTCCAGCGTGGAGTTGACTGAAATAGCCTTTCCGGCGTTCGGTTCGCCAGATCCGGCACGGGTGTCAGTGATGCGAAATGGCGTCACGGAGACATACGAGCCCATGACGACGGTCGTGACATGAGGCGTAGTTGCAGCCGAGGCGGCAACTGCCAGTGGGCCGAGCAGCATGCCGAGCACGGCGACCAGGGCTGTGCCTAGTCGAATCGGCATGCGCCTTTGCGGCCTGTCATCTTTTGACCCTGCACGGGATGAGATGGGAGAACGGGCTGGTACAAACATGGAGCGCTTCCTCGCGTTTGCGACGGTGCTGAAGGACTTCCAGCCGGTCCCATGTCTTGGGCCTCCGCCGTACTGCCGTAGCTCGAGGCCACATGCAGTCGGCGACGAATATCGACACACTACTCTAGTTTTTCATAACTAGCAATTAAGTTCTAGAATGGCTATACTGTTCCCATGGCGGAGTGGAGCTTTCTCACCAACCACGCCAGAGTCTTGGTGTGCATCGCGCAGGATCCCGGTGTGCGCCTTCGCGACATCGCCTCCACCTTGGGCATCACCGAGCGCAGCGTCTTTGGCATTGTCGCCGACTTGACCTCATCCGGTTACGTGCTAAAGGACAAGGACGGCCGGCGCAATCGTTACCACATCCAGGCTCACGCGCCCCTGCGACAGGGGCCAGTTCGAGACCAGACGATCGGCGAGCTGCTAGCGGTACTGGTTGATACGAGCGCTCGCGGTGAGCTTCAACGGGCCGGTGAAGTCACCGCCTGATGGCGGAACGAAATGACCTAGAGACCAGTTCATAACTCGAGCCACACTCTGGATCAGTGTCTCGACTACGCACCAGGCGGCCGAGAACTAGGTTTCCGATCTCGAGCGTTTCGCCACGCAGGCCGAGCCGGCACCCTGCCGAAATGGCCTTTGATCTGGACTTTTACCCGGTGTCGGAGGGGGGACTCGGTACAAAACTCCACGCCGGGTAAGCAGCACTGAGCTTTGGCTACCTGCAGCCTGACATGCGTTTTTGTCTGAGAGAACCGGGTCCGACCGTCTCGGTACCTCGCTCGAGATCCTTCTTGCGCCTCAAGCGCTCCGGCCTTGCACCGGGCCACCGCGATGTCATACAATGTCTGACACAGGAGGCATTATGGGCAACCGAACAGAGCAACTGGCGGCACGTGTCGATCCCGCCCGAATGGAACGTATCCGCTACGCCTCGGCGCTCCAAGGCGCGACGGTGAGCGCGTTCGTCGTCGATGCCGCCTACAACAGAGCCGAGCAGGTCATCGACGAACACGGCAGCACGCTCGTGCCGAGCGACTACTTTGACCGCCTGCTCGCCGCCCTGGACGAACGGCCGCAAGTCATCCCCGAGCTCGCGGCCGCGTCCAGAAAAGTTCTCCAAGAGCCGGCGTTCGAGCAGTTCTGAGAGGTATGTGCTATACCGCTCGGAGCAGATCAGGGACGATCACGTCCTCGACGGCTTCTCGTGTGGGAACGACTACCTCGACGGCTGGCTCCGCCGGTCCGCGGTGGCGTGTGGTCGCAAGAACGTAGCCCGGACGTACGTCTGGGCTGACGACGACGCGGTGGTGTGGGCGTACTTCTCTTTGGCGCCGGACAAAGTGCAGCGAGCCGACCTGCCCCGGGCTATCGGTAGGGGTGACCCAGACGAGATACCGGCGGTCCTCATAGGAAAGCTCGCACTTCACCACGCGCTCCAAAGTCGAGGGCTCGGCCGTCAGCTCCTAATCGACGCACTCAGTCGCGCTGTCAGCGCCGTCGAAATCGCCTCGGGCCGCTACATCGTTGTCGATGCGATCGACGAGGACGCCGTCGCGTTCTATCGCCGGTACGGCTTCACGCCCCTCCCGCCCCCCTCTGCCTCGCGGCTCATAATGAAGAGCTCCGACGCGTCCGCTTCCTTTGTCGCCGCCGGTTGAATACTGACCCCCTATCACCGGGCGGGGGTCAATTTTCGACCGGCGTTGACATCCTTAGCAGCACGACCATCAGCAAGCAAGGCTCAGGGCCTAAAGCGATAACCGTAAAGGCCGCCTCGGCCGACGAACCGGGATCGCTGATGCTGACGACAACTTCTGGCCCCTACGAAGTCAGCGGGAGCTTTGTCCCGATCGACCGCTAACGGGCCCACAACTGCATGTGGTTTTGGCACCGCTCAAGGTGCCTTCTCGAGCTGACGACATCCTCACCATCGCAGATGTCATCGAACCCATCGTGAGCGAAGCTGAGTGGCGCGCAGCCCAGCCCGGACGCACGGCGAGCCGACCAGGCCCGAGACCGGATCGCCCCACAGAACGGCTCGACATGCGCCGTTCTTCAGGCCGCTACGCGCTGCGCGGCCTCCCGATCTGTTCCGCATGCGCAGGAGAAAGACAATCGGCGACCTGCTAGCCGTAGCGGCAAAGGTTCCACCCGCCGCCTGCTAGATCACACGAGCAGCAAACACCTCTGGCAAACCCTGAGGCACGAACGCGGGCACGAACGCGCCTGATTGCATCACACTTCGGCATCCTGCGAAACACCAGCGACTTCGTTACACCCTTATGTGAACATTGTCGCCCGCCAGTGACATGGGACCACCTTGAGGTGGGCGGAGAAGTGGTCCCATCATGCTGGCGAGCGACAAACATGATGCTGGTCTTCGGTGAACACCTCGTGGTGTCGGAGGACCGACTCGAAACTTAGGTCCACGCCCCCTCGAAGCAGATAGTGGCTGGTCAGAGCTTTGCCGGATCGC
>Ga0181520_10004276_pt1 | contig 24120 bp, 22 predicted proteins | sample PEATcosm2014_Bin_29_FD_132451 | JGI IMG/M metagenome (GOLD analysis project Ga0181520, IMG submission 132451) | Peatland microbial communities from MTU Mesocosm Facility, Houghton, MI, USA - PEATcosm2014_Bin02_30_metaG | ecosystem: Environmental > Terrestrial > Soil > Wetlands > Peat | place...
CAGCCATCAGGCCCAACCCAAGCCCTGAATCATCCGCCGAACATGAAGCAGGCCGGACTTTTGCAATTGGCTCATTATAGCGGGAATAACGGCTTGTTCGCACTCTGGAGAGTGCTCCTACAGGCTTTTGCAATCGCCTCCACAGACACTCAGCGGTCCGGCTGCTGGGCGTCTTTGGCTTTCTTCTCCGCAGCGGCCGCGTCGGGGGACTCTTGCACCACGGTCATCGCAGTGATCTTGTCCCCGTTGGTCATCTTATAGACCGCGTCCATTCCTGACAGGACCTTGCCGAATACGCTGTGGTGGCCGTTGAGGTGCGCCTGGGGCTGGCGGCAGATGAAGAATTGCGAGCCGCCGGTGTTCGGCCCGGCGTTCGCCATCGACAGCGCGCCGGTCTCGTGACGCAGGGAGTCGTCGAACTCATCCGGGATGGTCCAGCCGGGACCGCCGGTGCCGTTACCGGCCGGGTCGCCGCCCTGGATCATGAAGTCCTCGATGCAGCGGTGGAAGGTCAGCCCGTTGTAGAAGCCCTTCTTCACCAGGATGAGGAAGTTGCCCGCGGTGATCGGAGCCTTCTGGTCGGCCAGTTCAACCACGATCTCGCCCCTATCGGTCTCCATCTTCACGACTGAGCCTTTGGCGTCGGGGTAAGCGGGCTTGGCTGCCGCGGCCGCGGGCGCGGCGAACGTCAGTGTGCCGAAGCTGTCCGGCTCGACGAAGCCGCCGATGCACTGCGACCACGATGTCGTCTCGCTCTTCGGGATGCGCTGGCGGCACAGGTTCGCGAGCATCTGCGTGCCCGGCGTCGGGGCAGGCAGATTGAGAGACGCCCAGGGGATCGCGACTTCCGCGGTCCAGCCCTTGTCGCTGATGTTCGTCGCGCTTTGCCACGTGGCGTTGAAGCTCACGTCCTGAGTGTTGTTCTCCGCGTCGGTGCACTGGGCGTCCCACTGCACGTTCTTGGGGTTCAGGATGAGGTGGAAGTACGGCACGGGCTTCGGCCCCGGCGCGAGGAACATGTCGACGCTGTCGCCCTCCCAGACAGCGGAGTCGCGGGTCTCGCCCTGGATGCGCATGTCCTGCGGAGTGGGTTCGTCACAGCGAAAGGCGATGTACAGGTTGCGGTCGTCGTAGGCGACCCAGGCGCGCGTCTCGGCGGTCGGCTTAGGGTTGTCGCCGTTGGTGATGTATCCGACGAACGGGTCCAGCGGCTGCAGTTTCTGCCAGATCGGATCGTCGAGCTTCCCGTCGATGGTCGGGGCCTGCCCGGCGGCCAGTCGGGGGACATCGGCCTTGCGGGTGAGCAGCTTCGCCTTGATCTCGGCCCTCATGCGTTTGTCCGCGGCGGACATCATGTCGGCGATGTCGAAGCCGAGGGCGCGATTGCTCGCGATCTTCTGGCGCGCCGAGACAAGGGCGGCCTCGCAACCCGGCGGCACGTTCTCGTTCTTCCACCAGTTCATCTTCTCGCTGTAGCACCACACGTACTCGTCTGCGGTCTTGAGCGCATAGTAGACATTGTGCTCGAACCACTTCGCGCGCTCCTCGGGGGTGAGCGCGTCGGCGATGTACTTCATGTCGCGGTACTTGAACAGGTGGTCGATATACAGCGCCTGGCTGACTTGCATCTGCGACTGGTACTTGCGCACGTTCTCGGGCGCGACAAGCGTCAGCGCGCGCTGGCGGATCGTGTGGTAGATGCTGAAAAAGTCGAGGGCTTTGGTGTAGTAGTATGACGGCTCATTACCGTCGGTGATGACGACATCCGGGCCGGCGGCATCGAGCATCCCGTTGAGGAACGCCGGGAGCAGGCCGTAGCCCTCGCCCTGCAACTGCTTCTGGCGCACGGCGGGGTCGCGCTCGTCCAACGTGCCGCCGAAGAGGCTGAGCTGGAAGAAGGTGAGGAGCCGAACGTTCGGCATCTCCTTCTGCATCGCGTCCATGAACTGTGCGCCACGCTTGCGGGCCATCGCCTGGTACTCGGCGAACGACTTCTCCTTCGCGTGTTTCTGGGTGCCGTAACTCCAGGGGCTGTCGCCATACGGCTCGGGGTCGAAGACGAGGCCCTTGCACCCGCCGGCCTTGGCCGCCTTCGCGCACAGGCCGACATTGTGGGCAATGGTCTGCCAGTCGGCGTCGCTGAACCAGTCCATCGTCGAGGCGGAGTACATCATCAGGAAGTTGTCGGTGAACTTCTCCCACTTGGTGGCGGCGAGGGCGTCGATGTCCTTCTGGAAGGCATTCTCGTCCCACTTCTTCACGTCGAACACGCCGCCCCCGCCGGCGGCGGTGCGCATCATCAGGCCGTCGAAGGGCCGCTTCTCCATGTCGCGGATGTGATCGCGCACGTATTCGGGAGTGGGGACATCCCAGCCGTACTCGATGACCTTTTTGGCGAGGGGGTATTGCTGGGCGGAGGCAAGGGCGGGCAGGAGAAGCGCGAGAAGAGCGGCGGAGGCCGCCAAGAAAGACCTGGTTGACATGGAGGCACCTCTGGAGGGACGAATGGTTGGAGGTAGGTTCGCCGGAGGGCGGGGGATACCTGCGATGGGGCTCTTCCTCAATGTGTGTGGGTAGTGACCTCGAACTGGTCTTGGCCGGGGTCTTATAGCAGGGCGTAGACGAAGCCGTTGTCGTCGCGTCCGCAGGACGCCCGGCGCGAAGCGCCCCTCAGCCGGGTGCTTCAGCACCCGGAATATGGCGCATCTCATGTTACCCCGTCCGCAGGACGGGTGGCGGCGCAGCCGCCCGAAGTCACCGTCGCCGGCGGCAATGGGGCCTGCGGCCATTCGTCCTGCGGACGACTCGGTATTGGGCGGCGCGGTGTCCCGGACGCTGAAGCGTCCGGCTGAGGGTCCCCGCCTGCGGCGGGGCCGGGCGTCCTGCGGACGCGACGGCACGGATAACGACCATGCCTGATGTGGTCTGTTCAGCCACTGTCAAGCACCCACACACATTGAGGAAGAGCACAGTGCCACATTGGAGGGCACGACGACCAACTCGCTAACGTAGTCGTCCATCTCGTGCCTTCGCCTGGCTCCCCACCCGTGGAACAATGCCCAGCGTTCGAGTTCGGCCAGGACCATGAACGACACCCACAACTGCTTCCCCTCAAGATAGGGCAGGTACCGCCGGGCACGAGTGTCACCTTTGAGGATGTACGATACTACGTCGGTGTCGAGCAAGACGCGGTCCACAACGTGCCCCGCTTATCCCTCGTTTCGCCACTTACGGACGGTTCCGACGAACTCCTCCGTGTCTTCGTCCTCGGGCCAGAAGTCAGCGCGCATAAGCTTTGCAAGATCGGTCGGCCCTGTCTTGCCCTGCTCCGCCGCCAGCCCATCGAGAGTCGGGGCTGCGGCCATGCGAGGAGTGTCATTTTCTCCAGAGGTCAGCGTTATGACAACTTCTTTAATTCGTAGATCCGGCGACTTCCTCCGCGATGCAACGTACTCCCCTGTAACGCGGACGCGGCGAGTGACTGCTTCCAGGATTGCCCTGTCATGGTACGCGTCGAACGTGCACGCGACCGGCTCTCCAGACTCCGGTTCGATCCGGCAGTGACGAATGGGCTGGGCGAAATCGACCATTGTGAGCCGCCCCTCCACGGTGAAGAACTGCCCCTCACCGCCCCGGGCCAACGCTGGCGTTCCTAACTCGGTGGCATGAGCACCCATCTTCGACACCTCCTCCAGCGTCCCAGCGTCGGCTGTAGCGATGTTGTGCGTCTTCAGGTCGATGGCCATCGTGCGGGACGACACTGCCGCTCACGCCGGTCGGGACGATGCGCACAGTTCACTTCAGGCTCCACGGGGCGTTCGCTCCGCCCCCAGAATCCTCAGTCTTTCCACTTCCGCAAAGTGCCCAAGGTTGTTTGTGACGAGGGGGAGGTCGTAGTGCAGCGCCGTTGCGGCGATCCAGGCATCGGCGCAGGGGATCGGGCGTCCCTTCCGAATGCCGGCGACCGTTACTGCGGCCCATCGCAGGCAAAGGTCGCGATCCACAGGGAGTACGGTAAAGTGGGCTATAAATTCGTCAGCCAGAGCGCGGCGCTTTGGCCCCCAGTCGTGCACCAACGCCCATCTTTCCAGCTCGGCCAGCGTCATAAAGGACATCTCCAGCCGCCTGCCTTCTATATGAGGGCGATACGCCTCGGCGCGAGTGTCACGTTTCAGGAAGTAGGAGATCACGTCGGTGTCCACCAGAACCCGTTGGTATCCGGCCATGTTCTCGGCTTCGCCTATCCCTCCTCGCGCCATTTGCGGATGGTGGCAATAAAGTCATCCACGCTCTCGTCTTCCGGGAGGACATCCACGAACAGGTTGTCGAAGTCGGCCAGCATCGGCGCGCCCTGCTCGGCCTCAAGCATGACTATGTCGTGCCTGCGGGGCAGTTGCGGGATGCTTCCCTGTTCGTGCGGCGTCTGGTCTACCGTAGCGATCCTCCTGATCTTCAGATCCGGCATTTTCCGGCGCGACTTGACCAGTTCGCCTGTCACGCGCACATTCCGCAGCAACGCGGCGGCTATCACGCCGTCTTGCGTCTCATCGAAGATGCACGGCACGGATTCGCCAGCGCTCACCTCAATCCAGCACCGGCGATGCCCGCCTCGAAAATCAGCCATCGCAAGTCGTCCTTCGACAGTGAACGATCCCTCGCTACCGGCCCGGACCAGCGCCGACGTTCCTATTTCGACGGCATGAGCACCCATCTTCGACACCTCCTCCGGCATCCCATGATCGACTGTAGCACGGATGTACCACGGCCATCCCCTCGCAGGCCACCGGGGAACCGCTTTCTCACTTCCCGATCACCAGCACCACGAAGCTGTCCTTGACGATCGCCGGTCGCGGTCGCGGGGCCTCGGCCGTCGGCTTCGGAGCCGGGCCGAAGCTCGCGGTGACGGTGTAGATGTTGTGCGTCTTCAGGTCGATGGCCATCGTGCGCGCGCCACGCTGCGTCTTCACGGTTTCGGCCACGCCGAACTGGCCCGGAGAGACCTCCTGCACCACCGTCAGCGTGCCTTCGCCGTTGGAACTGAACGCCAGCTTCGTGCCCGGATCGTAGCCGGCTCCGTCCGCGCCTGCGCCGATCGGCACGGTGGCGATGACTTTGCCCGCCCGGGTGTCGAGGACGGTCATGATCTTGTTGCCGCACACTGAGAACGCTCGATGGCGCCGCGCGTCGAAGCCCATGCCCGAAGGCTCGTCGCCGGGCTTGATCGAGAACCGGTTCGTCACTGCCAGCTTCTGGCTGTCGATCTCGACGACCTCGCCCGTGTCCTCGATATTGGCGTAGACTGAGCCGCGACCGTCCGTCGCCGGGAACTCCGGCTTGCCGCCGAGCGGGATCGTAGCGAGGACCTCGCCGGTGGCCGCATCGAAGGCCGTCGCGTCGTGACTGGCCCCGTTGCAGGTGAACACGCGCTTGGATGCGGGGTCATACAGGATGGCATCGGGGTTTCTGCCTGTTTGCACCTGGCCGATGACCGCCAGTGTGTTCAGGTCGAAGATGGTAACTGTGTTCGCCCGTCCGTTGCTGGTGAAGCCGCGGTTCAAGTCGCGCGCAATCGCGATGCCGTGCACGCCGGTCGTGTCGGGGATGTCGCCGACCACCTTGTCGGTGTCGATGTCGAGCACGATCACATGGGTTCCGCGGGAGATGTAAAGCCTGCGGGCCTCGCTGTCCACGGTCAGATAGTCCCAGCCGCCCTCGCCGCCGAGCTGGATCTTCTTGATGACGTGGTAGCCCGGAGGCGCTGCGTAGGCCATCGTGCACAGGGCGAGACCGCATAGCATGAACAGTTTCCTCATAGGACAACCGCCTTTCATCAATCACCAAGGGGGGTTTGCCGCCACGCGGAATGCTCCGGCACTGTTCCGCGACGTGGACGGCATGTTGGTGCGTCCGGTATAATGCCGTCATTCTACTCTACGGAGTCTACCTATGCAACGTCTGTTCGGCACCGACGGGGTTCGCGGCAAGGCCAATGAGCCGCCGATGACCCCCGACATCATCTACAACCTCGGACGCGCCGCCGGTTACGTCTTCCGCCAGATGGGCACCGATACCGTGCTCATCGGACGCGACAGCCGCATCTCGGGGGACATGCTCGAGTGCGCCCTGATCGCCGGCCTGTGCTCGGTGGGGACTTCGGTCTGTCGGGCGGGCGTCGTGCCCACTCCGGCCATCGCGCACCTCACGGGCGTGCTATCGGCGCAACTGGGCGTGATGATCTCGGCGTCGCACAACACGATGCCGGATAACGGGGTGAAGTTCTTCAACCGCGACGGTACGAAGCTCGACGATGCGCTGGAAGGGGAGATCGAGGCCGCGTATTTCGGCGAGAGCCACCGCAGTGTCATTCCGACCGGCGCGCAGATCGGGCGCGTGGTCGAGCGCACCAACGTCATCGAGCGGTACCTCAAGTACGTGGAGCAGACGGTGCCCGCTGATTTCGACCTGTCAGGCCTGACCATCGTGGTGGATTGCGCCAACGGGGCGACATCGCAGACGACGCCGCGACTCCTGGCGCACTTCGGAGCCGAGGTTATCCCGATCAACAGCGGGCCGGACGGGCTCAACATCAACGACCGGTGCGGTTCGATGCACCTGGACCCTCTGCGGGAGGCCGTAGCCACCCACCTGGCCGATGTGGGGATCGCGCACGACGGCGACGGTGACCGGACGATCCTCATCGACGAACGCGGCGATGTGCTGGACGGGGACTACATCCTGGCCATCTGCGGCACTCACATGCAGGCGGAGGGCCGGCTGAAGGGCGATGCCCTCGTGACGACGGTGCTGGGCAACATCGGCCTGGACCTGAGCCTCAAGGACCGCGGCATCCGCGTGTTGCGCAGCCCGGTGGGAGATCGGTTCGTGTGGGAGAGAATGCGCGAGACCGGGGCGATGCTCGGGGGTGAGCAGGCCGGGCACATCGTCTTCGGGGAGTTCTCGCACACCGGAGACGGCCTGATCACCGGGCTGCAGGTACTGGCGGCGATGGAGGCCTCCGGGCAACCGCTATCGGCCCTCAGACACCTGCTGACCGTGGTGCCACAGGCGGTCCGGAACATCGTGGTATCGGAGAAGCCGCCGCTGGAGGGCCTGCCGGAGGTCGAGGCGGCCATCGCGCGGACGAGGGACGCTCTAGGGGATCGGGGGCGGGTGGTGGTGCGCTATTCGGGCACGGAGCCGCTGGCGCGCGTGATGGTCGAGGGGGAAGATGCCGCTCAGATCAACGAGTTCGCCGATGACATCGCGCAGGCCTTGAGGCGCAGCGTTCCCGGAGGCGTAGCATAAGGGCGGCATCTCTGCGGATGACAGAAATGCCGGCACTCGGCTACGGCGGGGCACCCGCCGACGAGCGGCGAGGGCCCCGCGCGATGCCTCTGAGTGCAGGGTCACAGCCGCTTACGATGCCGTGATCTCCTGGCTGTTCTCCCACGTTCCGTGAATGTTGCAGTGGATCGTAGCCTTGAGCGTGTGCCGGCCGGCAGTGGGCGTGAACTTGAACTTCGCCGTTGCTTTTGCCTTGTCGCCGGGATTCAACGTGATGCGCTTGCCGACAGGCTTGCCGTCCACCTGTAACTCGATCCACTGGATCCAGTGCGTCTTGATCATCGGATGCGGAAGCTTGCCGACGTTCACGGTGACGCCGATCGCCTTGCCCGTCTTGATGCTGGCGGGAAGCACAAATTGCGGGACGTGCAGCTTCTCCAGCTCCGTCATGTTGGCGGGATCGGCGGCGATGTGTATCGTGTTGTCCGGCGCGGCCTTGGTCTCGGCCGCCTTGGTCGCCGGGGCCACGGGTTCAGGTGCTTTCGTCAGCGGCGGGGTCATCGGCATCGCCGGCGGAGGCGTCACCTCCGGTACCTTCTTGCCGCACGCCGCCAGCAGAAGCGCGGCAGACACCGCTGCGGAGCCGGCGATTCCATACCGCAGAAACTCGCGACGGGTGATCTCTTCCATAGAACCGTCCTCCAGGCATAGATTTGATGGGACGCTATTCGTTGCGCCGCCGTCTTTTCCTGCTATATATTACAATAAAAATTCACAATATGAAAGAAGGTGGCATGAATCCCGCATCGTCACCGGCCGGCCAGCAGCGGCCTCTTACGGCTTGCGGGGGCACATCAAGCTCAGCGTGGGCGGCGAGCCACCCGCAGGGCCTTAGCATTACTACGCCGGTTGTGCGGCCCTCCCGGCAATGAGATGCCCTGCGAAGAAATGGACGGCGATTGACCACAGAGACACAGAGAACACAGAAAACGGCAACGTCCTTTAACGCCTATCTTGGGGCAGGCCGGCCGTTTCCCAGTCGTTCTCTGTGCCCTCTGTGTCTCCGTGGTTCAATGCCGTTTGCCCCTCATCTTGGGATACGGTCAGCCTCTGACAAGATTCCCAACGCTTCGTCTGCCGGTTGTCAAAGTGGCGCAGTAATGCTATGGCGGAGACCCCGCGCATCCTCGCAAAGATGCGCAGTCCCCGTCTCTATCCGCATCGAGGGTTCAATCACCCGCAGCCATGTGAGCAGTTTCGGACCTGGCAGTCTGCAACCGTAGGTGGGGCGGCTGTTCGGTCCAGCCGTCTGGCCCTTCGGGCCATACACCGGCGCGTCGGCGCCGAAGCGCGATCATACTATTAGCCACCCGGGTTAGCTTGCTGCCAGAGCGCCTCGCCCTCGGCCAGTGTGCCTACGTTGCGCCAGACGAGCTTGTAGCCATCCTTCTTGCTCGAGTGCCAGCCAACCCATACCTGACTGGTCTGGGTATCGAGCATGTACAGGTAGAACGCGCTGATCGCCGGCTTCGGATCACTGGGTCCGACGCAAAGCAGTTGGTATCTGCCCGAGCCGCCGGGCTGCTGGGCGTGCGATGTGCCCTGGAACACCAATCCCACGCAAACCAGCAACGCCACGATCAGCGCCACAACGAAAACCTGGGTACGCATCCGAATCACCTCTATCAACCGTCTGTTTGGCCTGCAAGCAAGGCCCGGATCGCCGAGCCTGTCGCCCTAATAGGTGCCCTCAGGCACCTTCCCTGCCGTAACGCTGACCTCCGCTTTACCTCCGGCACGCTCGACGGTCAGCTTCACGACATCACCGATCTTGTGTTTGAAAACGGCCGCCTGGAACTCCTCGGAGTTGGTAACCGGGCTGGCGTCGACCGCCGTGATGACGTCCTTCGGCTGCATACCGGCCTTCTCCGCCGGGCTGCCCTTATAGACCCCCAGGACGACGATGCCCTTCGTGGGCGCGATACCGAGGTAGTGTGCGAACCCCTCGCTGTTGACCTCGGTCGAGGCGATCCCCAGCCACGGCCCACGGTTCACGAGGAAGTACATCATCTCCGTGGCCTCGTTGATTGGAATCGCGAATCCGATCCCCACCGAAGCCCCGGTGGTGGAGAAGATCTTGTAGTTGATGCCGACCACATTGCCCCCCAGATCGAGCAGCGGACCGCCTGAATTGCCCTGGTTGATCGCGGCGTCGGTCTGGATGACATTGCGCATTTCGCCATTGCCGACCGATCGGAACCCTTTGGCCGAGACGACGCCGACGGTGACGGTGTGCTCGTAATCGTACGGGTTGCCCATTGCGATGACCCATTCGCCGATCTTGAGCTTGCGCGCATCGCCCAGCGGCGCGGCAACCAAGTCAGCGGGGGGATTGACGATCTCGACCACCGCGAGGTCCTTGTGGGGATCGCTGCCGAGGGTCTTCGCCGGGAACTGGCGGCCATCGACCAGTTTCACGGTGAGGTCCGTGAAGCCGCCGACAACGTGGCGATTGGTGAGGATGAGCTTGCGCCCGTTGTAGTCGAAGATGACGCCGGAGCCGATGCCTTTGACCTCTTCGCCGCTTTGCATGAGTTCCTGCATGTTCTGCGGTTCGCGCGCTCCGACGATCTTGACGACCGAGGGCGAGGCCTTGGCTACCGCGTTGACAATGGCATCCTTGTCGGTCTCTACTTCGATCTTCTCCGTGCCGCCCCGCGCGGCGGGCAAAGAGAGGGGCGCGACCATCTGCCTGCCGTATTTCGCATAGAGGGCGGCACCGCCGAATCCGCCGACGACGCCGAACACCACAGCCACCAGGATGATGCTGCAGGATACCCCGCGAGAGCTGTTCATGTTGACGACTCCATTCTGTCAGCGCTGCGACGTCTGTGTCATTATACAACTATTGGGCGGCGGCTGTCAGTTCCCGGCACTTACGGATCGCATAGCTGGACAGGGCGCGGCGCAGCCAGGCGAACCGGCCCTCGGTGAGGGCGGAGGCCATCTCGCGGGCGAGGGCCTCGCTGCCGGGAACGTCGACACCCGCCGCCTGAGCGCGTGAAACGCAGTCGATCACTTCGGCGGCTGCATCCCGAAGCTGCGCAGCCATCTCGTCCGGGATGCGGGCGACGTAACCGGCGACCTCAGCGGACGCCTCCAGCATTAGAGACCTCAACTCGTACGGGGCGAGCACGAGAGTGAAGGCGGCGGGCTGCCCGGTCACCAGATCGCGAACGACCGCATCATCGGGGGACAAGTCAAGCCGAACCTCAACCGGGTAGAACTCGCGGTTGACGAGGTACAGATACCGCTGACCGTCGACCACGGCCGTTCGCGCCGCGACCGGATCGATGGATGTTCCGACCGTTTCAAAGCGCACCGCCGGGAGCGCCCGGAAGGCGCGCGCGAAGCGCTGGAGTTGTTCGGTGTGCGCGGTATCGAGGAAAAGGCCGCCACGAGTGATCCGGCAGGCGTCGAACTCCGCCACGGCATGGGCGTAGTGCTCGAGGAAGTGGACGCCCGCGGGGAAGGCCGGAGTGATGCGCAGTTGGGAATCCCACCAAAACCCGTCCTCCGGGTAGATGGAGTTCATCCGGAAAACGCCGCTGTCCGGTCCGTCAGCGGAGTGGTAGGCGGCGAGAATCTCTTGCGGACGGGGATCGTCGGGGTCGCAGGGGAACCACTTGTGTTCGCCCCAGGCTTCCACCCAACTGTTGAAGATGAAAGCGCCCGGCCTGGGCAGATGGCGCATCGCATCGGAAGTGGTGGCATCGAGGAAATCGAAATCCCGGTACATCGTCGCCTTCTCCAGCGGCGTCCGGTCGCCCTCGGTGCCCCAAAGCCCGCGATCTCTGGCCGGCTCGAGCTGCAGATCGATGCACAGGCCCGGCTCATCGCGGAAGAGGCCAAGGTCGAGACCGGCCTCGCGATACAGCTCGGCGTTGTCGGAGCGAGCGTGGAGTTGGTGCGAGGCTCCGATTGGCCCGAGCAGGGCGGGGATCGTCATCTCGTTCCAGATAGTGAGCGTCAGCTTGAGGTCCGGGCGGACGGCGACGAGGGCGTCCCGCAAGCGACAGACAAGGCCCCGTATCTTCGCGCAACGCCAGGCGATCCAGGCGGGCCGACAAACGCGCGTGAGGAAGTCGTAGCGCCGGGAGAACCGATCCGGGGCCGTCGCATCGACCGGCACGGTGATGCCTGTCTCGCGCTCGAACAGGCCCACCGAGAAGTCATCGTAACCTGACCGCAGGGAGCCGAACCACAGGAACGTGGAGTGCCATAGGTTGATCGAGACACCCTTGAAAGACGGGTGCTGCCCGTAACGCTCGGCGATCTCGCGCACAAAGCCGACAATCGCCTCCTGGACTTTCGGGTGCAGAGGGTTGAACATGGGGCCGGGAGAGTATGGCTCCCCGGTCTTTTCGCCGTACGCGAACTCGAAGCCCTCAGTGCTGACACAGTTGTCCCCGTGCGCCAGCATGGCGGCGTAGTTGCGGGCGTTGTAGACAGTCGTCCAGTCCTGCGTCCCGGCCTGCACGCGATCGTTCCACAGCATGTTGTTGTACGTGTCCGCGCCGGCTTGTATCGCGGGGAGGTCGATGTTCATCCCCTGCATCAAGCTGCCGAGGCGAAGCAGCGTAAGCGCTCCCTGGAACTCCAGGCCGACCTCGTCGAAACGCTGGAGCAAGTCGGCCACCCAGTCGTGCGGCTTGGTCGTCCACCACGAGTACTGCTTGCGATCCGGGGCGACGACGACGCGGAAGTCGTCGGACGGCTCGCGCTCGGAGGGGAAGCGCGGGCCGTGATACCAGCAGATCGGGTACGCGAGCAGCTTCTGGCCGGTGTGGCGCGCATAAGAGACGATGCGCTCGATCCACTCCTCTGTGGTTGCCGCGCCCTCACTGGCTCCGGTTCCGCAGGGGTCCTCGTACTGGATGCCAAATTCACGCCGTGATCCGTCTCCCGGATCGCCTTGCACATCCAGCGGGAGCAGGTCCTCCAGCTCGTAGACCTCGATGCTCGCGGCCGCCGCAGGCTCCCCGTGCCCCCAGGTCATCAGCACGATGCTGCAGTCTTCCCAGCGCGGCCAGAAGACCTGGTGAATCTCCTGCATCTCCCCGCTCACCGGCTGGGCGAAGCCCGTGAACACGCCGGCGGTCAGGTCATAACACGTCCCGTCCATCACGCACATATAGCGGCGCTTGTCGTCGGGGTAGCGGATGACGGCGAGGTGCGGCCTGCCGACATCGCGCACGGGGAACCGGTACCCAAAGCGCGAGAGCGGCGTGGCCTCGGCCTCGCGATACCGCCCGGTCGGGGACTCGGTCACACGCACGTCGCCCTGGGCGAAGTACTGCTCGGGGGGATACTCGGCGGTGCAGTCGAAAGCGGCGACGAGGGCTGTCCTGCGCGCCTGCATGGCACGGCCTCCAGAATGGAGATGACAGGATCGCTGAACGGCCTTAACACCTTGGGGGATTTCGTACCTGTCTAGCGACTGCCTTCTTCGGCCATGTGGCGGCGTGATTCATCGCGCCAAATGCAGGCCCAAACTGCCCCCGCCATTGCGCCGCTGGCACAGGTAAGCATCCTCTTTGGAAGCGGAAATGCTGGCAGTTATGAGGTGATTGCAAAAGTCGCTGCGTCGTCTGTAGGAGCGGTCTCCAGACCGCGATTGCCGTTAATACGCCGCGATAGAGACATGTTTTCGTCTCCATAGACGCTATTTTAACACACTATGGGGTCCGGTCGCACTCTGGAGAGTGCTCCTACAGACTTTTGCAATCGCCTCGTTATGCGACGTGATCCGCGCGATGAATCGCGCTGCCACATGGTCTGAGAATGGTCTGAGAGATGTGCCGCTAAACACATACGGAATTTCATCCCCCAGGACGTAAGGGCCGTTGCTGCTCGGGTTGTCCAGGTCCCACCCAGGGCTCACGGCCACCGAAGCGCTAGTATGGAAACGCCTCATCGACGGGTTCGCTGGACAGTTGTAGCAGGAACGCCGCGATCTTCTCGACACATGCGCCCATGAAGCGCTCGCCCTTTTCCGGCGTCGCGAGCGAGGGGTCGCCGTAGCCGCTGTTCTTGGTGAGCAGATTCCAGGGGCGGGCCAGCCACGCGGTGCCGTCGTTCACCGCGTCGAGGCGCGAAGGGTAGATCGCGCCGTCGTCGGCAGACGGCAGGTCGACCAGTTCGGGGCGCAGGTGCATCAGCAGGCTGGTCTCCATCTCGTCGCCGTGCTCGCCCTTGCGCTCGAAGATGCTCGCGCCGGCTTCCTTCGCAGCCTGCCACCAGTCGATCAGAAAGACATGCACCGCGTGCTTGGTGCAAAGCTCACGCAGGAGCGGCTTGAATTCGTTGCCACCGTGGCCGTTGACGAGCACCATTTTCTTAACGCCGTGGGCCTCGAGGCAGCGCACGAGATCGCCGATGAAGGCGAACAGGGTGCTGGGGCGGATGCTCATGGTCATCGGGAACGCCAGCGTGTTCTCGTTGATGCCGTAGGGGATCGTGGGCAGCAGGCAGACCTGGGCTCCCTGTATGCTCGCCTGCTTACACGCCGCCGCGGCGACAGCCTGCACCGAGATTGCGTCGGTGCCGTAAGGTAAATGCAAGTTGTGGGGCTCGCAGGCCCCGACAGGAAGCACGGCGACTTCGTACGGAGTATTGCGAACGGTTTCGTAGCTGGTCTCGAAGAGGTTCCAGTCGTTCATGGAAGCAGTACCTCACTCAAGCTATGTTGCGCAGGCGTCTCCGACACGCAAGGCATTGCCGAAGTCCGAATAGTCCACGGCAGACGCGTCAGGTACAGGCAGGCGAACAGGGAGTGAACTCCCCCCGATTTGTCTCTGCCCAGGCCGGTGTAATTCGCCGGCGGCCAGGCCGAAACCTGCTTCGTCGCCGGGAGGTCCCGCCAACCGAGGGGCCGAAACACAGGGCGACTGTGCCCGGACGAACGGGAAGCGAAAGGAGTCTTACATGTCAGAGCGCGTCCTGTGTCGGTGGGCCACACGCTGGGATCGCGAAGCCCTGATCGCGCACCTCGGCGAGTTGATGCACTTCCACGGTGAGGAACCCGACCTCGACACACTCCGCCAGAGCCTCGAATATGCGCTCAAGTACCCCGAGCGGGTCAGGTTCGCGGTGGCGCAAAGAGGCGACAAGGTCGTGGGCTGCATGTCCTTGCACGACTGTTACAGCACCTGGCGCGCGATGCCGTTTGGGCAGATACAAGACGTGTTCATCGTCGAAGAGGAGCGCGGCTCGGGCATGGCGCAGGAACTCTTCGAGTTCACCGTGGCCGAAGCCATGCGCCGCCATTACTGCCGCATAGATCTGGAGGTTCTCGAGAGCAACTCGCGTGCGCGTGCTTTCTACGAGAAGATGGGGATGAAGTGGGGCGAGTGCCTGACGTACTCGATGCGCCTGGGCGGGACGGCGAACAGCCTCCTACCCCCCTCGGAGGGAGGGGGGAACGGCTGACGGCAGCTCACCCCCGGCCTCTCTCCAATGCCGCGCAGGGCGCGGCTCGTGGAGAGGAGAACGACGAACGCGACGGCCACGGCGAACGGCGCCGACGGGCAAAACGCCCGCCCCACGCGGCGCCAGCGCTGGGAACAGTTGCTGCACAACACCGAGCTGTGCCTCCGTCGCTCCTCGTGCGAACCGGGGCATAGAGGTCTGAGAGCCGCTTGTAATGCGCCTGGGGCGGGTGAGCCCACGGCGCGATGGCGGTCTCAAGTGTGAAATCCCCTCTTGACGACGGCCACCAACCACGCTAACATCTACGCTTGTAATATGGCTGTCTGAAGGCAATGCCTAGACAGCCCGTGCTTCCTTACACGAGAGCGCCCCAGCATGGCTGCGGTGCGTCGTGAAGAAGGCGTGGGGAGACGGACACTGCGAAAGGATGGTGCACATGTACCGAACGCTGGGAGTTGTTGTGCTGATCCTGGCACTGGTAGCAGCCGTTTTGTTGATGGCAGGCTGCCCGAAGCCGAAGACTGACGTGACGCCGATGAGCGGAATGATGCCGAAGGGCGGCCCTGGCCCCGGAATGACCCCGCCGCCGCCGATGACCCCGCCGCCGGCCGTGGGCGAGACCAAGAAGGGCGAAGCTCCGGTCCCGGGCGAGACCAAGGAAGCCCCCAAGGGCGACATGAAGACTGCTCCGGCTGCCAAGGGTCCGGGCGCCATGAAGATGCCGCCGCCGCCGCCGCCGGCACCACCGAAGTAGGAACGACGAGCGCGAGCCTCGCTTCGAGTTCACTGCCACAAGTCGCAAAGTCGTAACAAAACTAGCCAGAGAATGGAAGGCCCCTGAACCTGCTGTCCGCGATGTCTTGGCTCAGGGGCCTTTCCGTATGTCGTCGCAAAGCTTCTCGTGTCTCCCCACACGTAAATGGGCCGCCCGAACTGGGCGGCCCTTATTCTTATGCGTCCTGCTCAGCCCGGGCAGGAGCATCGTTCTTACGGATCACGCCAAGCTCTGGGGTATCTTCGGTTCCGCGCTAGCGGGATCGAAGACGGGGACCCCAGAGCGGGTGGCTGCCCGGATGGCGCGGGGGCCCCGTCGCGGCCTCGTTTCATCCCGCTTCGCGGGCCGGAACGAGGCCACGACACCCCATGCCTTGACCGTTGAAAGTGCCACATCAAAAACGATGCTCCTGTCAGCCACGGCCTGCGAGTTGACGCGCGAGACGATGGCGTGTATTCTCCCTGAAAGAGAGATGCCGGCGTGGGGCGGTCGGTATTGGGTCTTTGGCGGACGGGTGCAGCCGGCGCAGCGGCATGAACGGCGATATCGAGCGCAGTCGGAGATTACTTCTCGCAGCGGGGGCGTCCTTTGCCGTCTGCGTCATCGAGGTCGCAGGGGGAGTATGGACCGGCAGCCTCGCGCTCATCAGCGACGGCACCCACAACTTCGCGGATGTGCTGACCCTTCTCATCAGCCTCCTCGCGATATGGGTGGCGGGTCGGCCCACAACCGAGTCGCGCACGTTCGGCTGGCACCGGGCTGAGATCTTCGCCGCGGTGAGCAGCGGGCTCGGGCTGCTGGTCGTCGGGTGTGGCATCCTGTGGCAAGCCTATGCCCGGTTGGTAAGCCCGGTGCCGATCCGGGCCGGAGAGATGCTCGTCCTCGGCGGCGTCGGCCTCGTAGGCAACCTTGCCGGGATGCTTTGGCTCTCGCCCAGAGAGCACTCGCATGACATCAATTTCCGGTCGGCATACCTTCATGTCGTCGGCGATGTGCTCAACTCCGCCGGAGTCGTTGTCGGGGCGGTCATCATCGTTGTCACCAAGTTCGAGCTGATCGATCCGATCCTCGGTCTATTGATCGGGATTGCGATCCTTATCACCGCCGGCGGCTTGCTGCGAGAATCGTTGCACGTGCTGCTCGAGGGCACGCCGCGGGGAGTTCACCTGCGGCAGGTCGCCGAGGCTGTGGCGGCCGAGCCGGGGGTGAACTCGGTCCACAGCTTGCGGGCGTGGAGCATCTGCTCGCACATCAGCATCCTGAGCGCGCACGTCGTTACCGACGCGGAGGACGAGCGCGGCCGGCGGATCGTTCGCGACCGGCTCGCCGACCTGCTCCTCGACCGGTTCGGGTTCACCGAGGTAACCCTGGAACTGGAATGCGTCGCCTGTGAGAATCCACTTCTCGTGGCGCCCTTGTCCCACGCGATGGACCGCCACGAGGAGCATGAACATGAATGAACGTACCGTGAGGTGCGAAAAGTCATACCGGGAAGCGAGTTCGCAAGGACTGCCTCCCCGTCTGCAGAGAGGCCTGATGAGGATGACCATCACCGAGAAGATCCTGGCACGCGCCGCCGGTCTTGAGTCCGTCAAGCCCGGCGATTTCGTCAATTGCAAGCTCAACCTGGTGCTTGCCAATGACATCACCGCCCCCATCTCGATCAACGAGTTCCGCAAGATGGGCGCGAAGTCGGTGTTCGACCCCGCGAAGATTGCGCTGGTTGCGGACCATTCGACCCCGAACAAGGACATCAAGTCGGCGCAACAGACCAAGCAACTGCGCGACTTCGCGCGCGAGCAGGGCATCGTCCATTATTTTGAGGCCTGCGGCAGCGGCATCGAGCACATCATCCTGCCCGACAAAGGCGTCGTGCTTCCCAGCGACGTCATCATCGGGGCCGACAGCCATACCTGCACCTATGGAGGGCTCGGCGCTTTCTCAACCGGGGTCGGGTCCACGGACGCAGCCGCGGCGATGGCGCTGGGCGAGTGCTGGTTCCGCGTCCCCGAGAGCATGAAGTTCGTCTTCACCGGGCAACTCGGCAAGTGGGTCGGCGGCAAGGACCTGATCCTGTACACCATCGGCAAGATCGGTGTCGACGGCGCGCGCTACCGCGCGATGGAGTTCGCCGGCCCGGTGATCGAGGGCCTGCCGATGCACGACCGGTTCACGATCTGCAACATGGCCATCGAGGCCGGCGGGAAGAGCGGCATCATCGCCCCCGATCAGACCACCCTCGAGTGGGTTTCGCCGCGAGCGAAGCGACCGTTCGAGATCTATGCCTCCGATCTCGACGCGGCCTACACCGAAACCTACGAGTGGGACGCGGCGGGCATCGAGCCGCAGATCGCGTTCCCGCACCTGCCTGAGAACACACGGGGCCTCAGTGAGGTCGGCGAGGTCGCCATCGACCAGGCGGTCATCGGGGCCTGCACGAACGGCTGGCTCGAGGACCTGCGCTCTGCGGCCGCAGTGCTCAAGGGCCGCCAAGTCGCCCCGGGCATGCGCTGCATCGTCATCCCCGGCAGCCAGGACATTCACCTGCAGGCCACGCGGGAGGGCCTCGTCGAGACCTTCCTCGAGGCGGGCTGCATGGTGAGCACCCCGACCTGCGGGCCGTGTCTGGGCGGGCACATGGGCATCCTCGCCGAGGGCGAGCGGGCCATCGCGACCACGAACCGCAACTTCGTCGGGCGCATGGGCCATGAGACCAGCGAAGTGTACCTCGCAAACCCGGCAGTGACGGCGGCGAGCGCGGTGCTGGGCAAGATCGGCGGGCCGGACGAGCTGTAGAGCGGTGGAGTTCGGTTCGCGGCGAACGCGCGTCGAGGCGTGGGATGAAACGGCGATTTCGACCACGAAGACTCGAAAGCACGAAACGGCAGTGTGGGTGCCAATAAAGGCGACTGGGGCCTTTAGTGCCCTTGTGTCTTAGTGGTCAATCCCTCCTTGGCCCCTTCCCCTTGCAGGGAGAAGGAACGGCAAACGTCAGGAGACAGTAACATGGCGATACAGGGCAAAGCGCACAAGTTCGGGGATCACGTCGATACGGATGTCATCATCCCCGCACGTTATCTGAATACGACCGACCCGGCGGAGCTGGCTTCCCATTGCATGGAGGACATCGACCGCGAGTTCATCACGCGCGTGCAGCCGGGCGACATGATCGTTGCCGGACGCAACTTCGGGTGCGGCAGCAGCCGCGAGCACGCTCCGATTGCGATCAAGGCGGCGGGTGTCTCATGCGTCATTGCGGAGAGCTTCGCGCGTATTTTCTATCGCAACGCGCTCAACATCGGTCTGCCGATCATCGAGTGCGAACCGGCGGCGAAGGGCATCGAATCCGGCGATGAGGTGCAGGTCGATCTCGAGGCCGGGATCGTGCGCAACCTGACGCAGGGCGCCGAGTTCACTTTCGCGCCGCTCGTGGGCATGGCTGCAACGCTGGTCGAGGCCGGCGGACTCGTGAACCTGGTGAAGACCCGGCTGGGGACGGCGTAGGTAACTACGCCAAGACTGTGAGGCGAAAGGCGGTTGCGAAGGCCGTCGAGTCGTCTGTAGGAGCGGTCTCCAGACCGCGACCGTCGTTGGGATATCGCCAGAATGAACTGCAATCATCATAAGGTTCATCTGGCCACGGAGGTACGGCTTGGTCGCACTCTGGAGAGTGCTCCTACGGATTCTTGCAGCCGCCTCACGGAATTGGAAACTTGATAATGGCTCTACCTGTGGTGGCGATAGTTGGTCGGACAAATGTCGGCAAGTCGTCGCTCTTCAACCGGCTTGTAGGCGAGCGCCTGGCGGTTGTGGAGGACTTCCCCGGCGTCACGCGCGACCGCCTCTATGCCGAGGTCGAATTAGAGGGACGGAAGCTGATCCTGGTCGATACGGGCGGCCTCGTCGGCGCCGAGAGCGACGAACTGATCGTGCGCGTCAAGGAACAGGCGGCCCGGGCGCTTCAAGAAGCCGACGTTCTCATCATGGTGACGGACGGGCGCGATGGCGTCACGGCGCTGGATCACGATGTGGCCCAGGTTGTGCGCCGCTCGGGCAAGCCCTGCGTACTGGTCGCCAACAAGATGGAACTGAAGGGCCTCGACAGCGCCCAGTTCGCCGATCTGCGTCTGGGGATGCCCATCGAGACCTCGGCGACCCGCGCGACCGGAGTCCCCGACATGGTGGATGCGGTCCTGGAGCTTCTGCCCCCGGCGGGGGATGAAGTCGAGGAGCCACGTGCCGAGGGCGAAATCCGCGTCGCCGTAGTCGGACGGCCGAATGTGGGCAAGTCCGCCCTGATCAACGCAATTCTTGGCGAGCAGCGCGTCATCGTCAGCGACGTGCCCGGCACCACCCGCGACGCCGTGGACATCGTGGCCACGGTCGATGGCACTCCGTTCCGGCTGATCGACACCGCGGGTCTGCGGCGGAAGACCAAGTTCGCAGGACCGACCGAGTATTACAGCAGTCTGCGCACACTGAAAGCCGTCGCCCGCGCGGACGTGGCCCTGGTGGTGCTCGATGCGCTCGAGGGGCTCACCGCCCAGGATGCCCGCGTCGCCGGAGAGGTCCATGAGACCGGGCGCGGGATCCTGGTCGTAGCCAACAAATGGGACCTGGTTACACATGCCGCATTCGGCGAGGACAGGCCCGCCAAGGCACAGCGAGACCGCATCGACCGCACGATTCGCCGCGATTTCGAGCGCATGGCTCGCGATCAACTGCCCTTCCTCGGCTACACGCGCGTCGCCTACACTTCGGCCCTTAGCGGCATGGCGGTGGAGGAGTTGCTGCCGCTGGCGGCGAAGATCGCCGAGCAATACAACCGGCGCATCGAGACAGGACCGCTGAACCGGGCGGTCCAGCGCGCGATGATGGAGCATTCGCCGCCAACGCGCAAGGGCAAGCAGCTCAAGATCTACTATGTGACACAGGCCGAGACCGCGCCGCCGGCGTTCGTCTTCTTCGTCAACGACCCGGAGCTGGTGCATTTCTCCTACCAGCGTTATCTCGCCAACGAGATGCGCAAGGAGTTCGGTTTCGAGGGCGTGCCGCTCAAGATGATCTTCAAGGCGCGCGAGAGCCTGCGCGGGCGGAAGTGACAAGACGACCTCTGCCCCGCTCCCTCTTCGGGCCCGCCGCAGGCAGGCAAAGCGGAGAGGGGAGTACGGCAACAGCTCTGGCGGGCGAGACGCCCGCCCCACGCGGGGTTTTCGAGCCAGGGGGGGAATCCACAGTAGAGTGGTGTACTGATTGCTTCCTGACATTGCCGCCGTCGTCCTCGCATTCCTCATTGGCAGCATCCCCGTCGGCGTCATCGTCGGGCGAACGCGTGGTGTCAATATCCGCCAGCAGGGCAGCGGCAACATCGGAGCCACCAATGCCCTGCGCGTCATGGGCTGGCGGGTGGGTCTGTTCGTCCTCGCAGCCGACATCTCCAAAGGCCTGGCGACGGTCCTTCTGGCCCGGCTCGCCCTGCACCTCGATCCGGCCTGGGTCACTGCGACGGGGGTCGCGGCGGTGATCGGGCACTGTTTCTCGCCGTTCCTGGGCTTCGACGGCGGCAAGGGCGTCGCGACCGCCTTCGGGATGATCCTCGCGATCGACTGGCGGGTCGGGATCATCGCGTTCGTTTTCTTCGCGGTCGTGCTCGCGCTCACCCGCTATGTATCGCTAGGGTCGATCATCGTCGCGGCCACGCTTTGGGCGGTGTGCCTGGCGCTGCACGGGGAGACGGCGTCGGCAGTGGGCTTCGCCGTGGTCGGAGGCATCATCATCCAGCGACATTCCGGCAACATCAAGCGCCTGCTCGCAGGCACGGAGAACAAGTTCGGCAAGAAGGCACGCGCGGGGCAGGCTGCGGGCGGTGGAGCGAGTGAGTGAGGCCGACAAGAGACGAGTGGCAGTCATCGGCGCGGGGGCCTGGGGAACCACGATTGCCTGGCTTCTGGGGGGGCAGGGCACAGAGGTGGCTTTGTGGGCGAGGGACCCGGCGGTCGCCAGTGAGATCGACAACCGGCGGGAGAACAAGCGGTACGCCGCCGGGGCAATCCTGCCTGACTGCGTACGCGTGACTGGCGACGGTGTGCAGGCCCTCACCGGCGCAAGCATTGTTTTTTTCGCCGTGCCGTCCAAGTGGCTGGGGGAAGTTGTGCTGGCCCTGAAGCCGCATGTTGCGCCCGGAACGATCGTCGTCAGCGGGACGAAAGGCCTCGAGCGCGCCACCGGCCGGCGCATGAGCGAAGTCATCGGCGACGAGCTGGGGAGTGCGGCTCGGATCGTCGTGCTGTCCGGCCCGAATTTGTCGCGCGAGATCATCTCCGGCCACCCTGCGGTCAGTGTGGCCGCTAGCCCGGATTGTGCCGCGGCGGAAGCGGTCCAGCAAATACTGTCTTCCGGCCTCTTCCGCGTGTACACGAATTGTGATATACTTGGTGTGGAAGTTTGCGGTGCGTTAAAGAACATCATCGCTTTGGGGGCCGGGGTCAGCGACGGGCTGGGGTATGGCGACAACGCCAAAGCGGCTCTGGTGACCCGCGGGCTGGCCGAGATGGGGCGCATCGGAACGGCGCTCGGCGCCACGGCAGAGACGTTTTGGGGGATCGCCGGTGTTGGCGATCTTGTGGCGACATGTAACAGTCACTTCAGCCGGAACTGGACGGTGGGCTGGCGGCTGGGGCGGGGCGAGACCATCGAGCGCATCCTGCAGGACCTGGCGGGCGTTGCCGAGGGCATTCAGGCCGCTGAAGCCGCGAGGGATCTTGCAGCGAAGTTAGGGGTTGAGGCCCCGATCACCGATGCCGTCTGTCGGGTCCTGTTCGAGGGACAGTCACCGGCGGAGGCTGTAGCATCGCTGATGGGGCGGGTCTGGAGGTCGGAAGTCGAGGCGTGGCACTGGGAGGCAGCCGGTCGCTGCCGATAGACCAAACGAATCGATTTGCTGTATCTGGCGGCGTGGGAGGAGAATTGTCGTACTTGCGCGAAATGTCGATCCTGGCGGACCATCAGGACGCCGTGCGTAGCGCTCATACCATCATCTGACCAAGTCTATACCTCTGGGAGGGTACACGATGGCGAAGACAGAGCAACCGACGACGCTGACCAAGGCAGACATCGTGGACGCCGTTGCCGTCGCCACAGAGTTGAGCAAGAAGGATGCGGGCGCTGCCGTAGGCGCGTTCCTGGATGCAATCGCCGCCGCGCTCAAAAAAGGCGAAAAGGTCCAGCTCACCGGCTTCGGCGCGTTCGAAGTCCGCGCGCGCAAGGAGCGCAAGGGCAAGAACCTGCAGACCGGCGAGACGATCACCATCGCCGCGAGCAAGGCCCCGTCGTTCAAGGCCGGCAAGGCCCTGAAGGACTCCGTGCAGTAGGCTTCGCGGAGCGCGACAGGCCAACAATTCGGGGCGTGGCGCAGTTTGGTTAGCGCGTTAGACTGGGGGTCTAAAGGCCGACGGTTCGAGTCCGTCCGCCCCGACCAGACAATTCAGTAGTGAACCCTGCGGCGATGCCCGGCATCGTCGTGGAGGCTCACTGGGCGGTGCAAGGCACCGCGCGTCATTAGAGGCCGCCCGCTCGGTATCCAGTATCCGGCAGGCGGCTTTCTGCTTGCCTGAAGGCAATGCGGTCCGCCAAGGCAGTTGGAGGAGGCGCTAAGCTGTCTGCAGGGGCGGTCTCCAGATCGCGATGCCGTCATTGTGCCGCAAAAGAGATACCATTTTCGGCCTCGAAAATCGTCGTTTGCCGGGCGAACGGCAACCTCACCCTGACCCGCCTACAGCGGGTAGGCCCCTCTCCGGGCCGCGCAGAGCGCGGCACAGCGGAGAGGGGAGAACCGCAGCAGTTCCCTGCTGCGCGGGAATCGCCGTTTGCCTCTCCCCTCCCATACCCGCCTGCGGCGGGTCCACGGGAGGGGTGGCCCCGCGAAGCGGGGACGGGGTAGGGCCGTCGCGGCACATTTTCATCGTTTCAGAGTGCCGGAACCCGGCATGACGACTGCCTGTATGACGCGCATCCGACACGCCTGACGGCAAGATCGCACTCTGGAGAGTGCTCCTACAGGCTTCTGCAATGGCCTTTGCTGAATCTGCGGGTGCCCGCCATAGGTGCCGCAGCGGGGCGGAGTAGAGTACTGATTCACAGTCGAACGGCGTGCGCTCATTATCCCCAGGAGATACCCACATGCAATCAGACGGACCTACCCACTTCGATGAGACGTTCAACCGTTACCTCAAGTACGTCAACCCGGGCATGGCGACGATCATCAAGTTCATGGGCTACGAGTCCGCGGAGGACCACTCGCGGGGCTGCTATGTGTACGGCTCGGACGGCAAGGCTTTCCTGGACCTGCTCGGCGGCCCGGGCGTCTTCACGACGGGGCACTCGCACCCCAGGATCATCGCCGCGGCGCACGCGCAGCTCGATAAGATGGCGCTGGGCAGCCACATGCTACTCAGTCCGGGGCTGGCGGAAGTCTCGGAACGCCTCGCAGCGATCACGCCCGGCGACCTGCAGTACTCGTTCTTCTGCAACAGCGGCGCGGAGGCCGTCGAGGGCGCTTTGAAGGTGGCGCG
>Ga0181520_10004277_pt1 | contig 24115 bp, 24 predicted proteins | sample PEATcosm2014_Bin_29_FD_132451 | JGI IMG/M metagenome (GOLD analysis project Ga0181520, IMG submission 132451) | Peatland microbial communities from MTU Mesocosm Facility, Houghton, MI, USA - PEATcosm2014_Bin02_30_metaG | ecosystem: Environmental > Terrestrial > Soil > Wetlands > Peat | place...
AGACATCGAATCCCTCGCTTCCCTTGCCGACGGGGATGACGGTTTCATTCCAGTCCATGCGCGGCGGTCCGCCAGAACCAGGTTGACCGGCGCCGGGCTGACCGGTAGGAGGTCCGCCGGCGGCCGGTCCTGACGGCGAAGGAGAGGGCGGCGGGCCCATGGGCGGAAGAGCGATCTTCTCGAGGATGGACACCGTTGCGGAGTTGACGTTGGTGGTGTAGATCTGGTCCTGGCCGGCGGTGACGTAGATCATGTGGGTGCGATTCTGGCCGGTGCCCATGATCCAGTCGATCCTGGAAGAGGCCGGGTCGAAGCGCGCGATGGCTTTCGCACCCTCCGCCGTGAACCACAGCTTGCCGCCAACGAAGGCAAGACCGTGAGGCCCGTTCAGCGCTCCGGTATCGATGTCGGGCAGGGATTTTTGCGTGACCAGGTCGACGACCGAGAGCGCGTGATAACGGCCAAATCCGTAGATCGAGACGTACGCGGTTTTGCCGTCGGACGAGGCGATCACTTCGTGGGGATCAGGCCCCACAGGCGCGCGGGCAATCACCTGGAGGGTCGCAGGGTTGACGATGGCGAGGGTGTGGTTGCGCTTGGAGAGGGCGAGCAGCGACTCCTGGGGCGTTGCCTGCGCCAGTGCTCCCGGCGCTGCGATCAGCGAAACCAATGCGGCGCTGACCAGCTCTGACTTTGTCCATTGTGCGCCCATGGGTTCCTCTCTTTCTTGCTGCCAACATCAATCCGACCATGGGGCCGGACTGCGATCCCAGCGATGCTTGTGCAGATTCGCGACGAGTGCGGGGTCGAGTCCGCCCGCATCGCTGAGCGCGAGATTGCCGCGGACATGCTCTTCCCTGCGCATGCCGACGATGATGGTGCTGACGGCTGGATGGGAGAGGACGAAGCGGATGGCGAGTTCCGGCAAGGTCATGCCGGGCGGCAGGTCTTCGCGCAGGCGATCGACGCGGTCCATAGTGACGCTGAGGTTCTTCGGGTTGAAGTAGCCCTTGCGCCAGTCACCGTCGGGGAAGGTGGTTTCACGCGTCATCTTGCCGCCGAGCGAGCCTTCGTCGAGTGGAACGCGGGCGATGACGCCGATGTTGAGTTCCCGACAGACGGGGAACAGCTCGTCTTCGGGGTTTTGATCGAAGAGGTTGTAGATGACCTGGACGGCGTCGATGAGGCCGGTGCGGATGGCGCGAATGCCGTTGGCCGGCTGCCAGCGATTGAGGCTGAGGCCGAAGGCGTGGATGATTTTGTCGCGCTTGAGTTTTTCGACGGTGTCGCGGAATTCTATGCGGCCGGTCCAGGAGTCGTCCCAGACGTGAAACTGGAGGAGGTCGATGGAGTCGACGCCGAGGCCGTGGCGGATTTTGTCGGCGTGGGCGAAGACGTGCTCTGGCGGGAAGACTTCGTTGTAGTCGAACTGCGGCCGGGCCGGCCACTTGCCATTCTTGGGCGGAATTTTGGAAGCCGAGTAAAGGCGTTTGCCGGCGTTGGCGGCGAGGATTTTACCGAGGAAGCCATCGCTCTTTCCTTCCCCATAGGCCCAGGCGGTGTCGAAGAAATTGCAGCCGAGGTCGACGGCGAGCTGGAGTGCGCGGAGGGATTCGGCGTCGTCGGAGCCGCTCCAGCCGCTCATGCCCCAGAGGCCACACCCGATGTCGGATACGGAGAAGCCGGTTTTGCCGAGATTGCGGAGATGCATCAGCCCAGCGTACACCCGGTTACATGGCGGTGCGCCACCACGGGGACTTCTCCATGGTGATGAAGCCGGTAGTGCCGCCGCGGGAGAGCCACAGGTCGTAGAAAGTGCCCGACTCGAAGGCGTTGCAGGCGGGCCAGGAATTGTCGATACGGAGGGTGGTGGGTCCGTCGGGCCCGGCGAGGGTGACCTCGCCAGTGGCGCAGGCAACGATCCTTTGTTTCGTCAGGCGGAAGGTGGCGCCGTGGGGCCGCGTGTCCTGGGATACGTCGTTGGCGAACTTGGTGACGAAGAGGACGCCGACGATCAACACGGTCCACATCAGGATTTTCTTCATAGGCGGATCAGTCCCGTTCGCGCTCTCACGCCGTTCAAGAGCCATTGTGTCATTGGGGGCAGCGAAAAGCGAGGGAGAGGCGAGCGGAAGGCGAGGGAAAAACGGGTAAGAAACGAGGGGAAGGCGAGGGAAGAAGCGAGCCGGAAGCGAGCGGAAACCCAGTGAAGAAGCGAGCGAGAAGCTAACTCCGAAAGCAGAACGGGCCTCGTCGGAAGACGAGGCCCGTCGGGTTCGCGAATTTTGGATGCTAGTTATTCTGTTGCTGGCCGCCGCTGCCGCTTCCCCCTCCGTTACCGTTGCCGTCTTCGCGGCGATGCAGCGTGGGCTGATCGCTGCCGTTGGCGTCGGTGGTGTCGGCGCCTGAGCCGGTGCTGGCGCGACGAAGAGTCGGCTTACCCTTCTTGTTGTCGATGATGCGGCGCTTGTTCTGGATGCGGGCCAGCCGCGACTTGACGTCGTTGAACTCGGACGTCGTGACGAGATATTGATCCTTGGGAGGAAGGATCTTTGCGATTTCCTCTTCGGTGTGCTGGATGCGATCGGGAGTCTGCGGATGGTTTTCGAAGACCTTGGCGACGGCGCCAGGCTTCTGCTTCTCGAGGTTCTCGACTTTTTCGAAGAAGGTGACGAAGGCCTGCGGATCGTAGCCGGCGCGATACATGTATTGCACACCGAGGTAGTCGGCCTGGGCTTCGAATTCGCGGGAGAACTCGAGGAAGGTGATGGGGATGAGGAGCTGCGTGGCTTCGTAGATACCGTAGCCGGTCCAGCTGTAGCCGGTCATCATGATGAGCGGGACCATGCCGATCTGGGCGTAGTTGGCGCGGGTCATCTCGCGAGCCGCGTGATGCGCGCAGACGTGGGCAGTCTCATGGGCCATGACGCCAGCCAGCTCAGCTTCCTCGTCGGCGGCGAGGATGAGGCCGGAGTTGACGTAGAAGAAGCCGCCGGGCAGCGCCATAGCGTTGATTTCGTCGGTGTCGATGACCTTAATGGTGAAGGGCACCTTGCAGTCGGAGTTCTTGACGATGTTCTGGCCGATGCGGTTGACGTACTCGGTGATGACCGGGTCGTTGATGAACTTGGTGCTTTTCTCGATCTCGTCGGCGTATTGCTTGCCCATTTTGATTTCCGACTCGGTCGAGTACCAGTTGCCCATGCCGCGCGCGCCGATGCTGCGGGTGCCGACGGCGTTGACGTCTTCAATGGAACCGGATTTGACGCCAGGCATCATGCCATTCTGGTCAGGCTCGGCCTGTTTGAACGGGTTCACGTTGGGGTCGGTGATGGGTTTGCTGCTTGCTGTCTGAGCGTCGTCACCGGAGCCAGCGGCCGGAGCGTTCGACGGCGGGCCACCCGAGGAGCAGATGTCGCCGCCCTTGTCCGCGGGGCGATGGAGGACCGGGCCGGGGCAATTCTGCGCTACCTGGTCGTTGGCGCTGGGAGCCGGCTGGGCAGCGGGGGCCAGATCGGGAGCCCGCTGCGCCGGTTGCTGCGCTGGGGCGGATTGGGCTGTCGGTGCGGATGGAGGGGTGGTCTGGGGTGCGGCCGGGGTTCCGGAGCTCTGCGCGCACATGCAGCCGCCCCCGAGGGCCAGACCGGCGTAAACCAACAGGTTGATGGAAATTTTGGGGGTGGGCATGAAGACCCTCCTGCAGGGCGGACGGGACCCTGCTGCTCTTAGACGTAAGTATGCGCCTTTTCGGTGACAGACGCTGGCGGAATATTTTGATCGGATGGCGCGGAGGGCCGATTCCGTTACGCTCCCGGGAAGTGGGTGGCCGATCCTGGGTCAGTTGACCTGCTGGAGGCGCTCGATGAGCTTGCGGGCGAGGCTTTCGCCGGATTCGGACCAGAGGAGTCTGGTAGAGATGCCGGCGTTTTTCTGAATACGGTTGGTGAATTCGACCAGGCGCGCGACGTTCTCCTTGACGCGGACGATGGCGTCCTCATCGAGGTCCATATCCTCATAGAGGAAGGGCGTGTCGAGGCCGAAATCGACGCGGACGTGGCCATTGGTCTCGTAGGCGCCGTCGTCGAACTCGGGCCCGAAGCCAACGATGCGGACGACGCGGGGTTCGTGGCGCCACATCGTGTCCAGCCCCGGACTTTGCTCGGGAACCCACAGCTCCCAGATCATCTCGAATTCCCAGGCATAGTCCTCGTGGGCGATTTCCATGGCGGCGGCGATGACGGCGCGGGGGCTGGACCCTTCGTCGTCCGTCTCGTTTCGATACACGCGCTGCCAGACGGGCGTTTCGTTCCAGGATATCGGATATACCGTCGCAGCGCAGACGCGCGCCGAGCCGCCGATGGCGACAAGCTGCTCCATGACCTTCTCGATAGCGGCGGGAAGTCCTTCAAGCCGGAAGTTTGGATACCAGAGACTCAGATAAAGCTCATCAGCCATTGTCTTTTTTCTACACCCTATTCCCTACACCCTATACCCCGGTCTATTCAATTCTCTCGTGCCGGTAGCCTGCCTCAGTCAGGGCCTCGGCGATTTCATGAATGTGGCTGGCGCCTCGGGTTTCGAGCGTAAAGTCGATCACCGTGTCTCCAAGGCTGACGCCGTAATAGGCACGGTCGTAGGCGGTCTGGACGATGTTGGCGCGCAGGTCGGCAATGATTTTCGTTAGGTGATGCAGCGAACCAGGGCGATCCGTCAGGTGAATGCGGATGCGGATCCAGCGACCGTCCTTGACCAGGCCGCGTTCGATGATTTTTGAGAGCAGCGTGACGTCGATGTTGCCTCCGCAGACCAGGGCCGCTGTACGCTTACTGTTAAGGGTGGTCTTTTTCTGAAGCAGCGCGGCCAGGGCAGCGGCTCCGGCACCTTCGGCCAGGGTCTTTTCGCGTTCGAGCAGGACGAGGATAGCGCTGGCAATTTCTTCTTCGTCGACTGTGACGAGCTCGTCGACATATTTTGCGACGAGGGGGAGGGTACTGTTGCCGGCACGGCGGACGGCAATGCCGTCGGCGATGGTGGCTTCGGCGGGAATGGTGACGGGGTGGCCGGCTTCGCGGGCGCGGAGCATCGAGGGCAGACGCTCGGTTTGCACGCCGATGACACGGATTTGCTTCTTGCTTTCCTTGATGGCGCAAGCCACTCCGCCGATGAGACCGCCGCCGCCGATGGGCGCGACGACGGCTTCTAAGTCGGGAACCTGCTCGAGTAATTCGAGGCCGATGGTTCCCTGCCCTGCGATGACCTCGTCGTCGTCGAAGGGATGAAGGAAGGTGAGGCCGTCGGCGGTGCTTTGGCGGATGGCTTCCGCGCAGGCTTCGTCGTAGTCGGCTCCGTGGAGGATGACTTCGGCGCCGTAGCTCGATGTGGCGGCGACTTTGACCAGCGGCGTCATCAGCGGCATGACGATACGGGCGCGTATGCCGTTCTGGCTGGCGTGGAAGGCGACGGCCTGGGCGTGGTTGCCGGCGCTGGCTGCGATGACTCCGCGGCTGCGTTCTTCCGGCGTGAGGGTGAGGATTTTGTTGAGCGCGCCGCGCTCCTTGAAGGCTCCGGTGCGCTGCAGGTTGTCGAGTTTGAGGAAGACTTCCTGGCCGGTCATCTCGGAGAGGCCTGCGGAGTGGCGGGCGGGGGAGAGATAGATGTGGCCGCGGATGCGGTCGCGGGCGGCGCGGATGGAGTCGAGGGTGACGGTCATCGTTTCTTCTTCCTTGAGTAGAACAGCAAATGAAAAAGCCATCGGCTCGGGGAGCGCGATGGCGGGGGTGTACGTTGACTGGTGTGGTTCGCTTAGCCGCCGGCTCCTTTGGGGATGGGCATGGTAATTCGCGCGGGGACGATGATGATGGCGCGGATTGCCGTCGGGCGGGTCATAACGATAGTCCCGATATAACCAGACCGCACCATTGAAGTCAATGCCATGAGAGTTACAATCCAGGCGACATGAGGTCTATCGTCACTTCGCTTGGCATCGGTCGGGCATACCGCATCCGATGGTTCAATCGGCTGGCTTTCCTGTTTGTGTTCGGCGTCAGCGTCGCGTTTGCCGTTGGTATGTTCCGAGGGGCACGCGAGGACGAAACGCAACGCGCATTGTGGAACTGCTTCGGGATGGGGCTCCTGGCCGTGACCTCCGGCATCCTAACGCTCAGCAGCTTCTACAACCGCGTGACCCTATATGCGAACGCCATCGAATTCCGGAGCGTTTGGTCTACGAGTTGGCTGCAGTTCGCCGAGATCCGAGGCCGGCAGAAATATTCTGCTGGAGGCGGCCGCGGAATAAGGATTCCCCACCTGCGCATCCTTCCCAACGACGAAAGGCTACCGATACTCGACTTTGAAAAGCACTACAACTTCGACGACGCTTTTTACGCGTGGTTCAACAGGCTGCCCGATCTGGATCAGTATCTCGGCCGTCCAACTCTGGCGTGATCTAAGACGCGACGGAGTCTGAGGGCGGGAGGCAATGCCACTCGTCCAGGCCCGATATCAGGCCCGATAATAGGACATGCCGTTGCTACCCGAAATTCCTGAGCGCGTCGCGCCTAGCTTGCCGCTGGAATGGGACAAATTTGTAACTTTCCTTGGTGCTTATGCGCAGTCGGCGTTGGGGCGTGGGTGGATTGGTGCGCTCGCTGCCTCGCGGGAGCGCGTGTGGGTAACGCGTGAGCAGCGGCTGGTGGCGGAGATGCGGTTGCTGGTGGCGGCGGGCGTGATGCCGCAACTGCGGGCGCTCTTCGATCCGACGGATTTGCTGGCGAAGGCGCGGATTGAGGGCGTGGCACTCGAGTCGGAAGAGCTGCGGGCGACGATTGCGCTGGTGGAGGAGATCACGTCGTGGACAGAGTTGATGCGGACTCCTCCTACACCCCTGCGAGCAAGCTCGCCGGGGACCCCGGCGCAGAACACCCAGGACAAATTGACGGAGTTGACGGAGTTGTCGCAGGAGTTGCTGGGGACTAGTCTGCGGCCGTTGACCGAGTCGATGCGGGAGAAGATTTTGCCCGATGGAACGCTGACCGACGACGCATCGCCTGAGTTGCGGCGGATTCGGCGCGAGATGGAGCGACAGCAACGCGCGATCGAGGAGAGTCTGGGGTCGGCGCTGCGGCGCTTTTCCGAGGGAGGGTCGACGCAGGATGAGTTGATCACGATTCGCGGGGAGCGGTTCGTGATTCCGGTGAAGTCGGAGTGGAAGCGGCGGGTGCAGGGCGTGGTGCACGGGGCGAGTTCGAGCGGGCAGACGGTGTATGTGGAGCCGCTGGAAACGATTGAGCTGAACAACGACCTGGTGCGGCTGCTCGAAGAGGAGCAGGAGGAGATTTATCGGATTTTTCTGCAGATGACGCGGCAGATTGCGCAGTTCAGCGTCCAGATTTTGACGGGCGCGGCGGTGCTGGCGAAGGCAGACACGCTGCTGGCGCGGGCTCGCTTTGCGCAGGAGTACGAGTGCGCGGTGCCAAAATTCGCTGAAGAGAATGCGCCGGAGTTTCGGCTGAAGAATGCGCGGCATCCGCTGCTAGAGCGGCGATTGCGGGCCGAGTCGAAGGCGATTGTGCCGGTGAGTCTGGAGCTGGCGGGGGAGGATCGGCAGCTGATCATCAGCGGACCGAACACCGGCGGCAAGACCGTCACGCTGAAGACCGCAGGTCTGCTGGCGATGATGGCGCAGGCGGGCGTTCCGGTTCCGGCGGATGAGTGCGTGACGCCGGGGTTCGATGCCTTTCTGGCCGACATTGGGGACGCGCAGTCGATCGAACAGGATTTGTCGACGTTCTCGGCGCACGTCACGAATCTGAATCGGATCGCTGCGCAGGCGACGTCGCGTTCGCTGGTGTTGCTGGATGAGTTGGGGTCGGCGACTGATCCTGAAGAGGGCGCGGCGCTGGCGGTCGCGGTGGCCGAGCATTTTTTGAAGGCGGGCGCGTGGTCGATCGTGTCGACGCACCTGACTTCGCTGAAGGTGTACGCGGAAAATGCGCCGGGGGCGGTGAATGCGGCGGTGGGGTTCGATGAGAAGACGCTGGCGCCGACGTACGAACTGCGGCAGGGCGTGCCGGGAACGTCGGCGGGGATCAATATTGCGCAGCGCCTGGGGCTGAGTTCGGAAATCATCGAGGCGGCGCGAGCGCGGCTGAGCACGCAGACGCAGGACATCGCGCGGTTTCTCGACAGCCTGCATGAGCAGCTCGACACGCTGACGAAGGAACAGAACCGGGTGCGGGGGCTGGAGCAGGAGTTGGCGCAGGAGCGCGCGCGGCTGACGTCCGAAGGGATGAAGGAGTGGCGGGCGAAGGTGAAGGACCTCGAGGGACAGCTGGCGTCACTGCTGAAGAATTTTGAATTTCAGGCGAGAGAGACAGTACGGGCGATTGAGGATCGTGCCGCGCAGCAGAAATTATCGAAGCAGGCGGAGCAGCGGATTGCGCGTTTGCGGCGGGAGTTTTCGGAGAGCTTCAACACGGCGGTGGTGGCACAGCATACCGGAGCGGATCGCGGCGACAAGAACGCGCAGCCGCACATCGTTCGCCACGTAGCGGAAGGAGACACGGTGCGGTTGCGAACGCTGGGCAAGACGGCTCTGGTGCAGCGGCAGATCGACGATAAGACTTTCGAGGTTTCTGTGGGGTCGATGAAGATGCGCGTGGCGCGCGATGAGATTACCGAGGTGGTGACTTCGGGCAAGCAGACGCCGATTGAGGCGGCGCGGCGGCGCGGGATCACGGTGCAGGTGGCCGAGCCGGAGATGGGGTCGAGCGAGATCAATGTGATCGGCAAGACAGCCGATGAGGCGCGGGATGATGTGGAGAAATTTCTGGACCGCGCGTTCCTGGCGGGGCTGCCACGCATCCGTATCATTCATGGCACGGGGATGGGGGTGCTGCGGCGGACGCTGCGGGCATGGCTGCAGGGGCATCCACAAGTGGCGTCGGTAACAGAGCCGGGGCAAAATGAGGGCGGAGCGGGGGCTACACTCGTAGAGTTTAGGGAGTAGGAGCTGTCTCATAAATGAGACGGAACCGCGAAAACCGTCCCTCGGGGGCTAAAGCCCGATTCATTTTGGGCGGTTTTATGGCATGGCTGAAGCCATGCCCCTTCACTTTTTCGTGGCAAAGGCTAGTTTTTCCGCAAGCTGTGAGTCATGCCCCTACACTTTTGTGGCAGCCATCCTATCCATGCGGCTCCGCAGCGACCCTTGACGGAGCGGGGCAAAAAGTTGCACCATCGGCTCGCGGGAGAAGGAAGAAAGCCATGATTCAGGTGATCACGGTGGAGCGGGAATACGGCAGCCAGGGCGCGGAGTACGCGCATCATCTGGCCAACCGCCTGGGCTGGCGGCTGATTGACAGCTGCCTGACCGAAGACGTGGCGCGCAAGGCGGGCGTGGCGCCGACCCTGGTGAAGCGCTGCGACGAACGCATCGACCCGTGGTCTTACCGGTTCGGGAAGGCATTCTGGCTGGGGTCGCTGGAGCAGCTGCCGGAGCATCCCAAGGTTTTCGACGGCGGGCAGATGGTGGAGTTCGTGAAGGGGTACGTGCAGGAGCAGGCGGCGATCGGCAACTGCGTGGTGGTGGGGCGCGGGGCGGCGTGCATGCTGGCGAAATCGCCGGGAGCGTATCACGTGTTTGTGTATGCCTCGATGCCGCGGAAGATTGCTTATATCCAGGGCCAATTCCCGGAGCACGCGAAAGACGCGGAGCGCGAGATCGTGGCGACGGACCGGCGGCGCGCGGAGTACATCCGGCGATTCCACCAACGGGAGTGGGATGACCGGAAGCTCTATCACCTGATGATGAATTCGTGCATGGGCATGCACGCAATGGTGGAGGCGACCGTCGAAGCGGCGGGATTGCGGTCGGTGGCGATGGCCGCGGAGCAGGCGGATCGGGCGGCTGTCGGTTAGAAGCCTGACGGATTCTCAGCCCCAGGGACGGCTGGCGTTCAGACCCTCGCTGTTGTCCCACACCATGGCATCGAAGCGGTGTGTGCCGCGGAAGCCGAGCCATTCATACAGGGACACTGCCCTGCGATTGGAGGCCGTGACGGTAAGGGTGAGCAGACTGAAGCCTCGATCGGAAAGAATGCGGGCACTTTCGACCATGAGCATGCGGCCCAATCCCCGCCCGCGGTAAGCGGGTGCAATGCAGATCTGGGTGACGTGTGCGACATCGTCGCGCACGCGCGAGCAGAGGAGCAAGCCCGCCAGATCGGCGCTGTTGCGATCGACAAGAGCAAGAGAGGCGCCGGGATCGAAGTAACCGCATCCCGGGAACCGCACAATGTTGTGCAGGAAGCGCTGCGAACCGGCAGCGGTGCGGTATTGCTCGTTGATGTGGCTGTCGAGGTGTCCTTCGTAGGAGGCCGCGATGAGGCGGGCCGCGGCGCCGAGGTCGGTTTCGGCCCAGCGGCGCAGTTCCAGGCCTTTGGGCAGGCGAGAGTGCACGAGGCCAGCAGCTTCGTGGAGCACGGCGTCGGGAGCCGGCTGCAGGGGCCACTCCATGAAGATGCGCTCGTGGACCTCGAAGCCCGTGTCATCAAAGACGCGCTGGTGGGCGCCGTGCGGATGCAGCAGGAGCTGCGATTCGATGCGGCTCACGCCGGGGGTATTCTTCAGCATTTCGAGCAGACGCAGGAGCATCTCGTTGCGCACTTCCCCGGCGGACTCTTCACGGTCCGAGGGCAGAGCGCCTGTTGCCGGCAAAGCGCGCTTGACGGGGAGGGCGAAGACGTCGCCGATGACGGCTTTGTGTCCTTCATAAACGCAGAAAACGTAGCCGACGATGCGGCCATTCTCGACGGCGACATAGCCGGGCAGGACGCGCGAGTCGAGATACTGCAGCAGGAGCTCGGCGGAGCCGCGATAATCCCAGTGGAGACGCTCGCTCCAGACCTGGCTTTCTTCATCGAGCAGGGGCCGCAAGCTGCCCGCCGAGAAATGGCGCAGGTCCAACAGCTCGAACTGGAGCGCAGAACTCATCGATACACCCAGGCCGGGGCGCTTACTTACGCGCCAGGGAGGTATCCTCCCGGTTGAACTGCAATGAACGGTTCAGCGGCCGCGGGCTGCTGCTCCGGGATCGGCGGCCGCGACTTCGTAGACAACCAGACTTTGAGCGGGCCAGGTGAAGAGCGGGTCATATCGCCTCGCCGCGAGCATTCGATGGATCTCCCCTGCGCATGGTAGCTGGGCAAGACACGACTCCGGAATGACCAGAAGGTGTTGTTTCTCCGGAACGCCATCCTGCATGGCGCCGCTTGCGAACTGCGGCTGTTTTTCCGGAATCCTGGGATCGATCACTTCGAATTCCAGCCTGACTCCTGGCTTCCAGCGCGCCCTCATAGCTTCGAAATCCGCCGCGTTCAGAACAGGCTGGCCGTTCACCGCTACCAGATCGTCGCCGACGAGCCGGTTAAGGCCCATCTGCTCGGCCGACGATCCTTCTTTCACTGCGTCGATGATGACCCCGCGCGGGCCGGTGCCCGTAACTCGCGGCGGGTCGCTCACTGCGATGCCAACATCGTAATTCACAGTGCGCTGATTTCGATAGAAAGAAAGTCCGTACTGTACGTCTCTGCGCACCCGCCACACCGCAGTAATGCCGGGAGGCGGGCTGATCTGGTCGAGGATCTGCGCCAGGGGCCGCGCCGAGTAGGTCATGTCCATCAGATTGATATTGTGTTTCGTGTTGGCCAGGGGAGCAATGCCGAAAATGGGGCCGATACCGAACATGTAGAGCAGCAGGATGACCATGGGGGTCATGGTGGCGATGCGCAGACGCTTGAGGCCGAAACGCGCGACGGTGATCAGGATGAAGACCATGGCGGCCCCCCCCACCATGCCGGCGGCGATGATGGCGACTCCTGGTGGCACGGCTTCCGGATTGCGCAAATGCAGCGGCATCAGGAGCACAAACATACTGAGGATTCCAGTGAGCACGGCATGCAGGATCAGCAGCCAGGGTTTGAGGCCGCGGTTGCGAATGCGGTTGAGATAATCGCCGGCGAGGATGGTGAGCGGCGGCACGGCGGGCAGGATGTACCCCGGCAGCTTCGACTCAGAAAATGAAAAGAAGAGGATGGGCACGAGAGCCCAGAGCACCAGGAATTCCGGAAACGCGTCTCCAGCGCGGCCGTGGCCTACATAGAGGACCTTGGCGCGGCGGGTGCGCCACTCGTTGATGGATCCGCCGACCGCGTCGACAAAAGCAGTAACTGCAATCACCGCCCACGGCGTGAGCCCGAGCAGCATGACGGGGATGTAATACCAGAAGGGGCGGTAGTGCTCGAAGCGGTCTGTGGCGAAGCGCTCGAGGTTATGTTCGAGGAAGAAGATTCTCAGGAAGGTGGGGTTGCGCAGTTGCACGGCGATGAACCAGGGCAGCACCATGGCGAAGTAGAGCACGATGCCCGGCCACCATAGACTTCGGCGGAAGAGCGACCACTCGCGGCGCAGCCCGGCAAAAATGCCGATAATGACCAGCGCCATGAGGGGAGCGATCGGTCCTTTGGCAAGCGTGGCGGCGCCCACGAAGAAGTAAATATCGAAAAGCCAGAACTTGCTGTTGGTTTCGTACCAGGCGTACCAGCCCAGCATGCCGATGGCGAAGGGCGCGGCGAGCTGCATGTCAGTCGAAGCGCCGCGGGCAAAGCTGAGGACAGCCGCGCAGGACGCCGTGATCAGGGCCGCATCGAGTTGTCCGCCATTACGAAAACGGCGGATGTGGAGGTAGATGAGCACGACAAGCATGAAGGCGAAGCTGGCCGAGGGCAGGCGCGCGGACCAGTCGTGCACGCCGAATTCGCGAAACGCGAACATGGCGCGCCAGTAGTAAAGGGCGGGCTTTTCGAGCCACGGATGACCCCACAGCACGGGTGTGATGTAGTCGTGGCGGGCGAGCATTTCGCGCGCAACCTGGGCGTAGCGAGGCTCATCGGCGCCAACGAGGCCAAGGCCGTCGCCGCCGAATATCGGTACTAAGCCATAGAAGAGGAAGAACGCGGTCAGGCAGAACAGAGTTGCAGCTTCGGCGATTTCGCCTATCGCCGGAAATCGGGCCCGGACGCGCACGAAAAGGACGGGCGATCGCGCGCGGTCCGCATCGTTCTTTTGTACCGATGCGGGACGTTCCGGCAAATCGCTGACGTCCACGGAACCAGCCGAGTTGGCCTGGCCAGCGTGGTCGCGGGAACTGGTCGTGGTTTTCACGAAACATCCTGCAATGTGAGTGACATTCGGGCGCGTAGTTTCATGGTTTGCGGGCCGGCCATGGAAGGTATCCCTGCACCACGATTGAGTCAGCCTACCAGATTCCGCCTTGATTCATTCTCGGCAACGGCATGTCCGGGAACCATGATCATGAGCTCCTGGCGCATGGTTTCCAGAATCCTGTTCGCAGCTTCACGCAAAGGGCCTTCGAGGGTGCAGCCGCCGGCGTGCAGATGGCCGCCTCCGCCGAAGCTGGCGGCGATGCGCGCCACGTCGAACTGGCCCTTGCTGCGCAGAGAAAGCCGCACGCGATGATCGGGCAGCTCGCGCAGCAGAACCGCTGCTTCGACGCCGCCAATGGCGATAGCGTAATTCACGATGCCTTCGCAGTCTTCCTCGGCCGCTCCGGCGCGCTTCATATCGTCATGGGTGACCCACAGCCAGGCGAGCCTGCCTTCGCGATGCAGATTCGACAGCGCCGCGCCGAGAAGGAGCATCTTGGAGAGGGGGTTGGAGAAGTAGACTTCGCGCGCGATGCCGGCAGGGTCGGCGCCGTGACCGACCAGCTCGCGCGCCAGCTCGAACGCGTGCGCGTCGGTTCCCTCGTAGCAGAAGGAGCCGGTATCGGTGAGCACTCCCGCGTAGAGGCAGGCGGCGATCTGCGGGGTAATCTCGGCGCCGGCGGCGATCGCGAGCCGATACACCATCTCGGCGACGGCACAAGCGTGGGTGTCGATCCAGTTGACATCGGCAAAGGGGCGGCCGGTGGCGTGATGATCGATGTTGACGAGGAATCGACCCTCGAGGCCAGTGAGGCGGGAGCGCTGGATGCCGTCGCACTCGAGCAGAATGACAGCGTCGTAATCGCCTTCGAGTCGGGCTGTGTGGCGGATGGTGGGAGCGCAGGGGAGTCCTCGATAGATCAGAGGCACGGGATCGGCAGAGACGAGGTCGGCTTGCTTGCCGAGCTGGGCGAGCATCAGGCCGCAGGCCAGCATCGCGCCGACAGCGTCGCCATCGGGGCGGGCGTGCGAACAGACCGCGAAATGGTGGCTGCGGCGGACGACGTCGAGGACAGCGGGAAGGCCCTCGCACAGGCCGTTGGACAGCGGGGCAGTTGCGCCTGGGTTCTGCTGGTGGTGTTGCGGAATGTCGTGTCCTGCTGCCATCAATTTCCCGGAGTTCTTCGCCTGCACAACCCTCAGCCACTTTGCTCGGTGCTTTGGGTTCGAAGACCTGTACGGCGCTTGCGGCCGAGCAACTCGTCAATGCGCGCCTTCATCTTTTCGGAGCGGTCGATGTGGAAGGTCAGCTCCGGGATGTAGCGTTTCCCCATCCGCTCCAGCAGCTCGTGGCGGATGTATCCGCGCGCGGCCATGAGACCGTCGAGGGTGTCGGCTTCTTCCTGGGAGCCGCCGTCGACCGCCACGTAGATCTGCGCCGACTTTCCGCCGGGATTGAGCACCACCTGGCTGATATAGGCGAAGCTGATGCGGGGGTCGGAAAGCTCGCCCTCGATCATCGCGCCGATCTCGTCGCGCAGCGTCTCGGCCACGCGATCCTGGTGGTATTTCCGTGCTCTCTGCTCGGGCATGGCGCCAACTCCTTCGACCGGCCTGCAAGGTACAAACGCAGAACCGGAAGAAAACCCTTGAGAATACCAGAAGGGGCACTCCCGAATCGTATTATCTGAAGCCAGCCGAAAAAATCTGCGTGCCAGGAGCGCCAGGCTTCGGGATACAATCCAAAGAAGGAACGCGCATGACGAACCTGCAGCTGGTCCTAAGCATCTGTATCCCCTCGTTACTGATCCTGGTTGGGATCTTCCTCAATAACGCGCGCTTCAACTCGATCGAGACGCGGCTGACTACGATGGAAGGCGACCTGCGCCAGTTCTATCGCGACCTGGGCCGGCATGACGCAGACATCGCGACTCTCAAAGACCGCGGTCGTTCCTGATCGCCTGAGTCGAGGAGGCAACGATACGATTTCAGCAAAGGCAAACGGGGCAAAATCGGCCCGACGCCTCCTTCATACGAACGCTGTGCCTTAAACATGGATCGACAGTTCGTGCACTCGTTCATGGTGAAGCATCGTTACGGCGTTGTGTCCAGCATTGGCGCGGACGGGACTCCGCAGTCGGCCCTGGTAGGGATTGCGACGAGTCCGGACCTCGAGGTTATCTTCGACACGGTGCAGTCGTCGCGAAAATATCCCAACCTGATTGCACGGCCTGCGTGTTCGTTTGTGGTGGGCTGGGGTGGCGAGCAGACGGTGCAATTGGAGGGCATCGCCGAGGAGCCGACGGGGGCCGAGCTAATGCGCGTGCATGCAATCTACTTCGGGGCTTGGCCGGATGGCCCGGCGCGCAGGGGCTGGCCGGGCATCGCGTACTTCGTGGTGCGGCCGCGGTGGATTCGCTACAGCGACTTCGATCAGAGGCCGGCGGTCATCGAGGAGATGGTGTTCGCCGGAGACTGAGAAGGGACCCGCCTATCCGGGGCCGGCGGTCGAGGTGCGTTGGCTGGCCTTGTCCAAGTCCCTCACTAGTTGTTTGACGACTGCATCCGCGACGTCTGCGCTGGCACCCTTATATTTGGCGCCAGTACTCTCCTTCTCTGTGCTCCAGAGCACGTCGCCATCGGACGACACCAGGCGGATTGTAAGGTGCGCTTCTGTGATCGTTTCAGTATTGGTGGAACTGTCTGAGACCCCAGCCGCTCCCCTGCCAGTTCCAACGATGGTTCCCTCTTTAGTCGCGTGCAATTCTTGGCTCGACTTCTCGGTTCCGACTCCCTTCATTATCGCGTCGGCCCTGTCTTTGTTCTCGGTGATGACAAAGCGCTTTGACGCTGTGATCGCGTCAATGAGGAGGGCTTGTAGCTGACGCGAAGCAGGATCGTCGCCCAGACTTTCTACATAAATCCGTTTAACCTGCAGCAACCTCGACGAAATCCCTTGCTCTAGATCTGGAGGGGTGGTTGCACTACCACCAGAGGACTGAACGGCTAATGCCGCATTGACGGGGAAAGCCGACGACAGTAGAAGCGCTAAGACAACCTGGATCATAGCTAGCCACCCAAGCCGCTTTTACGAGCTTCATCGTCCTGATATTCCACCTTTTTCCCTGATCGCGCCTCGAGGCTTACAAGAGTCACCCGGACGATGTCCTTGCCAAGTTCGAAAACTCCAGCCTGCTGCTTTTCGTTGGCGTCGGTGAAACCAATCGTGAGGAAGTGCTTGCGCTTCTTGGACAACAACAACCACGGAGAGATTGTAAGCGCCAGACCGAGGCGTCTTCCTGCCTTCTGTCCATATTCAAGATCGTTGATTTTGTCGTATGGAATTGCTATTTTTCCTTCTTTTGACTCGAAAGTGAAGACCTTTTCGTCCTGGGTTGAAGAGGTGCCCTCGGCACCCGCCTTTATAGATTCGATTGTTCCCCCAACATACATCGTGTTGTGGCTGCCAACCCCGGCCCAGACGAGGGTGTTTGTAATTAGAAAGCAAATCAAGACACCACAAACCACCTTAGCGCTTGCTCGCATTCAGCATCTTTCCTTTCGCACACTGACCTTGGGGACTATTCTCAAGTTCTTCCGTAGGGAGAGTTATTGTTGGCGTTAGGTTCTCACCGGAGGGGTTATCCGTCAAGAGTGATAATTTAACTGCTTTAGGACTTAGCCGTCAGATGACACGCAGCACGACAACCGTTTCGTCGTCGAAGCGGTCGCGCTTGCCCTGGAAGCGGCCGACGTCGGTCAGGATGCTCTCCGCGAGCCTGGACGCGGATTTGTGGTGGTTCTTTTTCACCGTGGCGATGAGCCGGTCGTTGCCGTACATTTCGCCCGCGGCATTCTGCGCGTCGGGAATGCCGTCACTGAAGAAGACGACCGAATCGCCGGGCTGGGTGGCGATGCTGAACTCCTCCCAGGTAGCGTTGGGGAACATGCCGAGCGGGAAGCCTTCGGCGCGGATGGTCTCAATCTCCTCGCCGCGGCAGAACAGCGGCTGCACCGATCCTCCGTTGGCGATCTGGACAGTGAGATTTTCGTCGTTCCACAACCCGAAGAGCATCGTCACGTACTGCGAGTCGAGCTTGCGCTCCTGGAGCGCGTCGTTGAGCGTCTTCAGCATCTCCGATGGCGAGAGATGCTGGCTGGCGACCGAGCGCATGATGCCGCTGACCAGCGCCGCGTAAAGAGCCGCGGGCGCGGCCTTGCCGCTGACGTCGCCGAGCGCGATGGCGCTGCGGTTCGTGTCGTAGGTAAGGAAGTCGTAGAGGTCGCCGCCGATGGTGCGCGCGGGCAGGAAGCGTGCGGCGAACTCGGCGCGCTTATGTTGCGGCTTGGCGGGAGGCAGCAATCGAAGCTGGACCTCGCGTGCCATGGCCAGATCGCGCTCGAGACGCTGTTCCTGCTGCATGACCCGCTGGTAGAGCTGGGCGTTTTCTACGGCAATGGCGATCTGCGCGGCGAGCGTGGTCATCGCGCGCTCGTGGTCCTCGGTGAAGTAGTGCAGGCGGGTGTGCTCGATGTCGAGGACGCCGATGGCGGTGCCTTTGTAGATGAGGGGCACGGTCATTTCCGAGCGCGTCTCCGGGTTCACCATGTGATAGCGCGGATCCTTGCGGACGTCGGAGACATGAATCACCCGCTTCTCGCGGATCGCCGCGCCGACGAGGCCACGGTCGAGTGGAATGGTGGTGCCGAGGGGCCCGGTGTTTTCGATGGGCTCGCCCAGGACGCTGCTGGGAGGCGCCAGCGGCGGCGGCTCCGGTGGCGATGAGTCCCAGATGGTACGGCGCGGCTCTTCGCGCTTTTCTTCACGTTTATCTTTTGAGTCGGGGCGAGGCACGAATCGAATCGACAGGCGGTTTTCGAGGATTTGGTCGCGCTCGTTGACGAGCCAGATGGAGAACATCTGGTAGTCGATGAGGCGGCGAACGAGCTGGCCCACCTTTTGCAGCAGCTCGGCGGGATCGAGGATGGAGGTGATCTCGCGGCTGATTTCGTTGAGCACCTGAAGGGTCTGCGCCTGGCGCGCGACGCGGGTGTAGAGCCGAGCATTTTCGATGGCGCCCGCGATCCGCGACGCGGTGAGCGTGAGCAGGTGGAGGTGCTCCTGGGTGAAGTAATTCGGCTGCTCCGACTGGATATCGATCACGCCGATCATGCGGTTTTTCGTGATCAGCGGGACGGCCATCTCGGAGCGTACTTCGGGGTTGGCGTTGATGTAGTTGTGCGCAGCGGTGACGTCGTTGACCAGCATGGGCTGACGAGTTTGGGCAACTTCGCCGACGATGCCTTCGCCGATGCGGATGCGCATCCGCTCGACCTCGGGTTTGTGGCCGATCTGGAAACGCATGCGCAGGTCGTGAGTGCGGTCGTTGTAGAGCAGAATGGCGAAGATACGGTAGTCGATGACGGCGCGGACCAGTGAGCCGGTGCGCTCGAGCAGCGTTTTGAGGTCGAGGGTGGTGTTCAGCGCATCGGCCAGGCGGACAAGGAATTCCGTCTGCAGCGGATCGACGTGCACCTGCATGGTGCGCTTCGATGCCTCAGGAGATACGGGCCGGTAATCCCCTTCCCACGAATTCTCGGCCTGGTTCTGTTCGGGATCTTCGGTCACGCTTCTCCAGTGGGCGCGCGGCTGCGCACGCGCGGAACGAATGCCATGATACGGGGTTTTGGTTCTGCTTGTTCTTCGAGCCCGGGTGTTTAAAGTGGAGCCGAGGAATGCCTCCGGCTACGAAGGACCCCGCCCCCCTCCCCTCCCCTCCTGGGTCGGTCACCTGAAATCACGAGGGTTGCAGGTGTTATCGAGCTCGATAACCCCTCCGCGTGACTCCGGCCGGCCGCCGGAAGCGGTTTTTTGGGGAGGTTGAACATTGCTGCACCTCTGTTGTTTGGACTCGATGAAAGCGAAAGCCCTGCTCATCCCGGGATGAACGCGGGGGATGAACAGGGCTTGCCCAACTATCTATGAGGCTAACGGCGGAGAGGGAGCAAGTCCAGAACAATCGACGCGTCATACAGTACGAAAGTTTGACGGCCGGGACAGCTTGCGGGTGACAGGGCCTGAAGAGGGAGAATCATCATCGCTCAGCGGCTGAAGCCGGACTGATTTTGAAGCTCTCCGAGCGAACTATGAAGAAGGCCGCCGCGTCATAGCGCTCCAACAATCGCGACGCTGGCGCTGGCGCCGATGCGGCAGGCGCCGGCTTCGAGCATGCGTTTGGCGTCGGCCAGGGTGCGGATGCCGCCCGAGGCTTTTACGCCGCAGCGCCCGCCGGCCACGCCACGCATCATGGCAACGTCTTCCGCGGTGGCGCCTCCGGTTGAGAAGCCGGTGCTGGTCTTGATGAAGTTGGCGCCGGCGGCGATGGCCAACTCCGAAGCTCGCAGCTTTTCTTCGACGGTGAGCAGGCAGGTTTCGAGGATGACCTTGACGATCGCTCCCGCGTCGTGGACGACCTCAACGACGCCCTCGATGTCCTGCTGGACGGCCTGGTTCTCGCCGGACTTGAGCAGCCCAACGTTGAGGACCATGTCGACATCGTGCGCGCCGAGCTTGACCAGGATTGCAGCTTCTTCGCGCTTCGTGGTTCCGAGTGAAGCGCCGAGCGGAAAGCCGACCACAACGCCGACGGGAATGCCGGATCCAGCAAGCTCGGAGTGTGCCAGCGCGGTCCAGATGGGGTTGACCATGGCGCAGGCAAAACGATGCTCCGCGGCTTCGCGGCAAAGACGGATGACCTGCTCGTGGGTGGCTTCGGGTTTGAGCAGCGTGTGGTCGATGACGGCTGCGAGATTGAGCTTGGAGGACAGCGCGCGCTTTGCGAAAGCTTCCGCGTCGAACCCAGGGACTTCCTGCTCCTCTTCTTCTTCGAGGAGGTGAATGGGTGTGCTCATTTGAGGGCAGGCTCCTTTCAGCCCGCCGATAAATCGGGCGCATCCGGCATCAGACAAATGTCGGGCAAGTTCCGGTAGCGCTCTGCGAAATCCATCCCATACCCAATAACAAATTGATTGGGAATTGTGAATCCCACATAATCGGCATCGATTTTTTCCACGCGCCGCGATGGTTTGTCAAGCAGGGCGGCGATGCGGAGCGTTTTTGGCTGGTGCTGCTCGAAAAGGCTGCGCAGGAAACCAAGCGTCAGGCCTGTATCGAGAATGTCTTCGACGATGATGACGTTTTTTCCTTCGATCGGCTGGTCCAGATCTTTGATGAGCTTGACGGCGCCGGAGGTGCGGGCGCCCTTGCCGTAGCTGGAGACGGCGACGAAGTCGAAGGTGTTGTCGACCGAGATGCTGCGGGCGAGATCGGCCAGGAAAATAGCCGCGCCTTTGAGCACGCCGACGAGGACGACCTTTTCGCCTGCGTAATCCTGATCGATTTGCCGCCCCATTTCGGCGACGCGATGGCTGATGCGCTCGCGGCTGAACAGCACCTCAAGCGCGGCATGGGTGGTTGTCGTGCTCACAGGGTGAGATTAACTCCAAAGTCCCCTGTGGAAGCTCGAGGCGATCTCATACTTTCCGAAGAAAAGTCAGGCACGGATGAGACCCGCCACCGAAGCGGGTCTCACCGAGCGTCCCGGAGAGTGTGGACCTCAACAGGAGATCACTTCTATACTCAAAAGACGCGCGTATGTACCCATTTATTCACATTGGCCGGTTCTCTGTTGGCACGTTTGGCATCATGCTGTGGCTGGCGGCGGTGGCTGCCTGCTGGATCCTTTACAGGAATTTTCAACGCTGGGGCATTGACGGCGATGCCATTAGTATCGTGGCGGTGTCGACGGTCGCCGGGGTGATTGGGTCGAAACTGTGGCATGTGATGGAGACGCCCCACGCGCTGATGCGGCATCCGGCCGATTTGCTCTTCGACCGGGCAGGGTTCGCCTGGTATGGAGGGCTGATTGTCGGGATTCTGACGCTGCTGTGGCAGGCGCGGGTGTACAAGTTGGGCCCGCTGCAGATGCTGGACCTGGCTTCTCCGGCGGCGGCGATTGGATATGGCGTGGGCAGGCTGGGCTGCCTGGTTTCGGGTGACGGCGACTACGGGATTCCCACCAATCTGCCGTGGGGCATGAGCTTTCCGCATGGGCTGGTGCCGACGTTCCAGCGGGTGCATCCTACGCCGATTTATGAGCTGCTGGGGGCACTGCTGATCACCTGGATTTTGTGGCGGCGCGGCGCTCCGCAGCGGCCGAAGCCCATGGGCCAGATTACGGGCGAGTATTTGATTCTCACGGGGATTGCGCGGTTTCTGGTGGAGTTTATCCGCATCAATCCGCGGATTCTGTGGGGCATGACGAACGCGCAGCTGGCGAGCCTGGGGGCCATTGTTTTCGGTTTTGGGCTGATTCTGATGGCTCGGGCGCGGGCTGGGGCGAAGACTACGAAGGCGGAGCGGAAGACGGCTGCGGCGCATTCGTAGTTTGAAGCAAAACCCTGTTTCAGGCTTCCCAGGGGTTCACAAGTCGGATACCGCAGTCTTCGAAGTCCGTGGTGTTGCGCGTGGCTAAGGTGGCGTGGTGGAGTCGGGCGATAGCCGCGATCTGGGCGTCGGCTGGCTTGATTGGCCTTCCTCGGCTCCGGCGCAAAGCAGAGATCTGCGCATAGTGAGCGGCGGCTTCGTCTTCGAACGCGAGAACGCGTCCTGAGAACTGCCCGGAGAACAGGCGATCTGCTAATTTGGCCAGCGCCGATCGCTTGCTGCCGTGCGGTGCCACTTCAATGCCGTAAAGTATTTCGGCCTTGGTTATCGCAGTTGTGTACCCGTTTTCGGGTCGTAGCTTATCCAACCAGAGCACAACGTGATGTCCAGGCGCAGGACGCATCACCTCCGACAGGACATTCGTGTCCAGGATGATCATGCCCTACTCGTCGTCATAGGTTCCGTATTCTGGACCGCTGAAATCGATGGGCTCTTGCGCAGGAGCGCGCGGAGGAATCTCCAACTCGATGCCATCGATTCCGGCCGCGGCCATCTCTTGCCGGATGGCTTGGTAGAGACTCCGAGGTCTTTGAGGTGTGCTCGGAACGGTCTTCACGGCGGTCTCTAAGATTGCCCGCGCTTCTTCTTCCATCGAGCGGCCGTTTTGGGCCGCGCGGACGCGGAGTTTTGCCTTTGCGGAATCGTTGAGTTTGCGGATGGTAATGCTGGCCATTCTCAAAGACTAGTGCAATGCAATCATTGCTGTCAATGCATGCACTGCAATCATTGATTGCTGATCGGAAGCGATCACGAACTAGGGCGCAAACCTCCGAATCCACTCGATTACGCTGCGGACGGCGATTCCCGTGGGCCCGGATGCCATCCACGGCTTCGCGTCGTCGTTCCAGGCTGTGGCGGCGATATCGAGGTGCAGCCAGGGGGTTTCTTCGGCGAACTCCTTGAGGAACATCGCGGCATTGATGGCTCCGCCGTAGCGGCCGCCGGTGTTCTTGATATCGGCGATGGAGGACTTGATGACGTCGCGGTAGTCGTCGTCGAGGGGCAGACGCCAGAAACGCTCGCCGGAGACTTTGAGGCCGTCGGTGAAGCGCTGGTAGCTGTCATCGTCGTTGGCGAAGATGCCAGCGTTGAGCAGGCCCAGCGCGACGGCGACGGCGGCGGTGAGCGTGGCGGCATCGATGAGGTGGGTTGCGCCGAGCTGTTTTGCGTAGGTAATGCCGTCGGCCAGGACCAGACGGCCTTCGGCGTCGGTGTTGATGATCTCGATGGCCTTCCCGGGCTTACCGGGCGCGGGCATTGCGATCTGGACATCGCCCGGCTTCTGCGCCTTGCCTGAGGGCATATTCTCCGCGGCGCAGACGATGCCGATGACCTTGACCGGCGGCACGAGTTGCGCAATCGCCCGCATGGCGCCGATCATGGCTGCGCCGCCGGCCATGTCGTATTTCATCTTCTCCATGTTGTCGGAGGGCTTGATGGAGATGCCGCCGGTGTCGAAGGTAATTCCCTTGCCGACCAGACCGAGGACTGGGCCTGCGGGGGCACCCGGAGGCTCATACGTCATCACGATGAGCGCGGGCGGCTCGTCGGAGCCCTGGGTAACGCTGAGGAACGCGCCCATCTCCAGTTCGCGCATCTTGTCGGTGCTGTGGACCTCGCACTGGATGCCGAACTCGCGGCACATCTCCGCGGCGCGCTGGCCCAGAATCGTCGGCGTCAGGCGATTGCCGGGCTCGTTGACCAGGGCGCGGGCGAAGTTCTGCGATTCGCCGACGATCACGCCCTCGCGCAGGGCAGCCTCGGCGACGCCCTGGTCGGCGGCAGGCGAGACCACGACCTGGACCGACTGCACGCTTCGATCTTTGCGGTCGGAGCGGTAGGTGTCGGAGTCGAAGTCGCCGATCACGCCGCCCTCGGCGAGGGTGCGGACGGTCAGCTTCGGGTCGAGACTCTCGCCAACCGGTACGGCGATGGCAACCTCACGGATGCCACGAGGCTTGGCGTAGCGGACGGCGGCACCAGCGCCTTTGCGGACCTCGTGCGGGGTGAGTTTGGCGGCCTTTCCCAAGCCGATGATGAGGAGCCGCCTGGCCTTGAGTCCGGAAGGACTGTGAATCAGGAGCGGCTCGCAGAGTTCGGCCTTGAATTCGCCCCCCTCGAGAATGGACTGCGCGGCTTTCAAAGTGGCGTCATCGGTGGCCAGCAGGCGGACTTCGGGTTTGGGGGCGGCTTTGGGGGCGGCATCGACGGCAAAGACGGCGAGGAGTTCGGTTTCGACGTCAGCAGTGGGGGCGAAGAGGATTTTCGTGTTCATGGAATTTTGATCTGGAGCTATCGGGGAATTTTTACCAGATGACTTTAACTTCGGAATAGCGGCGGAAAATTCTATCGCCGGTAACGATGGGGAGTTTCTCGGCAAAAGCCG
>Ga0181520_10004278_pt1 | contig 24110 bp, 23 predicted proteins | sample PEATcosm2014_Bin_29_FD_132451 | JGI IMG/M metagenome (GOLD analysis project Ga0181520, IMG submission 132451) | Peatland microbial communities from MTU Mesocosm Facility, Houghton, MI, USA - PEATcosm2014_Bin02_30_metaG | ecosystem: Environmental > Terrestrial > Soil > Wetlands > Peat | place...
CCCAACCGCGAACCCGAGGCGACTCCGGTCGGCCATTCGGGAATCCGAGTCGAGATCCACGAGCGCCGCGCGTTGGCCGTCAACGGCTGGCTCGGCGTTCTCGTCGTCGTCGCCTGCGGCGTCGGGGCGTATTTCATAAACAACAGCTCCAACAAGGTCGTGATCCTCGTGCCGATCGTCGTCGCGGCGGTCACATGGGGGTCGTTGACCATTGTGCAGCCCGGCCAGACGAAGGTCGTGCGATTCTTCGGCCGCTACGTCGGCACCGTGCGCCGAGCCGGCCTCTGGTGGGTTCTGCCTCTGTCTGACCGGCGCAGCGTGAGCATCCGGGTCAGGAACTTCGAGACGAACCACCTGAAGGTCAACGACGCCGACGGCAATCCTGTGGAGATCGCTGCCATCGTCGTCTGGCAAGTTGCCGACACCTCGCGAGCTCTTTACGCCGTGGACGACTACCTCAATTTCGTTCGTGTCCAGGCCGAGTCGGCACTGCGGCACGTCGCGACCACCCATCCCTATGACAACGCCGCAGACGACGGGCTGTCGCTTCGCGGCTCGACCGACATCGTTGCGGGCGAGCTCGCCACAGAGATGGCCGAGCGCGTCTCCATTGCCGGAGTGGAGATCATCGAGGTGCGCATCAGCCATCTTGCCTACGCGCAGGAGATTGCCCAGGCAATGCTGCGCAGACAGCAGGCCAACGCGGTCGTCGCCGCCCGCTCTCGCATCGTCGACGGCGCCGTCGGGATGGTTGAAATGGCACTCGAGCGGCTGGCGGAGAGTGACATCGTCGAGCTTGACGAGGAGCGTAAAGCAGCAATGGTGAGCAATCTGATGGTCGTGCTATGCAGTGACCAGCCCGCTTCCCCCATCGTCAACGCCGGCACTCTCTACTCGTGATCCGTGAATGACCGAAGGCAGGTCTTACTGCGGCTTGATCCCACTGTTCACGACGCCTTGGCCCGGTGGGCGGCCGACGAGTTCCGGAGCACCAACGCCCAGATCGAGTTGCTGTTGCGCCGAGCTCTCGACGATGCCGGGCGGCTGCCTAAAAAGGCTGGACCGTTGCCAAAACGAGGCCGGCCGCCAATCGATCGCTGACTGCCGGGCAGCGGCCCGTCTATTTGATTGGCACAGCTGTCCGGGCGGTCTTCAGGAAGGAGTGGCCACGGTCTCTCACGACTCACGACTTTGTCCGCACGGGTCCATGCGACGGCGTGCTGATCGCTTCAAACGACGGCACCGGTACGATCGTCTACCGGCACCAGCTGCCCACATCGACCAACTCGCCGGCCGCCGCCTGACCCCGCTAGGCGGCCCCAGACTTTCGGATGCGGGCGGCGGCCACTCAGAGCTGGTTGCCTACACGCTCGGCCGAGAGCCTGTGGCACCGGGCAAGGAGCTCACTTGCGGCGGCCGCTGCGTCAAAGAAAAAGGGGCGGCACACCGATGCAACTGAAGGGCAAGCACGCCAGTCTTCTTAGCCGGGCCGCTCCACGGCGCAAGTTGTTCGGAGGAGTACTTTGCAGCGCCCTACTCGTGGCGCTCGTGACGGCGGGCTGGTCCTCGGGGAGCCCGCCCGCGGGGGCGTCGAGCGAGGTGCCGCGTCAGGGGGCGGCTCTCGTCTGGCTGTGCCGGCCTGGCCAGGCCTCCAATCCCTGCGCCTCCAGCCTCGCGGCCACGACCATCACGGCGGCCGGCACCCTGGAGCCCGCAACCTGGCCGCGCTCGGCGCTGGCGTCTAAGTTCGCCTGCTTCTATGTGCACCCGACGGACAGCCTCGCCAAGACCGCCAACACCGGCCTGGCTGTTACCACTAATGACACAATCACCGCGGTGGAGCAGGCCGCCCCGTTGTCCACGGTCTGTGACGTCTGGGCACCCGCGTACCGCTCCCAGACCTGGACAAGCGTGGAGAAGCTCCTCGCCGGCGACGAGGCGGTGGGCGCCTCGAGCTTTGCTGTCGCCTATAACAGCGTGCTCACCGCCTGGCAGTGGTTTCTCGCCCATACCGAGGGCAAGCCGATCGTCCTGGTCGGGGACTCGCAGGGCTCGGCGATCATCATCCACCTCATCTCCGCCGCGGTGGACCACGAACCGTCGGTGCTGCACCGCCTCCTCGTAGCGGCCATCGTCGGTGGCAACCTCCAGGTCCCTTCGGGGCAGACGGTCGGAGCAACCTTCACCAAGGTCCCCTTGTGCACCTCCGACACGGAGACGGGATGCGCGATCGCCTTTTCGTCTTACCCTTCGCAGCCGCCGGCGGATTCGCTGTTCGGCAGGCCCGGCCAAGGGGTGAGCCTCCAGTCCGGGCAGACCGCCAAGGTGGGCCAGCAGGTCGCCTGCGTCAACCCGGCGGACCTTACCGGCGGCACCGCCGACCTCGACCCCTACTTCCTCACCCTCACCCAGGTCGCGCCGGACCCGTACATCGATTTCGCGCTCAAAAAGCCTGTCCCCACCCCTTGGGTCACCTATCCCGGGCTCTATTCGGCGAGCTGCAGACAAGGGGGCGGGGCCACCTGGCTCCAGGTCAGGAGCCTCGCCGGGACGAGCCACACCCGACCCGTCGTGACCGACGACGTAGTGGGCCAGCTCGGCGGTACCGGCCCGGCGTGGGGCTACCACGGCTACGAATACGGCCTTGCCCTCGGCAACCTGCTCCATGACGTCGCCGGTGAAGAAGCTGCGTGGGAGTCGCGCCACTGACGCCCCGGTCGGCAGCCATCGCAGCGTCGGAGTCGACATGTGAGGCCGCTCGCGGACTTGGAAGTCCCGGCCAGGACGCCCATCGGTCAGATCGGTCTAAGCGCCAGAACCGTCGACTTCTCGAAGGCTCAAGAAGCTTTCCTCGGCGCTGTTGCAATTTGGGCCGTCAAAACGTGTTAACTCACGTGAGGTGCGCCAACAGAGGAGAGGGTCGTGGCGGACTTAGACCCGGAGGCCGAGTTTTGTCGCTTGTTCGAGCGAACCGGGCGGAGTCTGCTCGCGCAGGCCTATGTGCTCACGGGCGACAGCCAGGAGTCACAAGATCTCGTACAGGAAGCCTTCCTGCGCGCTTGGCGCGACTGGGCACGCGTCTCGATCCTCGACGATCAGCAGGCGTGGCTGCGTCGCGTGCTCTACAACCTCTCGGTGAACCGCTGGCGAAAGCTCACCGCCGGGCGCTCTTACGACCGGCTCTCGCGCACAGATGCCACTTCTCCGGCCCCTTCCATCGGGCATCTCGACGTCATGAAGGCCCTTCAGCATCTGCCGGTGAAACAGCGCCAAGCTCTCATGCTCGTCGCGATTCTCGACATGACGGCTGCACAAGCTGCACAGGAGATGGGGGCGAACGAGGGCACCGTTCGTGTCTGGCTCTCCCGGGCGAGACAGACCATGGAGCTGTTGCTGGGCGTCGACGCGGTTCCAGCGACCGGTACCGGTGAGCGCGGTGGCAGAAGATAGTCAATTTCAATCCTCCGAGAGCCCAGTCGACGGCCTCGTTCGCGACCTCTACACGACGGCGCTGGGGTTCGACTGGGATCTCGAACCGGAGGACATCGTTGGATCCTCGAGACGGCCCGGCGCGAAACGAGTTCCCAGGCGAGTCGGCGCCGTGCTCGTCGCGGCTGCCATCCTCGTGGTCTTCTTCGTCCCGTTCCCGCACCTGAGTGTGTTCGATCGCCTCGGCCATCGTCCGAGTGCCGTCTCGACGAGCAGACCGAAAACCCAGCTTTGCAAGATCGGGCAGTTGCGCATCACCTACTACGGCGAAAGCGCCGCGGCGGGAACGGCGATCACGAGCTTCAAGGTGACCAATGCGTCGAAGGTTGCCTGTGTCCTGAGTGGGTATCCAACCGTGCAGTTCTTCACGGGCACAACGAGCGCGCCGCGGCCGTTCGCTGTCGAGGTCTCCCACGATGGGCCGGGGATCGCATTCGCTTCTCATCCGCGTCCGGTCGTCCTGGCACCGTCCGGCTCTTCCGCGTCCGCCGGCAAGGCTGCCGGTCTCTTGTTCACGTCGGGCGATTTTGCCGCCGATGGGAGCGGCAACTGTCCCCAGGTCACCTCTATCGTCGTCCGACTGCGGGATTCAGGGCGAGGAACACGGGTCTTCCTGTGGTACCCGACCAATGTCTGCAGGAGCCCCGCATCTGCAAACGTTTCGTCGTTCTTCCCGGCCAGCAGTCTCGACCCATACGCCCTGCCGACAATCATCCCGTGGTGCACGATGTCGGACCTTTCCGTCAGTATCGGTGAAGGCGACGCCGGGCTCGGCCACGTCGGCATGCCCATCCTGTTCCGAAACGTGACCGTGATCCCGTGCGGGCTCAGCTCTTACCCATCCGTCGGCCTCCTTGGCGCGAGCGGGCGTCGGGTCGCTACTGCCAAAGACACTCCTTCCGGTTACCTCGGCGGACTCGCGAGTGGGACGACTAGTCCTCCGGTAGTCGACCTCCCACCTGGTCAGACCGCCTCGGCACTCGTAGAAGCACTGGACTCAAACAGCAGCGGCGCGGCTTGCCCGACTTATCCGACTGTTCTCGTGTCGCTTCCTGCTTCCGCCCAAGCAGTCGCCGTCGAACACGCCTTCAACGGGTGCTCCGATCTGCAAGTGCACCCCTTCGTCCGTGGAAGGACCGGATCGGTTGCGCAAGCAGCAACTTCGAGCGATGCGGCGGCCAAGGTAGCGGTTGTGGATGCCGGGTCGCTCTTCGTAGTCGACGAGGCCACTGGCGAGCACCTCTTGCTCGCCAGAGGTGCCAGCAGTCAGCTCGGTTCCGACATCAACACCCCCGCGTTCTCCGCAGACGGTGACTGGGTCGCGTACCTTGAGCAGGTAGGTGGATCTCCCTCTTCGCTGCACGTCACCCGCAGCTCCGGAGGTGCTGTCGTAACGATTCCCGGCGTCCTCAGCTATTCCTGGTCGCCGCGACGGGACGAACTGGCGGCGTCTCTACCTGACGCTGTTGAGCTGCTCAGCCCGACCGGGACGGTGTTCCACCGATGGACACTTGCCCGTCCATGGTCTCAGCCGGTCTTCTCACCGTCTGGCGACGAGATCGCGATCGGCTCATCGACCACTCGGGTCCCGGTCGAAGGAGGCAGCTTGGTCGTCGTTCGGGTGTCGGGAGGCCCGGCTCGCACAGTTGTCGCCTTCCGGGCACATGTCTGCCAGATACCTGTCAGCTGGACTGTCGACGGGTCCTACATACTCAGCTGGCAGAACGAAGGCTGTTCGGCGTCCATCGCCGCCGACGGAGCATTGTTGGAGTCCGTCCCCGCTAAGAGTGGTCCGCCCGTGCCGCTCGGGTGGACTCTCCCCTATCCATCCTGGGTGGTACCTGTCTCCGGGACGCGGCTGCTCGTGAACGAAGGCGTCGACCGGATCGCGGCGGACCACAAGACCCTTCGCTCCTGCGACGCGGCTACAGGCAAGTGCCAGACGCTCGCGCTCCCCGTCGCCACGTCCACTGTCGACCCGGCTCTCGCTCGTGCAGGAGACGAGCTGCTCGAAGTGCGCGTCCGGCAATCGGTACAGATCAACGGCACCGTCGCGGACGGGACAATCTGGCAAGGGGACGCGACTGGGAAGCACGAGCGGGAGCTGAGCTCTGCCGGTACAGGAGTGGCCGACCCGGTTCCGAGCCCCGGCGGGTCCACGGTCACCTTTGTCCGCATGACTTCGGCCGGCAAGGCGACCGTTGACCTGCTCACCGTCCGGACGGGAGTCGTAAGCGAGCTCGCCCCAGTGGACGACGACGACTACTACGGAGAGTTCGAGGCCTCCGCGGTGTTGTCCGTTTGGCAACCGGTCGGCTAGGGACGACTCTCCTGCAACCTGTCTCGGGGCGGTAGATCCCGATTCGACCTCGAGGTGAGGCCGACTAGAAGCCAGCGGCCGCGAAATCGAATCATTTGGCTGCTTACTCGTCCAGCGAGGAAGGACCGCCAGGTCATTCGCAGTTGGAGTGCCGGCGCAGGAGCGTCATTTGGCCGTCTCCCTGGGCACCGGTCGTTCGGTAGGTCCTTCCCTGACCAAGTGGTGGCGATGCTTGGTGGCATCATGCAGCAATGCGCAGGTCGGGCGCGATCGCGACAGTCGCCACGGCGCTGGTGCTGGCCGCTTGCACGAGTTCGACAACGCTGATGGCAACAACGACCGTCGTCGCAACGACAGCCTCACCGGCGTCGGCAGAGTCAGAACCGGCCGCCACGGTAGAAGAGACATCATCGGTCAGCGACAGCCGCCTGACGTACCTCTCAATGGCCTTCGCGGGACGGCGCGACGGTGCGATCCTCGACAGTGTCGCTCCATCCAAGAGCACCGGGAGATGTGCTCTTGCTCTCTTCACCACACCTGACGGGGCGGCTCACTGGTCGGGACCGCTCGTGTTCGGTGAGGGCGCGCCTTGTCCCGATGATCTCGTCTCGGGCCAGGAGTCGCTATCGGTTACGCGCGACGGCGCCTTTTGGCTGGCGATCGGCAGCAAGCTCTACACGGGAACGCTCGCCGCGCCTACCGCCAAGGACGTGCCATTGCCCGGGGACGCCCACGCTTGCTCGGTGGCCGCGTCGGGCGCATCGGTCTACGTGGCGATCCAGCCCAACGGCAACTGTTGGAACCCGACCGGGCTTGTCCGGTCGACCGACTCCGGAGCGACCTGGTCGAAGGTTCGATCGTTGCCAGTCACACTCGTCGGCTCGCCCATCGTCCCTGCAGTCGTGCTTGCGACGGTCGACTCGGTTGTGACAATCGGGTGGCCGCCGGTAGCGGCTAGGACGATGCGCAGGAGGGGTCCCCTTGCGGTCGCGCAAGAGACTGGTGGCGGCCGCTGGCACACGAGCACGCTGCCGTGCAAGGCGGGTCACGGGAAGACGACGGCTTGGGTGACGGGTCTCGTCACATCGTCTGGAGAGCGGCTCGTGGCCGCTTGCCTCGGACCAGCAGCAGTGGGTACGACGGGGATTGAGATCGTCACCTCGAGTGACGGCGGTCACAAGTGGTCCGAGCGTTGCGGCTTCTCGTTGGGCCCATTCGGAAACACGATGAACACCTGCCCGGACTACGGGAGTCCGACGGGCATCGCCATCGCGCCCGGAGGTGAGCTCGTGATGTCTGACGACAACGTCGGCCTGGTGGCGTCTTCTGACGCTGGTGCAACCTGGCGAAACGTTGTCTCGCCTTCGGGGGACGAGCCCTTCATCGATCTCTCCTCTTCCCCAGGTGTCCTGTGGGCGTTCGCCTTCGGCCCCGGCCCCGTGACTGCCGGCGCATGGTTGGCCTACTCGACGAACGGCAAGAGTTGGCACGCGGCCAAACTGCCTACGACTGAGCCTCGCGAGCACTCCGATGCCTGAGATCTTGGCCCGGTGTCCGCCGCCATCGAGTGTCGACGCGGTGACCACACTCCGTCTAGGGCAAGCGCAGGCAAAACCTCCTCGGTGCTGGCCGGGTGTGGACGTGGCCAGTGACGGCGACCTAGGTCCAGCTCGGGCATTCCCCGCTTCCCGCTGCCGCTAGCACTGAGCGCGTCAGGACGGGACGCGTGGGGGGCTGAGTGAGGAAGGTCTCTCGGGATCGCCTACTGGGCAGGTCCTGACGTCAAACGCAATGTGACGCTACGCCGCGCGCCTGAAGTCGAGAGATAGACGAGCGAGACTGAGGCACCGGGCTTCTCGCTCTGAAGGATCGTGACCAAATCGTCCGGTGAGCTGACTGCCTGGCCTGCGAGAGATGTGATCGTGTCGCCCTCTGTCAGCCCGGCCTTGGCGGCGGGCGAGCCCGAAGCTACGGACTCGATAACAGCACCGGTGGGGCCACCGGGGAGGGAAGCGGCCACTCCGACGCCCAAAAAGGCGGTCGGGCCAATGTGTACCGTCGAGGAGGAGTGCCCTTGGGTGATCTCAGCCGCGATCTTGAGAGCCGTATTGATCGGTATCGAGAAACCGTGTGTCGACGAGCTTCCCAGTTCAAACGAGAAGCCGGCTGAGGCGGCGGTGTCCATGCCGATCACCTTCCCGCTGCTGTTCACTAGCGGACCACCGGAGTCCCCCGGCTCGATGTCGGCATTGGTCTCGATAAGGCCGTTCAACTGCTCGGAGGTCCCGGCAGCCTCGTCGCTTGCTGTGATGGACTGATCGAGCGCAGTTACGCTCCCGCCAGCAAAGCTCGGAGTGCCACCGGCCCCCCCGGCGTTGCCAATGCCCACGACTCCTTGCCCTGTGCGAACACCCAAGGAGTTGCCGAGACGCACTGTTTGCAGACCGGAGGCGTGCGCGAGCTGCAACACAGCTACATCAGCGGTCCGGTCGTAGCCGACGACGGTGGCGTCATAGGTCTTCCCGTTGCCCACATCGACCGCTCGGATCGAGCTTGCGCCCTCGATGACATGGTTGTTCGTGAGCATCTCACCGGTGGAGGTGAGCACCATCCCGGTTCCCTCTGCCTCGGCGCCTTCGTAGCTCAGCGTGCTGTCGACATCGACGAGGCCCGGGGCGACCTCGCTCGCGATTGCCGCGGCATTCGCGGGACCGCCCGGAGCACTGGAACTGGCCGGTCCAGATGCCAACTCTCCAGTCTCGGTCAGCCCTTCGCTCGCCTGGCCGATTACTTGGATCGGCTGGTGTGAGCCCGTCGGCGGCACGATGGCGACATCCATATCGCCTGCGACCATCGTGATCGAGGTGTAGGTGCCTGGCGGCAAGAGCACGCCGAGGGCACTCCTGTTCGAGGGCTGTGTGACGACATAGCCCGATTGGACCTGCACGACCGTGGTCACGAAGACCGGGAAGGTGACGAGCGCTCCCCCGTCGCCGAGGCGGTAGGACGGATACGGGCACTCAGGCGATGAGGCGCCTGCGGCTGCGGCAGTCGGCGTGACCGTTGAGAACCGTATCGTCGCCGTGCCGACATTTGCGTACGAAGCCAGGATGGAGTGGGGATCAGCCGCGTTCTTAGGTCCGAACTGCGCCGAGAGCCCTGCGGGCAGTTTCCCGCTGACGGCTTCTGAGGTGAACGCCTTCGCCACGAGCGCGGGCACCTTGTCGGGTGCAGTCACAAGCCCATCGGTGGTAGCGGCATCGAGACTGGTGGCATAACCCTGAGCGTCGGTGGCGGCGGCGGGTACTGCCACGCCGGCGTCGGTTGGACCGAGGATCTCGCTGCTTGAGGTCAGCTTCCAACCGGCGTCGGGCGAGACCTTCACATAAGTGAGGAGGTTGTTGGTCACCGGCTCGGAGGAAGCGCGGTCCTCGGCCACCACGCTGAAGAAGGCAGGGTATGTGGTCTCGTAAGGGACGAAGACATGGCCGGGGACCTGGTCGAAAGACCCACCCAACGTGTTGGAACCAGCGGCCAGGTCACCGCGGTAGGTGGCGTCGTCGAGGATCTGCTGCAAACACGACTCGTGACTGTTCTGGAGCGACAACGAGAGAGACGAGTTGGCCCGATTGTTGATCGCCGTGTCCGCTGCGACGATCGAGGGGACCTCACCAGGTGTGACAACCGACTTGGCCGAGGTACTCGCACCGGCCAAGCCAGGACCTGCACAAACACTTAGCAGGAGCGCAGCGACGGTCGCCGCGACTCCGCTGGCGAGGCGAGGCTGCAGGCAGCAACGGCTAACTGGCGTCTGCTGGAAGAACGGGATCACGACGGACATCACCTCTCGGTTGCGGCTTGCTATCGGTTCGGGGGCCTCGGTGAGGACAGTTGAATTCTGAGGCCGATTACCTGTGGAAATCCTTAGAGTCATCTTCACGTGCGCTCAAAGAACATCCCCAACCGGCCTCGAGGGACTGGGCTCGAACCGCTACCAGGTCAGCGACCAGGAGGTCACGAGGTCAGCCTGACTCACAAAGATACGACCCATCTGCGCACTGGCGCGCCCCCATTTGCACATGCGGCCCCCGAGCCCGTCATGCGAGGTAGCGGAAGGCTTTGAGCTCGCTTTACGGGGCGTTCAGACGCGACTCGTCCGTCTGTGAACGTGCCGGTTCATGAGCCACGCGGCATGTGCCAAGCTCCGGAAGTCCGCTGGATGCGCCGAATCCGGGACCCGCTCCCGATCACGACCGCAGCGTCGGGTAGCTTGACAACCTCTTCGGTCTGGCAATGCACCACGACCGTCGGAACCGACAGCCGGCGTGACCTCAAGCTGTCAGAGTTTCCACAGAGGTCGTCATCACCGTGTTCCTGCCCTGCCGCTTAGCGGCCAGGAGCCGGGCGTCAGCGGTAGCGAACACTGCCTGCCAGTCGTCCACCAGACCACAGGCAACGCCGATGCTCACAGTGACGTGCAGGCCAGGCGCCACGGCCGCCCAGTCGAGGTCTGAGGCAGCGGCTCGCAAACGCTCAGCGAATCCTTGCGCGCCAGCAAAGTCAACGCCGGACATGGTCACGACGAACTCATCTCCCCCGTAGCGGATGACCTGTTGACCACCTCGTGCCTTGCTCGCGAAGAGGTGCCCTACCATCTGCAGCACTACGTCGCCGACATCGTGGCCGAACGTGTCGTTGATCTCCTTGAAGGAATCGACGTCGGCAACGAGGCAGCCGACCTCGGTCTGCCGAATCCCCTCTTCAGCGAGGAAGCGTTCGAGTCGGCGCCGGTTGCCGATACCCGTGAGGGGGTCCTGTTCGGCCGATCGCGTCGCCTCCGTCGCCTGAGTTTGGAGGCTCCGGTGATCTCGTTCGAGGTCGACGCGTTCCCAGACCTGTTGCACGAGAGTTCTCGTCTGGTTCTGATGGATCGCCAACAGATGTCCCTTGACTTCGAGCGCGTGGGCGAACGCGCCCTCGAAGTCGCCAGTGGCCGCCTCGCAAGCAGCAAGTTCCTCGACTGCCAGCATCAGCTCGTGTTGGTCGCCACTCGCTTCGCCGACCTCGAAGCCGCGGCGGGCGGCGGCCAGCGCTTGGTCCGCTCGACCCAAAAGACGGAGGCATCTGGCTTCGACAAGTGCGACAGCAGCGCGCTGTGCTGCATGCACGATCGCTTTCACATCATTGCGATAGGCGTCCAGCACCTCCAGGGACTCGTCCAGGCGACCCAGGTCGCAGAGGACCTCTGCAAGCAGGCGGTAGCTGCCGAAACGGCGATTCAAAGCCGGAGTTCCTTCACGGAGCAACCTCCGCACCACCGTCTCGGCCCGCTCAAGCTGGTCGGTGGCCACTTCCAATCCGGACAGGCGCCGCTGCCGGGAAGCGAGCAGCAGTGCGTCAGCCATGTTCTGAAGCTCACGACAGATCTTTTCCTTGTCCCGCATTCGCTCAGCAATGGCAAGCGACAGCTCGAACTCCTCCACTGCCCGGTTGTAGTCGAGAAAGGAGTAACAGAAGATGCCGAGCCGGTTCGTGATCTCCAGCCGTAGCCGATCATCCTGAACTGAGTCCAAGCCCATGAGGCTCTTGGTCGCCAATTCCGAGGCCAACGAGAGCTCGCCTAGGCGCGAAGCGTGAGCCGCGCCGAGACTGGCAGCGTCTAGCACTCGCGCTTGGTCACCGGCCGCCTCAAACAGGGCCATTGCCGAGACTGCGTCCTCGCAAACCTCGCGCGTGAGCCACTGGTTCGATCTCACTCGCGCCCGACACATGAGCAGCCGCGCCTTGTCGCCAGGCGACCCGGCAGACTGCAGTCCCAGGCCGATCTCGGCCAGGGTCGCGTCACAAGCCTCTGGTGTCGCCGCCCTGTTCGCCCGTTCGAACAACGCTTCAAAATCGATAGCTGCACTTTCACGCTGATCCACTGCTTCATGTATCGGAGACAAAAAGGGAGGCCTGAATGGGATCATGGTTCTCCTCAGTGTCCTCACCGGCCTTGTGCAACGTGCTCGTGAGGGCTGTGCGGATCCCGGCAAGAAGCCAGCAAGCCCATGCCGGGCAGCTCTAACTTCCCGTGACCGAGGACGGGGACGAAGGCTGTCAGCCCTGCCGAACGGCACGAGCTGTTTGTTCCCGAGCCAGCCGACAGCGACGCGGACCGAACGGGAGCGCAAGGAACGACAGGGCGACAACCAGGACGTAGAAGGCCTCTTGCACCATGGCAAGAAGGCCACCAGGCCAGAAGGGCAAGCGCGCACCTCAGGACACGTGCCGCAGCAGAGTTGCTTAACGCCCCGCTCAAGGGCTAGGTCGTGTCCCGGTTCCGTTCTCGCCTCGAGGCTGCCATGGCGAGCTCCGCTGCGGCAGGGCGGGTCAGTGATCAAGAGCCAACACAAACGCGACGCCGCGAGCGTCGCCCCGCTCGACAAACTGTGCGGACTGGCGAATGCGATACTCCTCGCGTGGCCCGCAAGCTTCGAAGCATCGAACAGGTGCATTTCAGCGTCGATGAGCTCACCCAAGTCGTGGCGCGCATGACACGGCTCACGAGCGCCGAAGATGGATGGATAAACGTAATACCCAAGATCAACGACAACGACGAGAAGCCGACCTCGCTCGGGTTCCTCACGCTGTTGGGTGGTGGTGGCCCCGGTGTCACCATGTGCACCTGGGTCCCCGCATACCACGGCCGCCGCGGCCTCATGCGGCCGAGCCTAGGAATCACGCACGTCACCGGCCATCGCGTGTTCGCCGACCTACACCGGCTTGCCGTTGCGATTCCAGAGACCTGGTTCGTCGAACAAGATCACCCCCGGAGAGGCCTTGTCTTGCGCATATCCTCCGACGAGCCCCATGAGCAGGTGCTCGAGTGGGCGCTGCGCGCCCTGAGTGCGTTGAACTCTCCCCAGCTCATCAGAGCATGGCGAGCCGACGTCTACCTTCCAGTTGAGCCTTGAGATGACCGGCGCGTCAAACCAATTGCAGGCGAGGATCGTCCCTCGCGTGTGTCTCGGCTTCGAGACAGGAGCTGCGGGCCGGTCGCGCGATTGCGTCACCGCGCGCTGGTTCGCACTCGGCAGCGTTGAGCCCCATTGATGCGCTAGCCCGACCGGTCTCGCGTGACGATGACGGACGGTCTCTCGCCGGGTGAAGCACCACCGAATGGCCATTCGCCGGCGGCAATTCCTTCGATGATGAAACTCGCCAGCTCCCCGACCGTGAGTTCAAGCGCCGGAGCCAGCTTGCCCGAGACTCGCCAGGTATCCGACAACCGCGGCTCGGGCCACCCGTATGTCCACGCGTAATCCTCCAGCCAGAATCCCACCACCGACCCCGGCGTGTGTACCTGCAGACGATCCGAGCGCAGACGATCCCGGGACGAGGTCAGCTCGATCGCAACGCCAGTGAGCTCGCGAAGCAACCGAACGCCGCGGTCGCCTACCTCCACGTCGCTGTCATCACCCTCCCATGTGTCCTCACCTACCAGAAGATCGGCGTTCAGATACCAGGCGACTTGTCGGCCTCGGCCGACCCAGTCGCCGGTCGTAGCCGCGAGCTCCGCGTCGAGCTCGGTTCTCAGGGCCTCGATCTCCTGTATGGGAAGGCGCTGTTGCCATTGGCTCCAGAGGAGAGCCTCAAGATTCCCGAGGGGTCTCCGATCGGCAAAGAGCCACGCGTGGGGGTCGACAGGACTCGGCTGATGGTGCTGACGGGGGATCGAAGTGTCGATGCGCTCTCTCAGGTACTGGCTCATCGGCGAGTCTCCAAGAATCACGTCTGTCGCCAGTCGCGGTAACCACCCTGGCTCTGGCCCCGCGAGCGTTGACCGCGAGAAGCTGACGATCGGATCAGACCCCGCCCTGGCGTCTGTGCAGACTCCTTCGTCCCACAACTGGAGCATGCGGTGCCACCGGTAGCGGGACGCCGCGTCGAGAACCCTCTGGACCGTCATCGCGGTCACCGTGTCCGCAAAGGATCCGACAGTCGCAGAACCCTGGATCGGCAGGTCCGGCCAACGCGCGATGAGAGTGCGCCCATCCACCGGGTCGATCCGGTAGCTCGTCACTGGGTCGCGCCTTTACCAGGGCGCTTGGGCAGCGCGCGAAGCCGCGCCGCTTCGACGGCACCTGACTCGGTGGAGTTGGCTCGCGCCCTCCATTGCGTCGCCATGGCTGCGACCACGGGCCTTTGCGGACCGCAACGCAAAGTTGCAGCGTGGCCAATCCGCCGGACGAGCGAGTCCGACGCCTGTGCTGACCCGCGTTGGTCGATCACTTCTCTGATCATCATGGAGGAGAACGACACAGGACGTCCGCGAGCCCCCGAGATTCGTGTCCGGCGTGTGATGGGCCTCGCTGCAGCCGTTGGACACTTCTGCGCACTGAGGAGGCGGTTCGCGCAGTGTAGCGGCCGTGGTTTGCACGCGCTCAGGAGAGCCGGCCTCCTCCTGCGCCTTGACGAACCCGCCCTACAGTCAGATCCGAAGCGGTCCTCAGACCTCGAAACGCCAGCCGCTCCGGTGCCGGGGACCGGTACCAAGCCACCCGCCGGACGCTGAGCTGGCAGAATCTCAGCCATGCCTGTGACTGCTTATCTACCGGGGTTGGTACTTACCGAGCGTGAGTTCGATGTTCCGCTGCGCTACTCAGATCCGGACACTCGCCGCATCACAGTGTTCGCCCGGGAGGTGGCAGCACCTGACGGGCAAGACAGACCGTTTCTCGTGTACCTGCAGGGTGGACCCGGCATGGAGTCACCTCGTCCGAAGTCTCAACCGCCAACGCCCGGCTGGTTGGAAAGGGCATTGAAGGACTTTCGCGTACTCATGCTCGACCAGCGGGGAACCGGCCGGTCGACGCCCGTCGCGACGCTCCAGGGGATGAGCCCCGAAGAGCAGGCGGCGTACCTGTCCTGTTTCCGTGCCGACTCGATCGTGAAGGACGCTGAGTTCATCCGCAACGAATTGGGCGTCGAACGCTGGAGCGTGCTCGGTCAGTCATTCGGTGGCTTCTGCGTGCTGCACTACCTGTCCGCGGCACCCGGAGGGCTGGCGGAGGCCTTCCTGACCGGCGGGCTGCCACCGATCGGCCGCCATCCCGACGAGGTCTACCGCGCCACGTATGCCAGGACGTTGCAGCGCTGCCGCCGCTACTACGAGCGCTATCCGGCCGATCGCGAACGCGTGCACAAGCTTCAGGCCTGGCTAGCCGAAGCGGAAGTGACACTACCGGGCGGGGACCGCCTCACGCCGCGGATGTTCCGCCAGCTCGGATGGATGCTCGGCATGAGCGATGGTGCGGAGCGCCTGCACTACATACTGGAGCTACCCGAAGACTCTCCGGGGTTCCTGCACGACCTCGAGGAGGGTCTCCCGCCTTTTTCCCGCAATCCGCTTTACGCCGTCATCCACGAATCCAGTTATTCCGATGGAGCGGTCACCAACTGGTCCGCGGCGCGGGTGCAACCAGAGGAATACACCGCACGGCCTGAGCTGTTCACCGGCGAGCACGTGTTCCCGTGGATGTTCGACGACTACGGGGCGCTGAAGCCCTTACGCGAGGCAGCCAATCTATTGGCCGGCCACGAGTGGCCGAGCCTGTACGACGCCCAGAGCCTGAGCCGCTGTGAAGTTCCCGCGGCAGCGGCCATCTACGCCTATGACATGTACGTAGAGCGATCGTTCTCCGAAGAGACGGCAGACCTGATTCCCACGATGCACACCTGGCTCACCAACGAATTCGAGCACAACGGGCTGCGCGCCGACGGCGGGACGGTCCTTGACCGGCTGATCAAGTTGGCCCGGGGTCACTGACTCGCCTGGGAACGAGTACTCCACCGGACGTGCGCAACCCAACGGCGTCAGCCGGCCCCCATCGAGCCGAGAGTTCGGTCGCCTCAGCTGGCCAGAGCAGGTGAAGAAACACTGGTGAGAGACCGTCGGTCAAGGTCTACTGGCAGCCATTTGGCAGCTCGGAGGTCGTATTGTGGGGTATGACCTCCGAGGACGTCGCCCAGTGGTTCGATGAGAACAAGTCATTTTTCGAAGACATGGACAAGGCGTCGGAGAGACTCCTGAGGCCGACGGGCAACCAGAACCGGAGGGCGTTCGAGCTCTCAGCAAGTTGGCTCCTGGCCGTGTTGGTCCGAGGCGAACAGCTGCCGCCCATACCCGACGCTGAGGCTCAGCGCCACTTTGCGGCAGGACTGGCCAGTTACAAGCAAGGTGCCGAGACCCTCGCCAGGACGAACGACGAAGCAGAAGTCAACCGCGCGATCCGGGCCATAAAGGCGTCCAACGGAGAGTTCGCGCGCATGTACGAGGCGCTCGGCCGGACGCGACAATGAGATTGAAGGCACGCCTCAGGACTCGGCCCGCCCGCCTCGCTAGATCAGCCGTGGCGTTGGCTCAGGTGATCGGGCTACGCGGATACCCGGAAGGTGCCCGATTCGTTCTCGACGACTTTGTTCTGCGCTGAGGGCCGGATGCCCGGACATCGATCAGAGGGTCCCGTAACCAGCCGGTCGCGATCGCGGCCCGCGCCGGTCTTCTCCCCCCGATCCGGTGCTCGGGTACTCAAGCCGGGATCTTCGCCAGATAGGGCCCGGACGGCGCGAAGTAGACCTTGGCCAGCTCGACTGGGCGGTAGTCGTGCTTGTACAGCGACCAGGGTGAATAGACGATCCACCAGCCCTGGGAGTTGCGGAACAAGGACTCCTCGCCAGGCCCACTGCCTTGGGAGTTCGCTGCAAGCCATGGGCGTGCCGATATTGGCGTGCACGGTCCTGCCGGGCCGGCGCACCTCGCCACTCCGATCGAGTAACCGGGCCCGTTGAACCATGACCCCGAATAGAAGAGCCAATACGTTTGCTGGGCGTAGACCATGTCCGGCGCCTCGATCAGGCCTCCGTCCCACACCTGGCGGCTCCCGCTCATGAGCAGATGCCTGCCTCCTATGAGCCGTTCACCGTTCTTCGACAGCTCCTGCGCCCACAGATGCGTCGGCGGCGAGCCCGGGTTGGCGTTGTCGTCTGATTTCCAGTCGAGGTAGAGCCGACCGGCCGGTGTCAGGAAGGTACGCGGGTCGATTGCACCGTGATGGTTGAACTGGCAGACGAGCGGTGGGCCGGGCACTGGTGTGAACGGACCGGCAGGCGCTGTGGCCGTGGCGACGCCGATGCACTGGGCACGCTGGGAGAACCCGGTCTCGTCAGCTTGGAAGTAGATGGACTTCTCGGCCCAGGCGTCGAAGTACATCACGTAGCGCCCAGCTATCAAGCGGACGTCCGGTGCCCAGGTGAAGCCCGTCTCGGCCCATGAGGGCACGCTCGCAAGGGCCGTGCCGGTCTTGTCCCAGCGAAACAGAGTCGGGCCGTCGCTGATCGTCAGCGCCACCGGGGGCGTAGCGAAACCGGTTTGACTCGAGTACAGGTAGTAGCGGCCGTGCCACTCCACTACAACGGGATCCGGTAGGTTGCGGTCGACGATGAGCACGCCCGGGGCCGAGCTGTCCGCGTGTGGCGGTAAGGACCGGGCCGGCTGGTGTGCTCCAGACCGGCGAGCAGCCGGGCCTGCCAGCGGGGCGTTGCCGTCTGCCTTGTTGTCGGTGACGCCAGGCGTCGCCCCACGACCAGCACTCGCGGTGAACACGAACGCTCCGACGACGGCAAGCACGACGGCGCTTGTCAGCGCCACCTTCCGAGGCAACGTCGCGCGCCGCACTGCCGGCGGCGAGGACACGGGCTGTCCTGTCATACCGCCGACGATGGTAAGTGCTACCGGGCGGGTGGTGACACCGCCTGAGAAACCAGGACTCGAGTGACAACCGCCACGCCCCGGACGATGGGGAGGAGGCACGAGGAACCCTCCCGAGCTTCGGAGATCCCTTCAGGCCATACTGGTGGTGGAACAAATGCGTCAGGATCTAAGGGGGCGCCATGCGTGCTCTGGACGCGAAGCGGTGGCCCACCGCCTGCGGGCGCCTTACGTTGCTGAGCGCGGCGGGCGTCCTCGTGCTGGGCGTCGTGCTGACTGCCGTTCCCTCGGTATCAGCAGCGGTGCCCTGGTCGGCCCGGTCAAAACCCTCCCCGGGCAACGAAGGCACCCTGAACGGCATAGCTTGCCCCTCAGCTGGCTCGTGCGCCGCCGTTGGCTACCTCGGTGACAGGACTCTGATCGAGTCTTGGAACAACTCGGAGTGGTCGATCGTGCCCAGCCCAGACCGAGGGCTGACCAGCATGCTCGAGGGTGTGGCCTGCCAGTCGAAAAGCTCCTGTGAGGCCGTCGGTGACTACAGCTCGAACGGACTCCCTCGAACATTGGTCGAGTCCTCGAACGGCGCCGGCTGGTCGATCGTTCCCAGTCCGGACCGTGGAATCACAAGCAACCTCAATGCGGTCTTCTGCATCTCGGCCAGGTCGTGTGTTGCCGTCGGAAGCTACGCCAGCGACAGCGGCCTCGCTCAGAGCTTGATCGAGTCCTGGAACGGCATCGCCTGGTCGATCGCCCCGAGCCCGACCCTCGTGTCGAAACAAAGTGCCTTGAACGGCGTCTCCTGCGTGTCTTCCAAGTCGTGTATCGCCGTCGGAGACCACGGCAGTGCCACCCTGTCCGAATCCTGGAACGGCAAAGCCTGGTCCGTCGTGCCGAGCCCGACCCCGGGCTCGTACGGCGGCCTCTCCGGCGTGTCCTGTTCGTCTGCCAGGTCGTGTGTCGCCGTGGGCAACTACAGCGACGGCACGGGCAGCGCCGCCAGCATCCTGCCGAGGAGCTTGGTCGAGTCCTGGAACGGCAGGGCCTGGTCTGTCGTACCCGGCCCGAGCCCCTCGGTTGCCTACCTTTACGGCGTGTCCTGCGTCTCGGCTGAGTCATGCAAGGCGGTGGGCGACTACGCCACCGAGAGCCACCTCCATCAGACCCTGGTCGAGTCGTGGAACGGGACCTCCTGGTCCGTCTCGGCGAGCCCAACTCCCGCCACGGCATATCTGTACGGCGTGTCCTGCACCTCGACCAGGGCCTGCAAGGCGGTTGGCGAGTACGTCGGCAACAGCGGTCTCGGCCCCACCGTTGCCCTGATCGAATCGTGGAACGGCATCGCCTGGTCGCTCTAGGCTCCCGGAGCGCGCGGGGTCGGCACGTATGTAGCGCCCGGCGCACCGGACGTGACGCCTGCATCCCAGACAGCGACGACAGCTCCTCGGCCAGCCAGGTCCGAGACTCGGCGTCATCCACCTTCTGAGCGTCGCTCGGCGTGCCGCACCGGGGAAGTCGGGCTGAGCCTCAAGAGTCGACCGAGTCCTCGTCGAACCCGCTCAATCACTGGCCATCGTCCGACCCGCGGCCAGGCACGCCGAAGGAGTAGGCCAGCCGCAAACTGGGCAAGACTGAGAACATGGATATGCGCCCAAGGGCATGGATGAGCTGGAGCAGTGGGAAAGACAGCGCCATGGCGCTCGAAGTGGCACGCTGCGAGGGCACCGTCGAGGTCACCTCGCTCTTGTCGACCGTGAACACAGACGCGAATCGGGTGGCAATGCACGCCGTCCGGCGGAGCCTGCTCGAAGCCCAGGCGGATCGACTGGGCCTGGCGCTCGTCACCGTCGAGATTCCTGCGTCGTGCTCGAACGAGCTCTACGAGGAGCGCATGGCTGAGGCGATAGCTCTCGCGCAAGCAGACCGCATCGCCCACGTCATCTTCGGAGACCTCTTCCTCCGGGACGTGCGAGCGTACCGGGAAGACCGTCTCCGCGGAACCGGCATCTCCCCGATCTTCCCCCTCTGGGACCGGCCGACGGACGTTCTAGCGAGAGAAATGCTCGCTGCCGGCCTGAAGGCGGTGATCACCTGCGTCGACCCACGCCAGCTGCCGGGTGAATTCGCGGGCCGGCCCTTCGACGCCAAGCTGCTCAGCGAGCTTCCTCCAGGAGTCGATCCCTGCGGCGAAAGGGGAGAATTCCACACTTTCGTTTGGGACGCTCCAGGGTTTCGGTCACCTCTGAACATCGAGCTCGGCCAGATCGTCGAACGGGACGGCTTCGTCTTCTGCGACGTGAACGAATCCAGGCCGGCGACCGCTTCGGCACGCAGCGGATGAGAACCGACGAGATCTCAGGCGCCCCGCGAGACTCGACGCGACGAGCCGCGCGGATTCAGCACTGACCTTGTCACCGCGTCGGGAACCGGAACCGGCCGGTCTCCCGACAGCACCTAAGGCCCCCGTCGTGCAGTCGTCCCGCCGCCCTGTGACTCAGCGTTTGCGCGCCTGCAGCGAGTAACTCGCTGCCAAGCGCCACGGCCTGTCGTCGAGACGCCACTCCCCGGAAGCGTCCGGGCTCATCCGACCGGGAAGGGCATTCCACGGGACGCTGTCGTGCTCGACGAAACCGGTCAGGTCCATGCCCGCCTCCATGACTGCGGTGATGGTCTCGCCGAGACCGTGGTTCCACTCATGGGTGACCGTGCTGGAGAACTCGGCGTCGGTCTCTACGTAGGTGCCACCGTCTTCGAAAACGAGCGGCTCTTCCAGCTGGAAGTACGGGTAGTCGACGACGAGACGGTCGAGATGGGTCTCGTCGAGGGAGAAGAGCATGGGATGGCCCTCTCGGATGAACAGCCGTCCACCTGGCCGGAGCAGGCCGGCCACTACAACAGCCCAGCGGGTGACGTCGGGCAGCCAGCACAGGGCACCGACGCCCGTGTACACGAGGTCGAAGGAACCTCGCTCGAGCACCTCGAGGGCGCTGTAGACGTCCGCCTCGACGAAGTCGACCGAGGTCCCCGTCCGGCGCGCGAGGTTCCTCGCCTGGTCGAGCGACGCAGGCGAGAAGTCGAGGCCCGTCATTCGAGCGCCGAGGCGCGCCAATGAAATCGTGTCGGTGCCGATGTGGCACTGAAGATGGACTCCCCTGGTTCCTGTGAGATCACCGAGCCGGGGACGGTCGAAGCTGACAACCGAGGAGAGGAAGGAGGCATCCGAGACGAAGCGCTCGACTGCGTAGTCGGGTGAGGCTGCATGGGCGGCGGCCCGCTCGTCCCAATTGGCCCGGTTGACCTCGATGTAGTCCCGCATCTCATCATGATCTCGCGAGCACGCGCGAAAAGGCCAGGGACCCTCCTATTGGCTCCCGGGCTCGCCGCAGGAGGCGAAAGGGCCCCCAACGTGCCATGAAAAGGTGGAGGCGCAGCTCGAAGATGGCTGCGATCGCCGCAGGCTCAGACCTGCGCTGGTCCACGTGTCCCGCCGTCAACCCGGGCGCCGACCGTCGTCGACAGTATTGCCAACTGGGGCGGAGTGCTTCGTGCGGACCAGGGCGAACAGGCGGGTGCTCAAGGTGACGACACGGCGGACCGATGAAATGAGTGGGTGCACGACCCGCGTTGCCTTGCGAGGGAAGCAATGAGCCGTGCACCCGACTAGTTACCGCTTGGCGCTCCCAGTTCGGCCACCGTCAAGCCGCGATCGCGGGCACAAGCTTTCGGGGACGCCGTGAGGTGGGCCGAGTTCTGCTCAGGACTATCGAGCGGCTGCACGCCGGGCCGGTTGCCGGTGCGTAGGAAGGCACTGGATCTCCGCGTACCACCCGTCCGGGCGCAACTCCCACGGTCCGATCTGGCTGCCGATCAGGGCTTCCGCGCTGGCCGTGTCCGGTTCCGAATCGTCGAGGCCCCCGACGATTCCCGGGACGCTCAGGACCGGGCCATCCGCCCCAGCCAGCAGGTAGAGGTATCCCGCGTACTTGCCACCCTGTTCATTCGGCACATAGGCGACTTTGGGGCTTCGGAGGTCGTACCGAGCTCTGAGAGGTCGAAAGTCTGATTCGATCATGGGGAACAAGCCCTTTCTCTCAGAGATGCCCACGCACCAACCTCGATCGGGACGGCAACTCGTTGGCGCCGTCCCGAGGAGCCCTTCTTGGCCCGGCCGGCCCCGCGCGACAGCACCACCCGCCGTGATGGTCCGACAAGCAATGCGCCCTGGCTTCCGAGCATCGTCCACCTCCGACTTTCCAGAAGTGTCCTCGCTATGCGCCATTTCCGGCCGGCGACACCGTCGACGACCGGAGAATCCCCCGGCTCGCGCTTGAACCGATAACTGATTGTGATTCGGCCTCGTGGGCCACTGCAATGGCGATTCGGTTACAGGGCTGTGCCATCGGACGTGTGGCCCGAACCCTGACAGCGGAAAGCCTGAAGTTGTCCAGGTCAGCTCGCCGAACCGACTGCGGCAAGGCGGACGTCCGCCGCGCTGCGCCCGGTGTCATCGGGCCCTGGCGGCGTGGCCGCAGAAGCAAAACGGAAGGCTAGGTAGATGGCCTCTCGCTACCACCGGTGAATGCGGTACGTCCGCCCGATGGTCGGAACCTGTTCTTCGGCCCCGGCGAAATGTGTCGTTCGGCCCTATTTCGTCCGCAAACCCGGGCGCATACTGGACACGGGTTGATAGTGATCGTAGCTCAGGCCGCCGTCCTCGGGGGTGACTGGCAGATCGTGTCCCCTATACCAGCACCCCGGATCCCCCCCCGGGGTGCTGTCGCGTAAAGTGCCCGCCTTTCCCCCATCACAGGTGATCCCCGCTCCAACACCATCAAGCCGGCCACTGCGAGGAGGCGGCGAAACAGGGCCCCGCTCGCCAGAGCTGCCATCGAGCCCGACGACGCCTTCCGATTGCTTGGTCGTCGCCACCCGCGTCGGCCCCGTGGTAAGCACCAGGTGCACCCGACAGGTTCGCCTCTCTAGGTGCAGAACACGATGCTTTGAGCCGCGGCAGTTCTGCACAAACGTGCTCAGCAACCTCGGAGTACAGGCAGATCCCGGCTTGAGGAAGTTAATCCCCATCTGCAGTGAGCTAGTTCCCATACCATCAGTCCCGACCCGCGGAAGCTAGGTTCGTCAGCAAAGAGGAGCGCCCAACATGCAAACACCTGACCCCCGTACCAGAGCAGGCTCCCGGCGTGACATCGCTGTGCTGACCAGCGCTCTCACCCTTGAGGAGAAAGCCGCGCTCAGCGTGGGGATCGACAATTGGCGAACCGCGAGCTTTGCTCGCCTGGGCATACCGTCGGTGAAGACGACCGACGGCCCGAACGGCGCTCGCGGAGACATCCGGGACCATGTGAGCATCACGCCCTCTGTCTGCATACCCTCGGCGTCCTCGCTCGGTGCGACCTGGGACCCTCAAGTCGTCGAGCAGGCGAGCGCGATCGTCGCCCGACAGGCTCGCGAGAAGGGCTGCAGAGTCCTCCTCGCTCCAACCGTGAATCTGCATCGTCACCCTCTTTGGGGTCGGAATTTCGAGTGCTTCTCGGAAGATCCCGTTCTGACCGGGAAATTGGCGGTCGCGTACATCCGCGGCGTTCAAGAAAACGACGTCGTGGCGACGATCAAGCACTTCGTGTGCAACGAGGTCGAGCACGAGCGCAACACCTGCTCGTCAGATGTCGACGAGCGGGCCCTGCGAGAGCTGTACCTCCTGCCTTTCGAATACGGGGTCCGTGTCGCCGGTGTTCTGGCGGTCATGACCTCCTACAACAGGGTCAACGGAAACTTCGTCCCCGACGACGCCCGCCTGCTCGATGATGTCCTCCGCAAGGAATGGGGGTTCGCTGGGTTCGTCATGACCGACTGGTCCGGCATCGCAACGACTCTGGAGGCAGCCAAGGCGGGGCTCGACCTGGAAATGCCCGGCCCGGCACGTGCCTACGGTCCCGCCCTCGTCGACGCCGTCCGCTCCGGCCAGCTGGACGAGTCACACCTCGACCAAATGGCTCACCGCATGCTCACGGTCTTTGACCAGGTGGGCGCACTCGACGACCCGCCAACTGACGAGCATCCCGAGGACCGAGAGGAGGATAGGGCCTTTGTCCGCCACGCCGCGGCCGACGGCATGGTCCTTCTCGCAAACGATGGCCTGCTGCCCCTCAGTGCCTCCGGACTCGGTCGCGTGGCCGTCGTCGGGCCGAACGCCGACCGGCTCGCCATCATGGGCGGGGGAAGCGCCGGCGTCACCCCTCATTACGTGCTGTCGCCCCTCGGCGCGCTGCGGGAGCGACTGGACAGTGCCACCGAGATCACCTACGCCACCGGGGTCGCCGGCGACGGTGTCGCTGACGCGGTGAGCATCCAAGCTGCCGTCGACGCGGTCCAAGGAGCCGATGCCGTGGTGTTGATGGTCGGCACGGACGACGTGTGGGAAAGCGAGGGCTACGACCGCGAGTCGATGGAGCTCCCGCGCAACCAGGACGAGCTAGTGAGACGGGTCCTGGCGGCACACCCACGAAGCGTTGTGGTCGTGAACTCCGGTGCTCC
>Ga0181520_10004280_pt1 | contig 24104 bp, 16 predicted proteins | sample PEATcosm2014_Bin_29_FD_132451 | JGI IMG/M metagenome (GOLD analysis project Ga0181520, IMG submission 132451) | Peatland microbial communities from MTU Mesocosm Facility, Houghton, MI, USA - PEATcosm2014_Bin02_30_metaG | ecosystem: Environmental > Terrestrial > Soil > Wetlands > Peat | place...
AAGCCGGGGCGGCCATAACGGTCGTCGCGCGGGAAGTACGTGCCACCGAAGTAGGGCCGTCCGTCTGGGGTAAGAAACGCAGTGAGCGGCCAACCGCCCTGCCCTGATATAGCCGAGACGGCGGCCTGGTAGCGGGCGTCCACGTCCGGCCGCTCATCGCGATCGACTTTTACTGCAACATAGTGCTCGTTGATGATGCGCGCCAGCTCCGGGTCTTCGTAGGATTCGCGGTCCATGACGTGGCACCAATGGCACCACACCGCGCCGATGTCGAGGAGGATGGGTTTGTTCTCGGCCTGTGCCCGGGTAAACGCGATTTCGCCCCACGGATGCCATTGAACCGGCTGATGGCGCGCCGAGCGCAGATAAGAGGAAGCTGCATGCTCAAGCTGGTTCGCGGCGCCGATTGTGGTGGCATTTTCGTGCATGCGGTGAGGATACATGGACCGTTCCGATCATGCCACTCCGGTGCCTGCCGAGCGATGGAACTATCACCAGCAGTATGAGATACAACTAAGTAGAACCGGCTTGCATCCAAGGATCACGGTATTTCCGACTCAGATTGGCAGTCCGCCTGTCCGACGTGCAAATGGTTTGCAATACGACCTGGGGAATGAATCGACTCCGTGGGCCGCAGCGCCTGTTGTGATTGGGAGCGCAGTGCGATGGAAGAAAAGAAAGCAGGCGCCATCGGCTCCGACTTGACGAAGCCCGAGGCGCACATTTTGCCGCCCATGGCTGAGCTTGTCCGCACGTTCGATTGGGGGACAACTCCGCTCGGGCCGATGGAAAGCTGGCCGGAGGGACTCAAGAATACCGTCCGCATTCTGGTCTCTTCGCAATTTTCGATGTGGATGGCCTGGGGTCCGGAGCTGACCTTCCTTTACAACGACTCCTATGCCAGGACGACGTTGGGCAAAAAACACCCTTGGGCTTTAGGGAAGCCGGCGTCCCAGGTGTGGAGCGAGATCTGGAAAGATATCGGGCCGCGCATCCACCGGGTCATGGAAAGCGGCGAAGCCTCTTGGGACGAGATGCTGATGCTAATCCTTGAGCGCAGCGGCTACCAGGAAGAGACGTATCACACTTTTTCATACAGCCCTCTCGAAGGCCCTGACGGCAAGATTGTCGGCATGCTCTGCGTGGTCATTGAAGACACCGTGCGCGTGATTGGCGAGCGGCAGCTTGCAGCTCTCAGCACATTGTCGGCCGAGTTAGCTGGCGCTATTTCAAAGCAGGACGTATTCACCGCCATTGAACGCGGACTGGCGCACCAGAAGGACATGCCCTGCACGCTCACCTACTTGCTGAATGAAGAAGGGACGCATCTTCATCTGGTTGCGCGAACCGGCGTGGACGCCGAACATCCAGCCGCGGCAACCACAATCGATATCAAAATGGATCCCGAAGCCTGGCCGATCCGCGATGTTTTGAGTTCCGATCGCGCCCTCATCGTGGAGAACCTCCTCGAACAATTTCCGGATTTGCCGACAGGATGCTGGGACAGGCCGCCTTTTCGCGCGAGGCTGGGCCCCATTACGCGGCAGGGACAAGACAAGCCTGTCGGCGTGTTCATCACGGCGCTTAATCCCTATCGGGAATTCGATTCGTTTTACGGAGAGTTCCTGGACCTGGTCGCGGGCCAGATTGCCGCAAGCATCACCAACGCCCAGGCCTACGAAGAGGAGCGAAAGCGCGCGGAAAGCCTGGCCGCATTGGATCGGGCGAAGACGACATTTTTCAGCAACGTGAGCCATGAGCTACGCACGCCGCTCACGCTGATCCTCGGCCCCATTGAGGATGCGCTAACAGCGCGAACCCCGCCATCTCTCGAATCGGTCGAGATGATGCAGCGCAATGCACAGCGGCTGCTCAAACTGGTAAATGGACTGCTCGATTTTGTCCGCATAGAAGTGGGCCGCGCGCACGCGACATTTGAAGCCACCGATCTTTCTCTGTTGACCGCGAACATCGCCAGCGTTTTTCGTTCCGCGGTGGAGCGCGCCGGGCTCAAGCTCATCGTGGAATGCCCACCGCTTCCAGAGCCTGTCTACGTCGATCGGGAGATGTGGGAGAAGATCGAACTGAACCTGCTCTCGAATGCGCTGAAGTCGACGTTCGAAGGCGATATTCGCGTCGCCATCACAGCAACCGGCGGCAAGGCACTCGTCAGCGTGTCGGATACGGGAACAGGTATCTCGGAGAACGACCTGGCTCATCTGTTCGAACGCTTTCAGCGCATCGAAGGCGCACGCCGGCGCAGCCACGAAGGCAGCGGCATCGGACTTGCCCTGGTGCGCGAGCTGGTGGAGATGCACGGCGGCGGAATCCAGGTGGAGAGCGCGCTGGGCCACGGAACGACGTTCACCATTGCGCTTCCACTGGGACAACAACACCTGCCACAGAATCAGCTTGTCGCAACGACTCCCAAGCCGGCGGCCGCGCAGGGTTCGGCGATGGCCTATGTGCAGGAAGCGCTGGGGTGGCTGCCCCGGCAGGATCAACGCGCGAAGCTCAACGGCGCGGTAGCGGATGAAGCCGGTGGACTGCTTTTGGAGGCTGCCGATCCGGTGGAGCAAAAGCCGGTCATCGTGTTTGCCGATGACAACGCCGATATGCGCGAGTATGTGATTGGTCTGCTTGGCCGGCGTTATCAAGTAATTCCGTTCGGAACCGGAAAGCTGGCGCTCGAAGAGGCGACACGTCGACGCCCCGACTTGGTGCTAACGGACGTGATGATGCCGGATATGGACGGATTTGCTTTGCTGGAGGCCCTGCGGGAGAATCCAGCAACTCGGACCGTTCCCGTCATCATGCTTTCGGCGAGGGCCGGCGAGGAAGCGAGCATTGGGGGCCTGGAAGCCGGCGCCGACGACTATTTGACCAAGCCCTTCTCCGCGCGGGAGCTGATTGCGCGTGTGGAAGCGCAATTGAAGATGGCGCGGCTACGGCAGGAGGCGCTGGAACAGGAAGCGGCTCTCACCCGCGAGATCAACAAGGCCCGACAGTTTGCGTGGGAAGCGCTGGAGTACATGCCGGAGGCGTTCTGCACACTCGACCGCGAGTTCCACGTCACCTACATGAATCGCGCGGCGATGGCGATTGCAGAGCGATCAGGAATGCCCCGCCTCGGCGAGAGCATTTGGGAGCTGTATCCGAGCTTGATTGGAACGGCGGTTGAAGCGAATTTCCGCAAGGCGATGGACGAACGGGTCCCCGTCGAGTTTGATCAGTATTTTCACGGGGACGGCGCAGAATTCTGGTTCAAATTCCTCATTTACCCACAGCCGGGCGAAGGAATCATTCTGTATCTGCGGGACACAACCAGCACGCAAAGAACGGAGCAGGCGCTGCGCGGCTCAGAACAGTTAGCCACTGCGGGGCGACTGGCGGCGAGCATTGCCCACGAGATCAATAATCCCCTTGAGGCGGTTACGAACCTGCTCTTCCTGGCAAAAATGGATGAATCCGTGGCAGGCGGTACGCGGAGCCTGCTCGATGTAGCGGACCGTGAGTTGCAGCGCCTTTCACACATTGCGGCGCGCAGTCTCAAGTTTTACCGGCAACGCACGGCTCCCACTCCCACGTCGTTGGAAGAACTGATTGAATCCGTGCTTTTCTTCAACGAACCGGACCTGAAGTCCAGGAACATCCAGCTCGAACGGCGGCACAGACAAGCACGGCCCGTGCTTTGCTTGCCCGGCGAGATCCAGCAGGTAATGACCAACCTGATCAGCAATGCGCTCGATGCCCTGCCCACAAAGGGCCGCCTCATCGTCGCGGTTCGTCCAGCAACCGACCGTGCCGGGCGCGAAGGCGTCTCTGTCACTGTGGCTGACGGCGGACAAGGAATCAGTGCGGCCATGCTCGACCGCCTCTTCCGTCCCTTTGTGACCACGAAGGGCGAAAACGGAACAGGCCTGGGCCTCTGGGTCTCGAAGGGGATCCTGGACAAGCATCAGTCGAAGATCATGGTGCGGAGCAAGGTCGGGGCGGGGACGGTCTTCCGGCTGTTTCTACCGTTGGATACGACGGTGGGTTCGTTCGCGCCAGTCATCAACTAAGTGAGCTTGACGATTCGGGTCGGTCCAGTCGTGCCAGATTCCGGCGGCGGGTTCGGAAGTTCCTCCTGAACTAATCCTTGGCTATCTCTGCTTCGATGGCTGCGACGAACTCGGGCGCGTCGGGAGCTGTGTCCGGCGAGAAACGCTTCACGACTTCGCCGGAGCGGCTCACGAGAAACTTCTCGAAGTTCCAGAGAATCTCCGGTTCAGGATTTGTCTCAATTCCATAACCGTGCAGCTTTTGGGCAAAGGGAACTTCGCTGAGGCTGATTGCTTTGGGTTGAGCAGCGATCAAGGTTGCATAAAGCGGGTGTTTGTCCGCACCGACGACATTGATCTTGCTGAACATGGGAAACTTGACGCCGAAGTTGGCGGTGCAGAAGGTCTGGATTTCCTCGTTGGAGCCCGGTTCCTGGCTCTTGAAGTTGTTGGCTGGAAAGCCGGCGACGACAAGTCCCTGGCCCTTGTATTGATCGTAGAGACTCTCGAGCCCCTCGTACTGCGGCGTCAGCCCGCACTTTGAAGCTACGTTCACCACCAGGAGAACCTTGCCCTTGAATTCGGCGAGGGATGCTTCGTCACCTGAGATCTTGTGGAGTGGAATGTCATAAATGGAAGTGGTCATAAGTCTCCTTGTCGGGGGTCGTACGTTAGGCCATGGTAAAAGCCGATAAGTCAGGCCAATAACTGTTTGGCTACTTTGATGTAAACCTCGATGGCTTCGCGCAGTTCCTTCTTCGCAAGCTTCTCGAAAGGCGTGTGAGCTACGTGAATGGAACCTGGACCAAGCAGCAGCGGTTCACCCCAGTTTGAAAGCTGGGGAATGTCAGTGGTGAACTTTGCAATCATGGTGGGCAATCCATCGATGGCGCGCATGCGGACGAAGGGGATTTCGAGTGTGAAGTCCACTTCGGCCAATCCCGCAGCGGCCTCAAGAATGGCGGCTCGAACTGGACCGGAATCGCCGACCAGACGAATGAGCACCTGTGCTTCGGCCTTATCGGCGATGACGTTAGGCGCGTGGCCGCCGTGAATCTGGCCTATGTTGAGCGTGCTCGGACCTACGTCCTCTGTAACAGGAAGCGCGATGGCCAGCAACTTTCCCAGCGCTTCTACCAGTTTGTGCACTGCGCTCTCCCCTAGTTCAGGATAGGCGGAGTGGGCCATCTTGCCGGTAGTTTTGAGCACCGCACGCAGTGCGCCCTTCGAGGCCAGCGCCAGGCGATTGTCCGTCGGTTCACCATTGATGAGGAAACGGCTGCCCTTGGGTGAGTCGTTCGCGACCTTGGCCCCGGCGGAATCGCGTTCTTCCCCCGAAACGAAGAGAAGCCCAATGCGGAATCCGTCCGTCCGCAGCGATTCCGCAGCTGCCACCTGCGCGGCGATGATGCCCTTGGCGTCGGAGACGCCACGGCCATACATGAAATCCGCATCTTCAGTGAAAGGGATATAGGGCGGGACGGTGTCCAGATGAGTGGAGAAGACGAGATCGGGCGACTGGCCGGCAGGGCCCGCGTAGATATTCCATCGAGGACCTGCGGTTGCGCTCTCGGGCGGTTGCGGCACGGGCGTCTTATCGACGGTCCATCCGCGCCTGGCGAGAAAACCGGCGAGAAAATCGCCCACCGCCCCCTCGTGATAGGTCGTCGATTCGATTTCGACCAATTCCCGGGTAAGTCGAATTGGATCCAAGGGCTGGGTCGCAGACATGCTGCTGCCAGAATACCTTACGGGTGAACGAGCTTTATTGACCTGCGGGATGTTTACCAGGGCAATCGTCTGAGCTTTATCCTGACGACGAATACCCCCATTTTGCGCCGCCCCTACGGGGCTAACTGGCTATTGTTGGCCCCGTTCCCCACGCTGAAGCGCGGGGCTAACCACCATTGCGCCTCCGGCGCAATAGGAGCAGTCTGATCAACAACTTGGATTTATGCGATTGCCTGGGGCGTTTTCAGCGGCAGAGCCGATCCGATTGCCAGCGTGCTTGAACGATTTACTCCTATATGAAACGAGGATGTATGAACGAACAAATCTGCGCGTAGAATTATGTGTGGAATGATCTCCGCATTCACACCCGCTGCCCCGGGTCGAGAAGCCGGGAACGCGACATTGCGCGGTCTTACTTTGACGGGACCCGCCGGCAGGCTGGAGGCGCTCTTGAACAACGGAGCTGCCGAGGCGCCGTATGCTGCGGTGGTCTGCCACCCTCACCCCCAGGGCGGCGGCACGATGCACAACAAAGTTGTCTACCACGCCATGAAGGCGCTCAACGCGCCGGAGTTTGGGCTTGGCTGGCCGGTCTTGCGCTTCAACTTTCGCGGCACAGGACTCAGCGAAGGTAAGCATGATGGCAAAGCGGAAACTGGAGATGTGCTGGCTGCGATCGACTGGATTGAAAACGAATTCAAGCGGCCCGCCGTCTTGGTCGGCTTCAGTTTCGGAGCAGCCATGGCTTTGCTCGCTTGTTGTGGCGATGCGAACGGCCGGAGAACCCAGACAGACCTCCGTGCCCTCGTAGCTCTCGGCCTTCCGACTCGTGCTGAAGGTCGAGAATATCGTTATTCCTTTCTATCTGATTGTTCCCTCCCCAAATTGTTTCTGAGCGGCGATTGCGACCAGTTCGCTCCTGCCGCGGATTTACAACGTGTGGCCGCCACCACGGCCGAACCCAAAAAGTTAGTGCTCTTACCGGGCGCCGATCACTTTTTTCGAGGCCAGCTTGAAGCGATGCAGAACGAGCTCGCGAACTGGCTCAAGGAGCAATTGCCGTGACGCCCGTAAGTGACACCGCTCTTGATTCATTACACGCCGAGGCCGCGGAGATATTTACCGGAGCCTTGGAAGCTTGCAACATCGAATCGGCCTTCGACAGACGGTTTCGGTTCGAAAGAAACACTCTCCGGCGCCTGATTCCCGACGGCAGCGGCCCCGAGACGATCGACTTATCCAAATACAACCGAATCTTTGTCATTGCGCTGGGCAAGGCGGCAACGCCCATGCTTGAGGTCCTGATGGACCGGATGAAACGGCGCAACGGATTGCGCGGCATCTGCTGTTCGAAGTATTTGCCGAAGAAGCGCAGCTGGCGCTTCGGCTACTTCGAGGGCGGCCATCCGTTACCCAACGAGGAGTCGTTTGACGCGGCCCGCGCGACCCTGGCAATGCTGAAGAAGGCGAAGAAAGACACGCTGATTTTCTTTCTGATTTCGGGCGGCGGTTCGGCGATGTTCGACCTTCCTCTTGATCCGCAGATCGGACTCGAAGACACAATTGCATTTCACGAGGCGCTGATCGCCTCTGGAGCGCCGATCAATGAAGTCAACATCCTTCGCAAACATTTTTCCGCCGTAAAAGGCGGGCGACTGGCGATTGCCGCGCCGGAGGCAACCAAGGTTTCGCTGCTGTTGCCGGATGTCCCGCTGCGCACACTGGATGCCTTGTCTTCCGGTCCCACTTCGCCCGATCACTCGACCAATGCAGATGCCCGCGACGTCTTGAAGAAATATGACCTGGCGGGAAAGCTGCCTTCATCTGTGAGCGCTTTTTTTGAACGCATGGACTTGCCGGAGTCGCCGGGAAACAAGGGCTGGCGAGAGAGCATTCTTCCCAAGCTGCCGCGCCTGATCGCATCCAACGCGCGGACATTTACCACCGCAGCGGCGATGTCGGGCGAGCTGGAGGCGTTTCGCGATTCTGTTTTTGAGGTGTTGCTCTCAAGTCATGACCTGGTTGAATCCGCGCGGATGCTTGCCGAGAAAGCTGGGTTCTTCGCGGCCGTTGATAACTCCTGCGACGATTGGGACTACGCCGACGCAGCGCGTTATTTGCTGGAACGGTTCCACGAGATGCGCAAGGAGCACAAGCGTTTTTGCCTCATTTCCGTCGGTGAGGTGACGGTCACCCTGAACCGTACTCCGGGAGCGGGAGGCAGGAACCAGCAGTTTGCCCTGCAATGCGCGCTGGAGCTGGCGAACCACCCCGGCGAGCTGCTCACCGTGCTGAGTGCCGGCTCAGATGGCATCGACGGCAACACGCGAAGTGCCGGAGCCATCGCGGACACCACCACGGTTGAACGCGCGCGCGCTTTCGGATTCGATCCCGAGGAGTCGCTGCGCGCATTCAATGCTTGTCCCTTGTTTACCTCGTTGGGGGATGCGATTGTGACGGGGCCAACTGGCCAGAATCTACGTGACCTCCGGCTTCTGATGTCAGATAACTCCTGAATCCGAGGAGATCAACGGGGTGTTGAGTTCTACTTCCACCGTGTATTCCTCGTTCGAGGGATGGCGGAATTTGGGCCAGTAATGTAACTTGCATTTCATTTCTGCTTTAGGATTGGCTCGTGGCAAGAAAAGGTACGCGCAAGCCCTTAGACAAAACCCCGGATATTCGCGCCGTGGCTGCAATGGCCAAGGTATCGATCGCAACGGTCTCAAGAACGATCAATGGCTCTCCCTTAGTGAGCGACAGGCTGACCAAGCGGGTGTGGCATGCCATTGAACAGCTGAACTACTTTCCCAACTCCCACGCGCGCAGCCTTGTTTCGGGTCGAAGCCGAATTTTCGGGATCATCGTCGAGAACATCACAAATCCCTTTTTCCCTGAATTGATTCAGTGCTTCGAAGAAATCGCGGTGGCTCACGGATACGAGATCCTGGTCAGTTCCTCGAATAGCGATCCGGCCGTTTTGACGACCTGCGTGCGGCGCATGATTGAGCGCAAAGTCGAGGGAGTAGCGATGCTGACCTTCGGCGAAGAGGAACCGGTTCTCGATCAGCTGTCCTTTCACGACATCCCGCTGGTGCTCGCTGAGTTTCGCCTCGAAGATCCAAAAACGAGCACTATCTTGCTCGACTACGCAACCGGTATTCGTGCCGCGATCGACCACCTGTTTCAACTGGGACACCGCAAGATCGCCTATCTTGCCGGACCGCACAAAATCCATTCGGCCATGACGCGTGAGAACGATTTCCGCACGGCCATGGAAGCTGTGGGTCTGCCCGTCCAGAAGAAATGGGTCGTCGAATGCGACCATACACTCAAAGGCGGCGTGGCGGGATTCGACCGGCTGCAAGCGCTCGCGGCGGGTCCTACCGCGATTCTCTGCTCGAACGACATGACCGCAATCGGCGTGCTGCGCGCGGCCTACCTCAAGGGACTCCGCGTGCCACACGATCTTTCAGTCGTTGGCCTCGACGATATTGACTTCGCCGAGTTTACGCTGCCGCCGCTTACCACGATTCGACTTTCCCGCGGAGACCTGGCGCGCGCTGCCTTTGAAGCGCTTCGCCAACAGGCCGAAGAATCTTCGCCCTCCAATATCGATCGGGAGTTCCTGGTTTCGACGAGTCTCGTCCTGCGCGGCTCCACAGCAGCCCCACCAGCCGAGGAATCGTCAGTTATTTCTGATACGCAACGCTAGCAAGGCGGACGGATTTCGCTGGACGTGCCTCCTGCCGCGGGGATGTAGCACTTGAGCGTGTAATCCATCACCATTCTGTCGGCGCTGAATCGCCAGCCCAAAGTACGAATGGTGCGCTTCATGCGCTTGATCCAACCGCGCGGCAGGCCATCGCGATCGCGCTGGTAGAAGAGCGGAATCAGTTCGTCTCTCAATACGCGATAGAGGTCTTCGCCATCGCGGCTGTCGTGCACATCCATGTTGGAGTGGGTTCTGCCGGTGCCGATGGCAAATCCGTTGAGGCCATCGTAGGCTTCGGCCCACCAGCCGTCCAGAACCGACAGATTCAAGCCGCCATTGAGCACAACTTTTTGCCCGCTTGTGCCGGAGGCCTCGAGCGGACGGCGCGGATTGTTGAGCCACACGTCCACTCCTTGCACAAGAAAGCGGCCAACGTTGATGTCGTAGTCCTCGACGAAGACGAACTTGTCGGAGAATTCAGAGTTGCGCATCAATTCGGCGATCTGCTGCAGCACCCTCTTGCCGGGCTCGTCGTGCGGGTGGGCCTTGCCGGCAAACACAAATTGCACGGGACGTTTGGGGTCGTTGACCATCGACGCCAGCCGCTGAATGTCGGCCAGAATCAGGTTGGCGCGTTTGTAGGTAGCAAAGCGGCGCGCGAAGCCGATGGTGAGCGCATCCGGCGAGAGCAGTTTGCTCAGCGTTTGCAGAGTCTCCTGCGGCTCACTCCGGCGCTCTGCCTGTTCGCAGGCGCGACGGCGCACGAATTCAATCATGCGCGATTTGAGCGACAAGTGCGTCTCCCAGAGCTCGCCGTCGTCCACGGTTTCGATGCCTTCCCAGGTGCACGCTGAGCCGCTCTTCGCTTGCCAGCCAACCCCGAGATGTCGATCGTAAAGGCGGCACATCTGCGGCGCGAGCCACGAGGGGACATGAACGCCGTTGGTGACGTGGCCGATGGGAACAGCGTCCTGCGGTTTTTCCGGATAGAGGGGCCACCACATCGCTCGCGAAACCTCGCCGTGCAGCGATGAAACTGCATTGGCGCGACGCGAGAGTTTGAGTCCCAGAACCGTCATGCAGAATTGTTCCTGATAATCGTTGGAGCTGACCCGCCCAAAGCCCATCAGGTTATCGTGCGAAAGTCCAAGCTGGTCGCGCAACGGCCCCAGGTGCTCTTCCATCAGATCGGCATTGAACCGATCGTGGCCCGCGGGAACCGGAGTATGGGTAGTGAAAATGACTTCACGCGGAATCTGGCTCGCCGCGGTCATAAAGTCCAGGCCCTCTTCCTGCATGCGGTCGCGAATAGCCTCGAGAACCGCAAAGCCGCTGTGGCCCTCATTCAGATGTAGAACCCCCGGGGTAATGCCCATGGCCCGGAGCGCGCGGAAGCCGCCCACGCCCAGCAGAAGTTCCTGACGAATGCGGGTGCGCCCGTCGCCGCCATAAAGGCGCGAAGTGAGTTCACGATCTTCGGGCGCGTTGCCTTCCACGTTCGAGTCAAGCAGCAGAAGATCGCAGCGTCCGACTTTCACGCGCCAGACTTTTGCGCGGATGGAGCCGCCGCGCGTTTGAATCTCAACCACGACCGGTTCCCCATTTTCTCCAATCGCCGGCTGGATCGGACATTGGTTTACGTCGGTATGGACATACTCTTCTTTCTGCCAGCCGCTGCGATCGAGCCGCTGCAGAAAATACCCCTGGCCATAAAAGAGGCCAATACCGACCAGGGGAATGTCGAGATCGGACGCGCTCTTGATGTGGTCGCCGGCCAGAATGCCAAGTCCGCCCGAGTAAATCGGCAACGATTCGTGCAGGCCGAATTCGGCTGAGAAATACGCGACAGGGCGAGTCCGCAAAAGCGCGGCATGCTCACCACCCCAGGTGTTCTCTGCTTTCAAGTACTCCTGCTGGCGGCGATAGACATAATTGATGCGGCTGTGCAGCGACAGCTCCGCGGCGCGGCGCTCGATCTCGCTGAGAGGCAATTCATTCAATAGCGCGATGGGATTCTGGTTCAATTCACGCCAGCGGGTGGGATTGAGGTCCCGAAACAGGGAGACGCATTCAGAATCCCAACACCACCACAGGTTCCGCGCCAGGGACCAAAGGCGTTCCTGTGCCGGCGCAATGAATCGATCGAGAGTACGCGCCTCGCTGACCACGGGAGCGACCTCGCCTGCCGCTTCGGACAGCATGCGAATTTCGTCTTCGCGAAAAACCCGTGCTTCCTTGGTTTGAACAATCAGCACGCCTTGCAGAATGCCGCGATCGACGAGCGGGACGCCAAGGAAGGACAGGTACTCCTCTTCGCCCGATTCCTTGAAATATTTAAAGCGCGGATGATTGCGGACATCGGCGACCGCCACCGGGACGACCTGCTCCGCGACAAGGCCCGTGAGGCCCTCCTGAAGCGGCATGCGCAAGGTTCCTATGCAGCGTGGGTGCAGACCGAGGGTCGCAGCCAGCACAAGGTTTGAGCGGTCGGGTTCCAGCAGATAGGCTGAGCAAACGTCGGTGTGGAATCGCGTGGCAATCAACGCCACGACATTCATGAGGGTGTCGGCAGGCTTGCCACCCTCCTCGGTGAGACTTGTGACTTCTTCCAGAGTTAGAACACGACTGGCTTCAGCTTCTTCGTAGAACTGGGTCATACGCATTCCCTCGCGCTTCGATCAGATTCGGAATCCGTGCATCGACACTTCTTCAAGGCCGCAGAATGGATACGGTGGTACAACCAGTCAAGAGACCGGTAGGGGAATGAGTTGAGATAGCTGACTTGGTGGCTCGGTACGCCCGCTGTTCGCTTTTGCGAGATAAATTAGACAATACCATTCGCCGCCGAAAGCGGCGAAAGAAATCTTAAACGCTCCGATTGTCTCGATCTGCCAGCCGGGGTCAATGGCCCGGTCCTTCCATTTTTTCCGCTCTCCTGCGCCTGCCGCTGAGCAGATAGATGGCCGCGCGCAACTCAAGAAGCGGATCTGCCGATGGCTCGATTCCATCCACCCTGGGGATTGGGTCGAAGATGATTTGCTTTTGCTGAGCGAGATTCTCCGGCGCCGGAGCCGTCAATTCGATCGTTCCCAAATTGAAGAGCTGGCGGGATTCGGGCCAATGTTTCGTTGCGTCGTCGACGGTATCGCCCGTCTCGGCAAGTTGCACAACGAGTTTGAACCGAACCGCCGCTTTTCTCAGATGATCGATGATCTCTTCGAAGTGATAATCGGCCGGGAGCTTCGACACGGCTGCGTCCGGGAGGAAGTCGTTTCCCTGCTCCGGGACGATGCGATAACGGCCGAAGCGCTTTTTTTCCGAAGCATTGGTGAAGGCGAAGGCCGTAACTCCAAAATAGGTCTGGCGCGCAAAGCTCGAAGGGAATGGCTTCGGCGCCTGGACAAAGGCAAGCGCGGCCGGATGCGATCCCAGGAAAACTTCGATGGGTTTGGGCGAAGGGACGTCGGGTCCACTGGCCGCCACTGCTTTCAGGAATTCGAAGAACTCATTGCCGTCGCGGGCCGGGAATCCATCGGTCGAATGACTCACGATGTCGGTGTGCACGTGCTCGGCAAGATTGAAGCGGATTGCCAGACCGCGCGGATTGGCTTCGGGGGCATTGTCGGGAATGAGCGGAAGACCCGTGGAGTTGGAGAAGCGGGCGGTGATGGACGTCGATTCGCGCGTCACGTGCGGGGCCCTGGTCAGTTCCTGCGCCCCGGCTGTCGGCCTAAACGTGCCGGTAAGTAGCAAACCCTTTGCGTGCGCCGCGCGAAAGCCCGGATGGGTTCCGAAAAGCTGATCGAATTGTTGCAACAGATCGTTGGCAAGAGCGACGATGCGTTCATCCTGGGGCAGTGGCATAGGAGAAGTCTCCAACCTTTGCAGTTTACGCGATGAATTCTGGGAGGTCAGTTTTCAAGAGATCGACGAGCGAGCTCGGCGCGGCTCAACTGGACAAGCCTATCGCAAGATGAGATTGTCCTCGCGCATCGCGACGACTTCCTCTCGCGTCTGGTCGGCGGCGATGCGGCGGTCGCCGTAGATGTGCGGATAGCCGAAATGAATTTCGGCCGTGAGATCCGGGGTACCCAGCGCCTTCCAAAGGTGCGGCAAGAAAGCTTCCTCGCCAAACCAGCAAAGTTCGCGCTCCTCGGCGCCATCGGCAAGAATGTATCGTATGGCAGCTGCCGTGACCGGAGCTCCGGCTTGAATGGCAGGCTCAAACAGGCGCGAGCGGAAACGCAGGACCGAACTGCCGTCGGTGCTGGTGCCCTCAGGGAAGAAGAGGATGGGGATGGGGAGTGCAAGACGTTCCCTGATCTCGGCTGCGACTCGTTCGGCGCTGGCAATGCTGGAGCGATCGACGAACATAGTGCCCCCTGCGAGCGCCGCCTTTCCAAAATAAGGCCACTTGCTGATCTCGGCTTTGGAGACAAAGAAGCACTTCATCACTGCCGAGAAGATGGCAATGTCGAGATAGCTGAGATGGTTTGCGACGACAATGCCGCTCGTTGGCGGCTCGCCTTCCACCCTGTAATGAATTCCCAGGCTCGACAGGGCGATGCGCCCGGAAAACTGCATCCATTCCGCGCGCTGCTCCAGCGTGAGAGGGCCGCGCAAACGCGTAGCCCAATAGCGAAGAAACATGATTGTCAGAGTGCATCCCAGCGCCACAGCGCGCCGGACAGGGCGGAAATTCAAGAGGTAAGCGGAGCCAGAAAGTGATTTCGCGCAGAAGACGAAAGCATTTTGAGATCGAGCAGCGTGAGGAAATCGATGGTGCCGAACTCGCGATCCCATGCCGGTGGTGCGCAAATGCGCGCGCCAATGGCGAGATAGGTCCGAAGCAACCTGGGAACCTTGGGAAGAGTCGGCAACGAAGAACCATGCTGGCAGGGCGACGGCTGTGTGTCTGCGCCCTCGTGCTCGGTGGGGCAGGCGTAGGCCTTGGTCGGCTCCGTCGCAAACTCCGGCGAGACCCGATAATGCTCCAACTGGTGATACATCTGCCAGCCTTCGCTTGGGTCCTGGGAGTTGAACGACGAGCAACCGATCAGGTAGCGCAGTCCCATGTCAGTAGCATACTGCGCGATACCCCTCCACAACAGGGTCAGCACTTCGGGTGTCCGGTGTTCGCGATCAATCGAGGCCCGACCTAACTCGAGAATTCCGGCGCGTAGGGCTTCGTAGGGAGCAAAGTGAAACTCCTGTTCGGAATAATAGCCAAGGTTCGAGGCCGCAGTAACTCCGGATTGCATACGGTAAGTTCCGACAATGCGGCGCGTAACTTTATCTTCGACCAATAAGTGCTCGCAGAACAGATCGAACTTATCAGTGTCCAGACCTGTCTGGTATGAGCTTTCAAGCCCTTCACCCATTTCGATGTTGAACACCTTGAAGCGAAGGCGGCACGCGGCGTCGCGATCTTCAGGCGAGTCCGCTGTCCTCAGCCGGTACTTGCCAACTTCCGCATGAACGCGCGGCCTTGATGGCGCGTGGATTTCCACCATTTGGGTGGTGGAACCAGGTGATTGAACGAGCGGAGAACTCTGCCCAGCGTGCGTAATCACGGGAGTAGTATCCGCCGAGAATTGTAAGAGGAAAGTGAAGATGATGCAAAAACGTTGCAAATACTTTGTTCACGTTGTAACTCGGCTGTAACAGAAAGGCTCCCCGCGAGGAGAGCCTTTGGTAACTTAAGCTCGGCCTGGAGTTAAATGGAACCGCCCGCAATCGACGGAATTACAAGGACTTCATCGCCTTCTTTGAAGCTGTATTTGTCGTTGCCAAGGAAGCGGATATCTTCCTCGTTCACATAGAAGTTGATGAAGCGGCGAATCTGGCCGTCCTCGCCGCGCAAATGCTGGCGTAGCGCGGGAAAGCGGCCCTCCATCTCCGTGACAAGCTCGGGCAGATTTGCGGCGCTGCTCGATATCTCGCGAACATTGTTGGTGTGCTTCTGAAATGCATTGGGCAATACGACTTTAACGGACATAACTTTCCCCCGCCAAACTCCAATCCTGAGTTCCCTCAGAATGTTCCTCGACAAAATTTTCAAACTCACTGAGACGCGGGCGAATGGCCTGGCCCTGATCGTAAGCACCATGAAGAACATCGGTCGTCTTCAGGCCATTGCCCGTGATGCAAGTAACCGTGAGCTCGTCCGGCCGAATACGGCCATGCGCATAGAGGCGAGCCGTGACAGCCGTGGTGACTCCGCCGGCAGTCTCGGTGAAGATGCCTTCGGTCTCTGCGAGTTCCTGGATTGCCGAGACGATTTCAACATCGGAAACATCCTCGGCCCATCCGCCGGAACTGCGGATGGCGCGCGCGGCGTAGGGGCCGTCAGCCGGATTGCCAATGGCAAGCGAGCGGGCAATGGTGTTGGGGCGCTGCGGCTCGATGACATCCGTGTTGTTCTTGACGGCCTTGGCAATGGGCGAGCAGCCTGTGGCCTGCGCGCCAAAGAAGCGTACCTGTTTGTCCTCGACAAGACCCAGTTCGATCAGTTCGTTGAACGCCTTGCGAATCTTGGTAATCAGCGAGCCGCCGGCCATGGGAACGACGATGTTATCGGGCAGGCGCCAGCCGAGCTGTTCGGCGATTTCGAATCCGACGGTCTTCGATCCCTCCGCATAGTAGGGCCGGAGGTTGCAATTGACGAAGCCCCAGTTATAGCGCTCGGCGATCTGCGAGCAGAGCCGATTCACATGATCGTAGTTGCCATCGACGCGCACCAGCGTGGCGCCGTAGACCTGCGTGTTCAGAATCTTTGCGTATTCGAGATCGGACGGCACGAGAATGTAAGTCTTAAGGCCCAGGCGCGCGGCGTGGGCGGCAACCGCGTTGGCCAGATTCCCTGTCGATGAGCAGCCTACCGTGTCGAACCCGAAGGCCTGCGCATTGGCCAGCGCTACCGCGACCACGCGATCCTTAAAGCTGAGCGTGGGCATGCAAACGGCGTCGTTCTTGATGTAGAGATTGGTCGCACCAATGTGGGACGCGAGCCGCGGCGCCTTGACCAGCGGGGTCATGCCCGAGGGTGTCTGCGGCACGTAGTCATCCGCGACCGGCAACAAAGCGCGATAACGCCACATACTCGGAGGACCCTGGGCGATGGCTTCACGGGTGAAACGGGTGCGGGCATACTCGAGGTCGAAAACCACTTCGAGCGGGGAAAAGCACTCATCACAGATGGAAAGCGGCTGCAACCCATAGGATTTGCCGCATTCCCGACATCGCAAGTCATAAGCAGTCGTCACAAGTCCCTCGCAAATGCGCGAGTGACCGGAGAGATACGAGCGCGTGACTGGCTCAATGAAGAGCGAACGTGAAATGACTCGAAGTACGAATGCGAGCCGCCTCTGCCAAGAGCGCTGAAGCGACCCCCGAATCTCATGTTCCCCGTTGCCGGGCAAGAGTTGACACCATACTCCCGTTTTGCGCGGGCAGGTTGTCGTGGCGTCACAGGGCTCGTCCCTCAGCCACTCTGCATGAAATTCAGGCTTGCCCTTTGGGGGCAAACTTGAATGTATTTCTTGTATCACAGGCCGGGATGGGGCGCAAGATGCCGTGCAGCAAATGGACTCTAAATCCACGTGAATGGGTGATTTTGGGGCGGGAAGGGATTTCGGTGCAAGTCTGAACCCTTTGGAGTGCAACGATCAGGCGTCGGATCACATCACACCACTAGCAGGTTCACTTTTGCCGAGGAGTCCTATCCGTTGCCGTATCAGAGTCGAAATCGGCGCCGGAATCAAGGGAAGTCTCGATAAGAAAGCCCTTCAAGGAGAAGACATGTCCCGAGATTTAATGGAAAATGTGCCATCGGTCGAAGATGTTTTTCGCGAGGTTTCACGGATCAAGACTGTTGTCAGCGAAGCCGTGGAAGATGGAGTGAAATCGGCTGTCAAGGCTATCGAGCAAGGCCGTCATACGGCTGAAGATGTTCTCGACGATGCAAAGCACAAGGTCAAGCAGAGGCCGTTCGAGGCGATGGGTATCGTATTTGCTGTCGGCGTTCTAGCGGGCGCATGTTTGACCTGGGTTAATACCCGGCGCCGCTAATTCGGCGCAAAGGATCGTGACTGAAATCTAAAGTCCGCGGATCTCCCGATCCCGCGAGGAGCGCAGAGCCTTGTGAGCTTCCGCGAGTTCAGCGCTCGGGATGGATCCAGATAGCATTGCCGCCACCGGAGACCATGTGGACTTCGAGTACCGTGTCCCGATCGACGGCCTGCTTCGTGAAGGTGGTATGGGTCGCTTCGGTTGCGGCATCGGGGGCATCGGCGTAAATCTCAGCAACGTATTTGCCCTCACTCAAAAATCTAAGAGGAACCTTGACCGTGCGCTCATCCCAGTTCGTAATGGAGCCGATGAACCAGTCCTTGCCGCTGCGTCGAGCCACAGTGATGTTCTCTCGCGGGCGGCCATCGAGCACACGCACCTCATCCCACGTAGTCGGCACCTGCTTTATGAATTCGAAGTCATGTTGACCCGCGTAGTGCTCCGGATAGTCGGAAACCATCATCAGCGGGCTTTCTAAAACCACATAGAGCGCCAATTCGTGGGCGCGCGTTCCAAGCCCCATCGGCATCAGATTGCGTGCGACAAAATCCTCACGGTTGCTATTGCCGAAGGCTCCAGGTGTGTAATCCAAGGGGCCGGCAAGCATGCGCGTGAACGGCAGAGTGGTGTTGTGGACCGGCGAGGTGCGCGCAGACCACTTCAGATATTCCTTGCCCATCACGCCTTCGCGCGTAATCAGGTTAGGGTAAGTGCGGCGCAGACCGTCCGGCTTGTAAGCGCCGTGAAAGTCGATCATCAGATGATGCTGCGCCGCCAGCGCGACCACGCGGTGATACCAGTCGACCATCTGCTGATCGTCGCGATTCATGAAGTCGATTTTTACGCCCGCAATGCCCCACTGTTCGAACAGCGGAAACGCCTGCTCCATGTACTTGTCAACTGACGTCCAATGCGACCAGAGCCAAATGCGCACATATTTCTCTTTGGCGTGGTGTAGCAACTCCGGCATATCGATCGCGGGCACAACGCGGGTGATGTCGGCCAGCGCCGCATAGTCCTGCGGTCCCTTGCGATCGGCCACAGCCCAGCCCGCATCGATCAGCATATAGGGGAATCCGGACGCCGCAGCAAAGTCGATGTAGTGTTCCATCGTTGCGGTGTTCATGCCTGGTTTCGAGGTCATGCTTGGGGCCGCTTCACCGGACCACCAATCCCACGCGGACTTCCCAGGCTTGATCCACGAGGTGTCCGCAATCTTCGACGGCGGATTCAGATTGAGAATGATATTCGATTCAACCAGACGGCCGGGCGTGTCGCCGATCATCAACACGCGCCAGGGAGTGGTGATTGGTGCATCAGCCTCGACAGCAACGTTGGGTGCATCGATGTGAGGCGACAACTCCGCGTGCAGGGCAAAGGCCTGTGGGTCTTTGCGCAGGTACATTCCCGCGTAGTTGTCGATGTCGGCTTCCGTCACAGCAACCCAGCCGATGCCTGAGACCTCGGCCAGCAACGGAAGGCCGATGAGCCAATCGTGATGGATCCCGCTGACCTGCCGTACCTGATACTCGTCCTCGTAGGGCGTTTGAAAACCCTCGAGGATGAGTGGATAGAGCGTCGCGTCTTTGGCGTAGCGGAATTCTGTCAGCTCGTGCTCAATGCGCACGCTGTGTATGGAACTTTGATCCGGCACGATATAGCGAAATGCCAGTCCGTCGTCGAAGGCTCGGACTTCGATGGAAAGCTTTCGTCCGGAATCATCGGCAAGATCAACGAGCGCCGAGTTGTAATGATCGCGCACGGTGCTCGTTTTGCCAACGGGAATTGTGTAGGTCTCGTCATGCTGGCCGGTTTGCGCGCGGACTTGCCTCATGCCGGGTCCCAGCGCAGGCTGCCCTTCGAGCTTGAGACCAAGCACCGACTCATCCATCAACCATTTGCCGTGAAAATCGACTGCGTATCGCAGGTCGTTCACGCCCGGTTCGAGGGCTTGGCTGGCCTTCGCGTCTCCGAGGATGAAGACGATCTGGCCGTCGGGTGAGGTGACTCTGAGGCGGGTGTCCGAAGATTGAGCGAATGAATTCGCAGCGAAGAGTGAGCCCAACAGGCAGATCGGGAGCAAACGCAATCGAGGCATGATTTCTCCGAAGGAGAATCTTACAGCCTTCGCGCCAAAAGGAAAGAACGGACTTCGCGAGAGAAGCATGCGAGGCTTCGGGCTTCAGATGCGCATCAGCGTCAGTTCGTGTAGACGCGCACGTAATCCACCAGCATCTCTGAAGGGAACGGCGTTGCGGCAGTTGGCGGGCCGGGCCAGTCCCCGCCGATGGCGAGGTTAAGGAGGATAAAGTTGCTTTGGCCGGCATCGAAGGGCCAGCTTGCGCCCTTCAGATTTGCGAGGCTCGTAGTTGCGTAGGTCACGTAAGGATGCGTCGGGTCGTCGATGTAGTAGGCCACTGAACCCTTGGTCCAGATCATGCCGTAGGTGTGCCACTGAGCCGCGGTTTGTCCTGCAGGGAAACTGACGACGGAACCCAGACCGGTGTCGCCTGTGAATCCGACGCCGTGCACTGAGCCTTCATTCCAGTCGGGGGTCTTGGCGGCATTCACGCGCTCCAGCACGTCCTGCTCGCCGCAAGCCGGCCATCCCACGGTGACGATGCTGTTGCCCATGAGCCACGCTGCCGGCCAGAAACCTTGCGCCTCGGGCACCATCGCCCGAAATTCGATGCGGCCGTATTGAAAGCTGAAAAGCCCCTGCGATTTAAGACGCGCTGACGTGTAGACGCCGGGCGAAGGCTGCTGCGCTTCGATGTGCAGGTACCCGTCGGTGCCGACGTAAGCGCTCGGGTTCGCCGTAGAACACGGCGCGGTATTTGATCCCCACGCGCAGTAGGTCTCGAGTTCGTGATTACCGAATCCATCGTTGCCTGTGTCGTATGTCCAGATATTAGGATTTGGCGCGGCGTTGGCTGTAGTAGGATTCGAGAATTCGTCGGACCAGACGAGCGTGCCGGATGCGATGTTAGGCGTAAAAGTCTGCGAATTGACTTTGCTCGGCGTGCCACCGCTTGCCACAGCCATGGCATTTACCGTCAGATTCGACGCGACGAGAAAAGGCGCTTCATAGATTTGCGAAGCGGTGGTCGGCGTCGTGCCATCCGTGGTGTAGTAGATGGTCGCGCCCGGCGTCGCGGGTTCGAGCGTGACAATCACCGCGCCGCTTTGCGCGTTTGCGGTGAAGAAGAGGGGCGGTGCAGCTTGCGTGCCGGACGTGGGAGTCGGCGTCGGTGCCGCTGTTCCGCCTTTGCCACCACATCCGCACATCAAAGCGCCTGACAAAACCAGTGCTGCAAGCATGCCCTTCCCCGCTTTCATTTTGAGTGCCCCTGATCCCTCGCGCATGAGGCGCGATGGGCTTTCATGCCGCCGTCCATCTAAACACCGCCGTTTGCATGCGTCAATTGCGCTCTACTGTGCGGTTGCAAAGCGTCACTGAATCGGAATTGGCCGGCTGCTAGGGCGCAGGATCGTAGTTCAGGTTAGGCCCGAGCCAGCGCTCGACCTCCGTCACGCTCATTCCCTTGCGGTCGGCATAGTCGGCGACCTGATCGCGATCGATTTTGCCGAGCGAGAAATAGCGCGATTCCGGATGCGCGAAGTAAAGCCCGCTCACGCTCGAGCCTGGCCACATCGCGAAGGACTCCGTAATGAGCATGCCGGTATTTGCCTGCACGTCGAGCAAACGCCACAGCGTGCCCTTCTCCGTGTGATCCGGACACGCCGGATAACCGGCAGCTGGACGGATGCCGCGATACTTCTCATGCACCATGGCCTCGATGCTGAGCTTCTCTGCGCGGCCGTAACCCCATTCATCGCGCACCCGCTTGTGCAGGCACTCGGCAAAGGCTTCAGCCAGACGGTCGGCGATGGCCTCCGCCATGATTGCGTTGTAGTCATCGTGCTTGGCGCGAAATCCGTCGCAGAGTTCCTTGAGTCCGATCCCGCTCGTAACAGCGAAGGCGCCGATGTGATCCTGCAGGCCGGTTGCTTTCGGCGCAATGAAGTCGGAGAGCGATCGGCACGGCTCGCTTCCCTCTTTGTTAGCTTGCTGGCGAAGAAAGTGAAATCGCTCGACGACTTTTGCGCGTGAATTGTTCGCGTACAATTCGACATCGTCACAGAGTGCGTTTGCGGGGAACAAGCCATAGACGCCGCGCGCCGTGATCAGCTTCTTTTCAATGATGGTATCGAGCAGCGCGTTAGCCTCGGTGAAGATTTGCCGCGCCTGCGCACCCTGTCTCTCGTCGTCGAGGATGCGCGGGTAGACACCCTTCAATTCCCAGGCATGGAAGAACGGCGTCCAGTCAATAAACTCGCGCAGTGTGGCTAAGGGAAAGTGGTCGAGGACGCGCACGCCAGTGAATTCGGGGACTGGCAGATCTTCTGCACGCCACTTGATTTGCGTGTGCCGTTGGCGAGCTGTTTCCAGAGAGACAAGTTTCTGGCTCGGCGCCGCATGGGTTTTGCGAAGCTTCTCGTAGTCGGCGCGATGCTGTGCGACAAATGCAGCCTTGCCGTCGTCGCTCAAAAGACTGGTTGTTACCGGAACCGCGCGGCTTGCATCGAGCACGTGAACCACGGGCTCGCTGTAGTGCGGCGCGATTTTGACCGCAGTGTGGGCGCGACTCGTGGTGGCCCCACCAATCAGCAGCGGCAACTTGAAACCCTGACGCTCCATCTCGCGGGCCACGTGCACCATCTCGTCGAGAGAAGGCGTGATGAGGCCGCTGAGACCGATCATGTCCGCCTTCTCCGCCTTGGCGCGTTCGAGGATTCTTTCGCACGGAACCATGACACCAAGATCGACCACGTCATAGTTGTTGCAAGCCAGGACAACGCCGACGATGTTCTTGCCAATGTCGTGCACATCGCCCTTGACGGTGGCGAGCAGGATCTTCCCTTGTGCCTTGACGACCTCGCCGGCAGCCACCATTGCGGCCTTCTCTGCTTCCATGTATGGAGTCAAATGCGCTACGGCCTTCTTCATTACGCGCGCGGACTTGACGACCTGCGGCAGGAACATCTTGCCCGCTCCGAAGAGGTCGCCGACGACGCTCATGCCGGCCATCAGCGGGCCTTCAATCACCAACAAAGGACGGCCCAGTTTGACGCGCGCTTCCTCGGCGTCGATCTCGATGTAGGCGTCAATGCCCTTGACCAGGGCGTGCGAGAGGCGCTCCTCGACCGTGCCATTGCGCCATTCTTCAGTTTTCTTTTCCTCTGCTTGCGGGCCGGCACCCAAGGCCTTCAGCGCTTCACCGAAGTCGACCAATCGCTCTGTCGCGTCGGGACGGCGGTTCAACAGCACATCCTCGACAAGTACCTTCAACACGGGATCGATCTCTTCGTAGACCTCGAGCATTCCGGCATTCACAATGCCCATGTCCATGCCCGCTGCAATGGCGTGATACAGAAACGCGGAGTGCATGGCCTCGCGCACCTTGTTGTTGCCGCGAAAGCTGAACGAAATATTGGAAACGCCGCCCGAGACCTTGGCATGAGGCAGGTTGGCTTTGATCCAGCGCGTTGCATTGATGAAATCGACCGCGTAGTTGTTGTGCTCCTCCATGCCCGTGGCGACAGTGAGAATGTTGGGATCGAAGATGATGTCTTCGGGTGGAAATCCGACATCGTTCACAAGGATTTTGTAGGCGCGCTCGCAGACGCGAATCTTATCCTCGAACGACGCGGCCTGGCCCTGTTCGTCGAACGCCATGACGACAGTTGCGGCACCGTATTTGAGAACGGCAGCGGCGTTCTGGCGAAACTTCTCTTCGCCCTCCTTCAGGGAGATCGAATTCACAATGCCCTTGCCCTGAATGCACTTTAGGCCCGCCTCGATGACCTCCCATTTCGAAGAGTCCACCATGAAGGGAACTTTGGCGACCTCGGGCTCGCTCCCCAGCAACTGCAGAAAGCGCGTCATGGCCGCGACGCCATCGATCATGCCCTCGTCCATGCAGATGTCGATGATGTTGGCGCCGTTCTCGACTTGCTGACGGGCTACACTGACTGCTTCTTCGAATTTACCTTCCTTGACCAGCTTGGCAAACTTCGGCGAGCCGGCCACATTGGTCCGCTCGCCGATCATGATGTAGACGCCGATTTGCTGGGTGAACGGCTGTGATCCAGAAAGACGAAGGGGCTTCTGCTCCGCGATAGAAGTTGCCGGCAAGATTTCGGATGAGCTCATGCACCGCCCTCGCGTTGAAGGGCAAAGGACTCCTCAGTGACTGCGGTTTCCCACTTGCGCGGAGGCTTCCCTTCAAGCGCTTTGGCAATCGCAGCGATGTGATCGGGGGTGTTGCCGCAGCATCCACCTGCAATGTTGATCAACCCTCCGCGCGCAAAGTCGCTGAGATACCGGGCCATGTCCGCCGGCCCCAGATCGAAGCCAGTTTCCGAAAGTGGATTGGGCAAGCCGGCGTTGGGGTAGCACGAAATCGCCACGTTTGCCTTTTCAGAAAGCTCGCTCAGGAACGGATACATGAGATCGGGACCGAGGGAGCAGTTGAGTCCTA
>Ga0181520_10004281_pt1 | contig 24103 bp, 20 predicted proteins | sample PEATcosm2014_Bin_29_FD_132451 | JGI IMG/M metagenome (GOLD analysis project Ga0181520, IMG submission 132451) | Peatland microbial communities from MTU Mesocosm Facility, Houghton, MI, USA - PEATcosm2014_Bin02_30_metaG | ecosystem: Environmental > Terrestrial > Soil > Wetlands > Peat | place...
AGGTTTTAGAAGGCTAGCAGTGAGATACGAACGACTGAATGTGTGCTTCTTGGGATTGCTCTATCTGGCTTGCTTCCTAATCTATTGGAGAAAAGTAATCCAGTGATGTTTTGAAATGGGCTCGATATGATCTCCGGGTCCTCGGTGACCTTGAGGATCTCCCTTATGAAGGATTTATGGACCGCTGACATGTGGTCTGCGAATATGCTGCCCATTTAAGACGCATCCTTATATCTAACCTTAGAGGAAGAAGGGTAATATGGTCGTTTATATCAATATATCCCGCCTTAATCACGAAAGTGCTTGCTCTTCAGCACAGGTTGGAACTCATTAATATTAATATCAGTTAACATAGCCACCCCAGCCATATCAAGAATTTTATCGGCAGTGCAACGTTAAACGAAAACTCTACCACAACATTAAATACATACTGTTATGATAAAAACTTCATGATAGCAGGACGGAAGCTATTTGTACCATATATCATCAGTTAATCTCTATTTTTTAAATGGTAGAATCCTTTTTGTTCACCATTCGCAGCGTGATATCAACTTTGCGATGCCATATCGCTCTATTGGAGGCATGGCGTGAGGAGCGGTTTCCAGGCCCCATTGAGGGTTCATATCTGGTAGGAGGGATGAGGACAATGTGGAAGAGAAAAGCGACAATTTTAGTGGCGATACTGGCTCTATCTTCATGTACTATCGCCTCATGCTGGTCCATTGATAGACAGAGCCAGTTCTGAGATATCGATTGTAGATGGGTCCCTTCAAGAGTATTCGATTGCAGCCTCGATTTCTAAAGGTATCCCATTCACAAATCAGAGAGGACAAATTGAGATAGAGTCTGATAAAGGAAGCTTTGTAAGTACGATTCGTTCATATGATAAAACGATAGAAAGAACATCGAATTACTGCACCAAGTGCGATTTTGAAACAAGAACCGATAATACAGGTTATTTAAATCGGCTCAGCTATTATGTAGATAAATCAAATACTCATGCCGATAGCATCCAGAGAGCAATAGGCGCATCCTGGGATGGTGATATCATTGAATATAGTAGGGTCCGGAGCAGATCGTACCTTTATAGATGGACAGGGAAAAGATAGGGTAGTTGAAACCTGGTGGTAACGATGTGGTTTTATCGAGATTAACTATTCAAAATGGCAGGGCCAGTCGTGGTGCAGGTATTTTCAACTCTGGCGATCTGATCATAGGTAACTGCGTCATCAAGAATAATATCGCTACTGGTGGCTGGTTTCCGTATAGCTAGGTTGGCGCAATTTACAATGATCTTGGAGGAGCCCTTAGGATACAGGGTAGCGAAATCTCGTCGAATACAGCCGGCTGCGGCGCCGCTGTTTATAATTGTCACGCGTATGTGTATTTGAATGGAGGGGGATATTTCAGATAATGACACTCGTACAAGTGACGGAGGAGCCAGATATAGCATATATCTCTTCACTTCAGAAGTGAAGGGAAACAGGTCGGTTGCTCATGATAATAAAAACAAAGACATCGTAGAGTCCTGGGATCTGTGGTAGACCTTCCGGTGAGGATGCTAAGCACCCTCATGCCCATGATTCGTGGGCGTGTTGGTGGTAATAGCCCTTGCTCATGTTCTACTTCGATGAGAAAGGACTTAGCACTGATGGCATCTTCTTCACTCCAAACTAACGTTTCATGCAAAGGCATTCCGATTCATCAGGCAGGTTTGCTCTCCCTTTTATAATAAATATGGCCATATTCTCGTTTTCGGCAAAAGGGCGGTTCTAATTGGACGGGAGAATGGTTCGCGTTTAACATAAAGGATTTCAAAGTAAGTTGATATTAAAATAGGATTTTAGGAGCAGGCCAAACCGCCTGCTCCTCTCTTCTCATAAGAGAGCTTAAGTCCCACCGTGGTCCAGTCGAAGACTGGGATGCTAGGCCTCTTTGGATCGAGCTCTTTCAAAGCCTGGGCAACTATGGGGAAGCTCACTGTGGCATCGGAGAAGACCTGGACCATTCTGGCCTCCTTCCTAACCTTTCCCCAGGACACGGCCTCGCTGAATGTGCACCCGGACAGGCCTCCGAAGTGAGGGACGTCCGAGGTGTACTGGATGGCGTAGCTGTGGCCTCCCGAGTACTTGCCTACCAGCTCGGCTATGACCTCCGTCTGTTGTATGAAGTTTTTGGGAACTCCACCCCCAATGTAGACGACGCCGGTCTGCTTGGACTCCTCTACCATGGCCGTGATCTCATCCACGTCCTTGATCTGGTCCACCATGACTTTGTAGCCTTCGCGATAGGCCATGACCATGCCTATGCCTATGGAGCTATCTCCCAGGGCCGGGACGAAGATGGGAACTCCGGCCTTGGCTGCAGCCCCCAGGATGGTCCTTTCAGGAAGCTCCTTTCCAAGCATGGCCACGATCTCCCTGGAGGAATATCTCCTGTTCTGATCGAGCATTCTTACCAGGTCTGAGATGTAGTTGTCAGCCTTGTGCAGCTCTATCTCCGAGACGAAGACGTCGTAGATCCTGTCTATCTTACATTCGTTTAGGTAAGCGTCATCGGCACAGGCGCTGCCCTTGTAGTGAACTATCCCAAGGCCTTCGCAAAGGTCGTGGAAGAGGTTGGCCCCGGTGCTGACCAGGCAATCGATCATCCGGTGGGAGATCATATAGGCGATAATCTCTCCCATGCCCGCGGGCACCATGGCCCCTGCCAGGCCCATGAAGATGGTCGTTTCCTCCTCCAGCATCCTCTTCCAGACCCTCAGGGACTCGCCTAGCTGGCCGCCCTGAAAGCCCATCCTTCCCATGTCGTTGACAAGGCCAGCCACACTCCTGTCCTTGACATCGAGAGTGGTCCTGATCCTGTCGCCGTCGCAGGCGTGACCGCCATGCATACCGCTGTGCATAATCCCTCCCGGGCACAGTGGCCTTGGATGCTCTTAAAGGTTCTCACGGGCGGATCAAGATTTATATACCAAAAGGGCGTCTAACGCAAAGTTCGGCTTAAAGGTCTGCCGTATATCTGGAGGTGAAGGGTCGCATGTCCACAAGGGGATCTTCAATCAACAGGCACTATATCGTAATTGATGATGACTATACCAGGCTGCGTAGGGGGAGCATGTTCCATGTGGACGATTGACGACTCCACTGATGCCTACGGCATAGAGAAATGGGGCAATGGCTTCTTTTTCATCAACTCCCAGGGCCACGTCGCCATAGCTCCCCACAAAGACAGAAAAAGCAGCATCGATGTCATGGATCTCATAGATGAGGTCGAGTACGCCAAGGACATCGAGTTTCCGGTTCTGGTGAGATTTCCCCAGATACTGGAGCACAGGGTTGTGGAAATCAACGAGGCCTTCCTCGGGGCCATCCAGGAGTTTCATTACCAGGGTAGATACCAGCCGGTCTTCCCCATGAAGGTCAACCAGAGAAAGGATGTCATCGAGTATATCATCACCTACGGCAAAAGGTATAATATCGGCCTGGAGGTGGGCACCAAGGCCGAGCTTTTGGCAGCTCTGGCCCTGGGAATACCCAAGGAGGCCCTCGTTATCTGCAACGGCTACAAGGATGAGGACTACCTGAAGCTCGCCCTCTCCATAACCAATGTCAACAACATCGTCCTGGTGGTGGACCTCTTTGAGGAGATCTTCGACATCATCAGATATGCCCGGGAGCTTGGGGTCAGGCCGAAGCTCGGCATGAGGATCAAGCTCTTTTCCAGGGGCAGTGGCCGGTGGGTTGAGTCGGGAGGGGAGTCGGCGAAGTTTGGCCTAATCACCAGCGAGGCCCTTCAGATCCTGAGGATACTGACTGAGGTGGGGCTCATTGACAGGCTCAAGATGATTCACTTCCACATAGGCTCCCAGATCACCGAGGTCAGGACCATCACTACTGCGGTCACTGAGGCCTCCAGGATCTACGCCAAAGTAGTGAAGGTGGCCAAGAGCATAGAGTATCTGAACGTGGGTGGAGGTCTGGCCGTAGACTACAACGGCTCCAATACCGCTACGTTCTCATCCAAGAACTACTCCCTCAGGGAGTACGCCAACGACATTGTCTATAACATACAGAAGATCTGCGACGAGGAGGAGGTGCCTTATCCGACCATCATCTCAGAGAGCGGCAGGGCAACGGCCGCTTATCATGCGATGCTCATCTTCAAGATCATAGGCAAGAAGAACTCCAAGGAAGCATTCCTCAAAGCACCAACTGAGGAGGACCCTGTCCAGCTGGACGACCTGTGCAGCGCCTTCAAGGAGATGAACCTTAGCAATTACAAGGAACATTTCCACGATGCCCTCCAGAACAGGGAAGACCTTTACAACGCCTTCAATCTGGGAAATATAGGCCTGGAGGAGAGGGCCAAGGGCGAGACCTTATTTTGGATGGTCTGCAGGAAGGCAGCCCAGTTTGCTCGCCAGGCCGAGGACGAATCAGAAGAGTTCACCGAGCTTAGAAAGATAGTGAGCCAGAAGTACATAGGCAACTTCTCCCTCTTCCAGTCGGTGCCCGATATGTGGGGTGTGAATCAGATCTTCCCAGTCATGCCCCTCCACAGGCTCAGGGAGATGCCATGTGAGCATGGGACCATTGTGGACCTGACCTGCGACTCGGATGGAGAGGTCAAGGTTTATGCAGGAGACAGCGAGGGTAAGGAATACCTGGAGCTTCACCCCCTCATCAAGGATGAAGACTATTATGTCGGAATCTTCCTTATCGGGGCCTATCAGGACACCTTGGGTGATTACCACAACCTCCTAGGGCTGGCCAATGAGGTCCACGTCCTGGTGGAAGGAGAGAATTACAAGGTCCTTCATAAGGTGGAAGGGGACACATGCAAGGTTCTCCTGGATTTCTTCAAGTACGATACCAGGGACTACATCAACAGAATAATGAGGACCTGCAAGGAGAAGGGCGAGTGCATAGATAAGAGGGAGCTGGACCAGATAGAGGCAGAGCTTAACAATGCCATGGGAGGCTATACCTACTTTACCAAGCTCAATGGCCACACCAAGATAAAAGAGTCGGATGAGCGGCCCAGCATGTCTTGAGCCTGGACCTACCGGGACTTATACCTAGAATTTAAATATCACCCAGGAATCGCAGTTTAGTATCGAGACCTGGGACACTTTCCCCTGGCAACGATGGCGGACGATCCTTTAATCGCCATCACATCTTTCAGGGCTTTTTCTACGTTCTTCATGTCTTTTTCACCCTCGGGAAAGTTCAAGAATCTCACTGGCACCAGGGCTTCAAGGACCTTCGTCAGGTCAGGCACCTCCTGGCCCCCAGTCTGGGCTGCGACCCCATTTTGTATCAGGACCATGAGGATATCCCTTCTCTTCCAGACGGCATTGATCAAGCCCTGAAAGCCGCTGTGAGCAAAGCCATAGTCACCCACCACCGCAATTCCTTTCCCTCTGCCATCCCCCGCAAGGCCTGAAGCTACGCTGGGGGGGGACCCAAGGCCGTAGACTAGGTCCACTGAACTGTAAGGCTCTCTCACGGCTCTTATGCTGCAACCGGCATCTCCCGTCACGATGGCTCCTATCTTTCCCAAAGCTTTGTAGAGTGAAGAGAACGGACAGTCATCGCAGATGGATTTATGGCCCTTATTGGCAGACCGCTCGTAATCTTTCCCGTGCTTGGGAGCCGAAGCCTTATTCATACCTAAATCCATATTTAAAGCCCTCTGGAGATCCTGGATATCTAGGGGTCCCATGGGCAGGTGGCCAGTCAGCCTTCCGAAGACTTTTTCGATGGCCCTGAGCTGCCTCTCCAGGAAAGGCCCAGGCTCCTCAGCTATGATTACCCGATCGTGCAGATGGAGAAAGTTCTTTATCAGCCTCCACGGCAGAGGGTAAGCATAGCCTACCACCAGGAGAGAAGCATCCAAGTTTTCGGCAAGCCTGGCAGGGCAGCCGCTGGCAATGATCCCAATCTTGCCGGAGATCCTCAGGCTGTTTAGAGATGTGACTTCCGATGCATCTTCTGCCAGGGGAAATGCCTCGTCCTGATACCTCTGGCCCCTTCCCAGGGCAGTTAGATCCCATATGGACCTGTCGAATTTTATCCCATGAGGTGGAAGAGCCCTCCTCTCAGGCGAAGAACCAGAGATCTCAAAGAGCCTGGAGGTGGCCCTGACGATGACTGGAGCTTTGATCTTCTCCGATAGAACGTAAGCCTCCAGGATTGAATGGTAAAGGGCGGAAGGGTCTGCAGGGTCCATTACCGGGAGGTCGGATATCAGTCCAAAGTACCTGCTGTCCATCTGGGCCTGAGATCCCCTCGGGCCGAGGTCGTCCCCTGCCAGGACCACTATCCCTGAGCCGATGGTATGGGTGGCCGATATGACCAGGGGATCGGCCAGAAGGTTCATGCCCAGCTGCTTTACTAGCACCATAGAACGTCTGCCTGTGGCCGAAGACCCCAGGGCGATCTCCAAGGCCACCTTCTCGTTGACGGAGATCTCGGCCCCCAAGGCCTCTGCCATCTCGGTCACAGGATAACCCGGGACGTAGGTGATGGTCTGGACACAGGCATCCTCAGCGGCCATCGCTGAGGCCTCCTTTCCACTTACAAACTTTTCCTGAGACATCCTAACCATCTCAGATGGGATCTGATGCCCCGATATATAAGCCCGTAATAGCCAACGATGATTCAAGACAGTTAACGATGGAACCGAATGTTTAATGATTATGTAAAACAGCTGACGATGATCTAGAAGCAGCTAGCTGCGGTCAAAATTCTCCAGTCGCACGATTGGATGTAGCCTTCAAGCCGTCGCGAAGAGTAGACCCTAAATGTACGCCGACTAAGACAGCGCTATTTAGGACTGACCAAATCACCCTTAGAAGTCGTTATGTGGAGAAGATATCTCTAATTGAGATAGGGCTGTTGAAGTCTGAGAAATTTATAACGATATTTGCCATAGAATCCTTCTTCTCTTCATCCTCATGGTCTCTTGGAAGTTCTAATCCAGCTCTATGTACTGATACGTTTTTATATTACAATCCTTGTGACCCAAACCCCACCTAAAGTAAGCCTTAAGATGATTTTGAGAAGAGATAGTCAAGTTAGCCTTCGATTACCTGGTGCTCTTCTTTTCTTTTTGTATCTCCCTCATCATTATCCTTCTGAGGATGGCTATAGAGCATGCATATATCGCCTCCACTCCCGCGAACCCCAGCTTTTCGCTAAGGAGGCTCACTCTTTTGCTGTAAGGAGTATCCGAAGCATAGTGCAGCATGCCAAGGTCCTGTTTTGGTTTACACATCAGGTCGATCCTTGCCATGGAGGGAGATCTTTTCTTGTAAGTGCTCTCATAGACCGCTCTCAGGTATGGGCCGGCCTCCATCTCTATGCCATTGTAGTCGTCCCGCCTAAAGCTCTCCATCATCTCCCGGTTGTGGAGGAAGGTTCCCTTGACGGTGACCGCCTTCTGGCTGTCAAAGACCGCCGAGTCCATCATCATATCGACGATATCCCTCATGGAAAAGCAGTTATGGAAGGCGAAGGTGTTCCTGGAGTGCATGTCGTAGACCTCTACGGGGATCATGACATCTCCCAGGCGTCCCTGCATGCTGGCGGCCTTGCCCATGATGTAGATCCCCTCCAGGTAACTCTGGCTCGAGTAGATCTGAGATAGCAGGTAGTAAGCGGCCATGCCCAGAGGATATTCGATATTCAGGATCAGGGCCTTGCTTTGCTTGAGCATCTCCATGCCATCGAGGTGCAGCCTCTGATCCATCCTCTCGGGCCGAAGCCTGCAGACCTCTATCATCTGGCATTTAATATCCAAGGCCTCCGATCCCTCGTGGCGCAGTATGCCGGACTCCTTCTCTACCTCCCTCATTTCATCCATTCGGGCAGGGTCTGCCTCCAGGTAGCTCTGCAGGGCGTGGTAGAGCAGGTTCTCCTGTCGTCCCGGCTCATCGTCCGACTGGATTAGCCTCCATATGCGATTTAGACCCTCTTTGTTGGCATCCATGAGCCTGCCGAGGATAGATCTTCTGTGGCTGAAGGCGTATCCTGACAGGAGGTCTGCCAGGCTGTAATCGTTGCTGGATACGAAGTAAACCGGCCTATTGGATAGGTTCAGGTGCTGGAAGTGGCCTGAGATCAGGTTCCACCAGGTCTGGTAGACCTGCCGGTAATCGTCCGGCTTGTCCGAGCTGAAGATGACTTTGAAGTCTTTGGGGGATCTGGCCAGAGCTCTCATCTTTTCATTCCAGTTCTGGCCCCAGACCTGCCATAGAAGCATCCAGCTATCCTGAGAAATCCCAAGCGCCTTTCTTATGCGATCACCGACCTCCTCTGCCCTGATGGATCCCAAAGCCAGGTCTCTTCCACGGGAGGTAGAGGCCAGGCTCGAGTGCATCTTATTCCATTCTATTTGGAAGCAGGTGAGAGAAGAGATCAGGTCATCTACATCGGAGAGGCTGCAGATGAATACCGCAAGCCTTGATCCGCCATCGGAGAGCATGAAGCGGTTTCGTGCCTGGGCCCTGGCAGGTCGCCAGTGAGAGTCATCCTTCAGGTCGACGATGCCCAGCTTGGCCAGGACGCTCTCGTTTTGGCCCATGTATATGCTCTCTACACTCTCCAGGATGGGTGGAAGGCGCCTGATCGAGTAAAGGAAGGCGGAGATATCCACCTCCTTCGAATCAGCCAGGGTATGGAGGCTGGACTTCATCTCGGCGTGCCTACCCTCTAGGTCGCTCACGGCTACCTCGCCCTTTCCGTGGAGTAGAGCGTAGCAGATCTGGAGGTATTTGCCTATAGAGCCTTCCTCGGGTCCTCTGAGCATCATCTTAAGGTCCTTTGGGCATCATGGAACTGATCCTTTAGGCATTTGCTATATTTCCGCAGCTAGTGAGTGAAGTGGGTCAGATCCAGGAGCAACATCAAGGATAGGACCGCCATGGCCCACATGGCCATAGGAACCTGGCTCCTCTTCCCATTGGCGATCTTGAGGACTACCCAGCTTAAGCACCCCCAGATGATGCCCTGGGTTATGGAATAGGTCAGGGGCATGAGGAACATGGCCAGGAAGAAGGGGATGGCATCCTCTGAGCGCTCCCAGCGCACATATCTCAGGGGCCTCAGCATGAACACCCCTGCCAGGACCAGGACCGGGGCCGTGGCCACGGCCGGGACCAGGGATAGAACGGGCGAGAGGAATAGGAAGGGGAGGAAGAGAAGGCCGCTCACCAGGGCGGCGAGCCCCGTCCGTCCTCCTTCCTCTACGCCAGCAGCCGACTCTATGTAGGATGTGGAAGGGCTTGTGCCGAGGACTCCTGAAAGGATCACGCCTAGAGCATTGACCCTCAGACTTTTCTGCACGTTTTGAGGGATTCTCTCCTCGTCTATCAGATTTCCTGCCTCGCAGACTCCAACGCAGGTGGAGAGGCTATCGAAGAAGCAGGAGAAGAGGAAGAGGAATGTCACATGCCATAGATGGGGGCTCAGGGCTCCGTAGAGGTCCAGCTGCAACACCAGGCTCAGGTCAGGCCAGGCTAGAAAGCTTGCGGCTGGTTGCAGGACCTGGGTGGGGGCAAGCGTGCTGCTGGCGCTTCGTGGACCATTTAAGATCAGGGCCATCAAAGCCGTTGCTGCAATTCCGATTATGAAGCTGCCCTTAACTTTGCGCACCACCAGGACCGAGGTTATCATGAGCCCTGTCAGGAAGGTGAGTGTTGGAGGGCAGATCTTTCCCCATCCAAGAGATCCGCTCTCCATGGGAACTATGAATCCGGTGGCCTCAAACCCTATCGTGGCTATGAAGAGGCCTATGCCTCCTGCCAGCCCATATCTGAGCATGGGTGGTACCTCCAACAGTATGCGCCTCTTCCTGTCCAGGAGGGTCAGAAGGGAGAAGATCATGCCAGCCCAAAAGACACAGCCAAGGGCGGTTCTCCACGGTATGCCCTCTGTCTGGACTACTGAAATCGCCATGAGGGCGTTTAAGCTCATCCCTGGAGCTACTAGAAGGGGATTTCTGGCGTAGAGACCCATCGTTATGCTGCTGAGGGCGCTCACCAGGACGGTGGCCGTAAGCACGGCACTGAATGGCATGCCAGCCTTCTGGAGGATGGTAGGATTGGTGGTGATGATGTACATGGAGGCCACAAAGGTGGTGATCCCGGCCAGGACCTCGGTCCTGACATCTGTGCCGTTGTTGTCCAGGTCGAACCACTGAGATAAGCTGGTGCTCATAAACCGTCCCTTCTGGGCATATCCATCGACGGTTGAGTAATACTGCCATTTATGGATTTTGGCTGCTCTATTGATGGAAGAAGTTTGGAGAAGGATCTACGGAGGATGCTTTGATGGCTATGAATAGTGACAAATGGGGATGAAGACCTCTTACAGAATGCAGCTTACGATAGAGAATCGGTTCATAGCTATTCGAGGAAAAAAGCGTTAATAATCTCTTAGGAGTGGTGCACGGTTTTTCCGTTGCGTTGCCTTACCATCTTTGTGACCTTCCCACGACCGAAGCCGCAGGCATCCGTCTTGCAAGATCTCTTCCTTTTGGGGAAGTTCGTCCTTGATATCAGCCGGTCAACCGGGCATCAGAAGCTGCAAGCAGCCCCAATAGGCGCAAATCCTTACTAACAGGACAGAATGTGGTTCTGGTTCTTCCTGATAGCCCTTACCTAGGCCTATACGATGGATCTTTGCGTTTTGGATTTTACACTCAAGACTTCTCTGGGCAACCATAAACCCAAAGTCCAATATTGAAGATAATGTTATTTTCTTAAATAGTTATACAAATGATAGTTACTGCCAAATATAGTCACAAAGTACATCAATAAGTTTGAGTTCTAATTGCTCTATTCTGACTCTGGGGAATGTATAAGAAATCATAGGAACATAAAGGCATAAAAGATTTATCGATTATTGGATATTGATCAGTGTTCAAAATGCGTTTTTTGCGACTCTGGGATTTTGTGGTTGATATTTTACCATCGGGCTAGGATCCATGGAAACGAGGGTGCTTGATCTGTATAGTTAGCTTTTTGTGATTAATCCAAAAATAAAGCTATAAAGATCTAAAAACGCAGGAAGAATTTTAATCCGATCAAGGGCTATTTGAACAGGGAGCTTATGAGCTATACAAGAAAAGAGATATTGTTGAGAAGCTGTTCGACGCCTATAAGTCGATTTTATACGCTGATAGGTTATATTTGCATAGAGATGAAAGCGTGTTCGGACATGTGTTTATTGTCTTCTTATCTATCTACGCATAATGTAAAATCGAATCGATATTGAAGAAGGCCAAGTTAAGTAAAACTTTAACGCAATTGGATTTATTATCTGGATTTAGTAAGATATATCTGTCCTGCATGACGATTACGCTCTTATTGCCAAAGGTGTTCTCATCCAGGAGATCGCAGGCAGGGCAGTCTAGCTTCCTGAAGTCTACTATGGCCAGTTTATTCTCAGCTTTGGCAATAGCCATGCCCTCTTCATAAGAGTGCCATAGGGTAGACGATTGTGATTCTCCCGCAGAACATAATCAAAAGGATAAATATATTAAAACTAAGGCGATTGTAGATAGATATACGTACTACTTCATCAGCACCCCCCCCTCTTTGGGATAGTTCATTTATGGCACTAAAATATATAAATCAAATTATCGCTAAAAGTTTTTCCGACCGGGTCCAGAGTGATTTTTGACAATTAGATAAAAGAGGCTCGCGTGAGACTCAAGGCATAAGCCTTCGACTGACGGCGAACAGCATCTCGACTTCAGACGGAAAATTCTGTCTCTAAGCCTTGATGGAACGGTCCCCCAGCATGCACCGGCATGGCTCCTCTGAATCACCCTGAGATATTTAGGAAATTTCAAACATTCAGAAAAAATTTTATCGTATTATACAACCAAAAGATCTAAGTCAACTTCATCTCAACCTCGTTTTAACCATGGCAGGCGAGATATCCTCGGGCCCTAAGGTCGGGCCTTCTCCCAGTGCTGGGGATGCAGAGATCCTCAAGCTTTTCGATGAGATAGTCATGGAGTGGTGGGTTAAGTCCTTCTCTAAGTACCAGGAGCTCTTCACGCCGCCTCAGAGGCTAGCGGTGCCTCTGATAAGCCAGGAAAGAAACGTCCTCATCTGCTCTCCTACGGGCTCAGGAAAGACCCTCTCGGCCTTCATATCCATAATAAACGAGCTTTTCACGCTATCCAGAGCGGATGGCCTGGAACACGGCGTTTACTGCCTATACATATCTCCCTTAAAATCCCTAGCCAACGATATCCACAAAAACCTGGAAAAGCCCCTATCCGAGATACAGAGCCTGGCGAAAGAGAAAGGAATCGAAACCCAGGAGATCAGGCACGCCATAAGACACGGGGATATCTCAGCAGTGGATAAGGCCAGGATGCTCAGGAAGGCGCCCCATATCCTCAATACGACCCCTGAAAGCCTGGGAATTCTTCTCAACTCCCAAAGGATGAGGGAGCGGTTGAAGACCGTCCGCTGGGTCATAGTCGATGAGATCCATTTCCTGGCAGGTTCCAAGAGGGGCGCCCATCTGACATTGAGCCTAGAGCGCTTGGAGGAGCTAAAGAAGGAGTTCTGCCCGGAGGTTGACCCCGATGCTGGAAGCTTCTCAAGGATAGGATGTTCAGCCACCATCGAGCCTCTGGATGAGATCTCGGCCTTTCTGGCAGGTAACATTAGGCCTATAGAGATCGTGGATACCAGGTTCTCCAGGCAGTTTGACTTAAAGCTTCTCTGCCCCGTGCCCGACCTCATCTCCACCAGCTCCAGGGAGCTTGGGGATCGGCTCTACCAGGCCCTCCACGAGCACATCCAGGCGCACAAAAACACCCTCATCTTCACCAACACCAGGAATGGAGCCGAGAGGGTTCTGTACAATCTGAGATCCCGCTACCCGGGGTTTTATAACAAAGAAAACTCCGGCTGTCACCATGGCTCCATGGGCAAGGAGGGAAGGCTGGAGACTGAGGAGCGGCTGAAAGAGGGTTCGCTAAAAGTGGTCTCCTCCTCCACATCCCTGGAGCTTGGGATCGACATGTCCCACATAGATCTGGTGGTGCAGATAGGTTCTCCCAAGTCGGTGGCAGCCCTCCTCCAGAGGATCGGAAGAGCCGGACACAATCTGGGCCAGGTGGTCAAGGGCAGGATCATGGCCCTGGACAGAGATGAGCTGGTGGAGTGCACCATGATGCTGGAGAAGGGAAAGACAGGATTTGTGGATAGGATCCACATACCCACCAACTGTCTCGATGCTTTGTGCCAGCACGTGCTGGGTATGGCCCTGGAGAGGGTCTGGAAGCTGGAGGACCTGTCATGGGTGGTCAGAAGGTCCTACTGTTACAGGGATCTAACCAAGGAAAATTTTCTCTCGGTGATAGAATACCTCTCCGGCAAGCATGCCGGCATGGAGGAGAAGCACATCTACTCCAAGATATGGTACGACGAGAAAGCCGGAACGATCACTAAGAGGGGCAGGAATGTCAGGATGATCTACTACACCAACATCGGCATGATTCCAGACCAGTTCTTCTGCGAGGTCATGACCAGAGATGGACGGTGGATCGGAAACCTAGATGAAAAGTACATGGAGAAGCTCAACAAAGGGGATGTCTTCGTCATCGGCGGGAGGTCTTTCACGTTCTGCTACAGGCGTGGGGGCAACGTCTATGTGGATGCGACCGAGGAAAGGCCTAACATCCCAAGCTGGATCTCGGAAAAGCTTCCCCTCTCCTTCGACCTAGGAAAGCACGTCCTCCAGTTCAAGAGCGAGATAATATGGATGATGAACAACCGCCCAAGAAAAGAGGTCATAAGGTGGCTGCTCAGAGAGTATCCAATTGATGAGAACAGCGCCAGGTCCATCTATGAGATCTTCGACCAGCAGATCTCTTACCTTGGGGAGGAATCCATCTCCACCAACTACAGGATCTCAGTTGAGGCGCAGGTAGATCCTAAAACATTCCGTCGTATTTACTATTTCATGACCAATTACGGGGTTAGATTCAACGACGGCTTCTCCAGGATGATCGCCTACATGGTCTCCCTCCAAAAGACCAGCAACGTCTACGTATCCATAACCGACACCGGATTTATGATCTCCCTTCCAGTGAACAGAAGAGTAGACGTCGAGTCGGTGCTGAGATCCATAAACGAGGCCAACTGTGAGGAAATCATGAGAAAAGCCGTGGAGAATACCCACCTGCTCAAGAGACTCTTCAGGGTCAACGCCTGTAGGTGCTTTATGATCCTCAGGAATTATATGGGCAAAAGGAAGAGCGCTAGGAGGCAGCAAGTAAGTGCAGACATGCTCATCCACTTCGCCAGGAAGCTCGATCGCTTTGCGGTCCTGGATGAGAGCTACAGGGAGATCATAGAGGACAAGTTCGAGGTCGAGAACATCAAGGAGGTTTTGAGGGGAATACAGTCCGGAGAGATAGAGCTGGTCATCAAAGATTCGCCGTCCCCAAGTCCCATGGCCTTCGGCATAGCCTCTATCGGCGCAAGCGATGTGATATTTGCCCAGGATAAGCTGGCCCTCTTGAAGGAGTTTCATAGGAGGGTCATGGATAAGATCGCCGGAAACAGGGCTACTGGAGATGGCATGGCTTGACCTCGGATAGAGATGGTAGAAAGATAGCGGAGAAGTAGGTTTCGACTGCCCATCGTCTTCCATACTGATGCATTTGGCAACAACCGTTATAGCCCATCTTATTGAATTCCAGAACAGCGTTCGACTTCGGTGATGGCTCTTCAATCACAATAGCATTTTCTCATGTTAACCTAGAGATACGTCTGTGAAATGTAGCATAGTTCGCGGCTGCCAATCCTGTTATGTAAGTCCAAGTTGGACGATAAATCCTTCTAGCGGTCTATATGGAATGCACGTGAAGGAATAGTGTGAACGTACTAGGATATTCATAGAAAGCTCATGATTTCTTTCATTCATCCGCTTTAGCTCTCTTTGCCAGTCTCTAATGCAATTCCAATCGAGGTGGAATTCGCCCCTGCATACAAGCTGAGCGTTAACATCTTTCCAATTTCAATTATCGACGTAGCTCACTTTCTATCATTAACGTCAGTTTTATATAAACTTATGCGACAAAGGAGCTAACGACAGCAAACGGCCTTTTTAGAGCATGAACTACCTATGGGAAAGTCATAAATATACTCCTAGATAATTATTATCTGTTCTCGTCTTACTGGAGGATTGACAATGCCTGACCTACTATATTTGGCCGTAGTATTCTTTATCCTAGCGATAGTAGCAGCAGTGGTAGGAATGCAAGCGGTTGCAGGAATATCTATGGAGGCAGCAAAATGGTTAGTGATTGCCTTCATAGCATTGGCGATAATATCATTGCTATTGTAGCTTCGATATTCAACCCTTTTAACTATTGCATAGGTGTTAAACATCTCTTTTTTAACTTCGGCAGTCTTGAAAACACCTTCAGCCACTTTAGGAAGCTTTTTAATGGAATCCTTCGACGTTCCAGGATGAAGATTAGACAAGCTCCAGACAAATGCCCATACAAATTATATATTCTTTGAAATACCATCAACCTGGGAGGATTTGATAGAGGTGGTTCTGAATCGTCTGGATAAATACAGGGAAAAGAGGGATTTCGAGGTAACACCTGAGCCACAAGGCGGCGAAACCGAGGCGGGGGACTCTATCTTCGTGGTGCAGAAGCACGATGCCAGGGACCTGCGTTATGACCTTCACCTTGAGGTAAAAGGCGTCCTCAAATCCTGGGCTATGCCCAAAGGGCCATCCATGGACCCTGGGATAAAGAGACTTGCCCTTGAAACGGAGGATCATCCATTAGCCTAAGCCTCTTTTGAAGGGTACATCCCGGAGGGTCAGTACGGGGCTAGGCCCCTGAATATGCAGAGGTTCCCAAATGGCATAGATAGCCAGGGCTTCATGCAGCAATCGATAGCTGACTACTTCCCGAATTGGGTGGACAGGGTCCCACTGGAGAAGAAGGATGGAGGATCCATCACCCACGTTGTCTGCGACAATGCCGCCACCCTCGTCTACCTGGCTTGCGTAACCCCACACATCTGGCTCTCTCGGGCCAAAACGCTGAATTATCCAGACAAGATGGTTCCTGGACCTGGGTCCTTCCGAGGGCTTCCACCAGGCCAGGTCTGGGGCTTTGGATCCCAAGGCCCTTCTTGAGTATCTGGGGATCCATCCCTTCGTCATGACCACGGGCTCCAAGGGACTTCACGCGGCAGCCCCCTGGGCAGGAAGGGCGGTTTCGATGCAGTTAAGAGCCTTGCCAGGGACGTATCTGAGCTTCTGGTCAGGAGGCGCCCGGACCTTGTCACCACTGCCCTGCGCAAGGAAGAGCGCCAGAGCAAACTCTTTGTGGACACTATCAGGAACTCCTACGGCCAGAACTCCGTAGCTTCCTACGCCGTCAGGGCCAGGAAGGCTGCCAACGTGGCCGCTCCCTTGGATTGGGAGGATTTGAAGAACAAGGATATCGATGCCCAGTATTACAGAATAGATAACCTCATCCAAAGCCTGGAAAGAAGGTCAGATCCATGGAGGGATTTCTTTAGAAGAGCCGTATCCCTGCAAGCTTCTCAAAGAATGCTTGGGGATATGCTCAAGTCTAAGATCGATTAGATAGTAAACAGTAATGCTCAGTGCTTAGGTCGATGTTCTTGGGTCTGCACTGAGCAAGTCTACTTATCCTCGGCATTGTTATCTTCGTCGGTCCGACATAGGGATATTGAGCCAGACCTCCGGAGACTGACTTGTCCTTGGTCTTATCTTTCTCTCAGACCCTTCTCTCTGCTGCACCGGCTTCCCTCTCGCTGACAGCGGCGGTGCCCGATGAGGCCGATCTGGGGGATCTTGACCTGGTCTCTGGATTGATCCCCTGAGCTTTCTTGCCTTGCTCTATGAGCTCCCTGACCCTCTGGCCACCCTTGTGACCGATCTCCTCGTAGAACTCCCTGCCGTGGGTGGCAGCGGTTCTCTCGCCTCCCTTCTTCCCCGCTTCCTGGACGGTCATGCTTCCCTTGTTCTCCCTACGGCCTCTTTCCTCAGCAGAACCTCTCATCTCTTCAGCCATTGTCGTAACCTCCTATAGTCTTTAAATTTAAATAAGGTAGGATTTACCGCCTAGATTCCTCCTCCCTCGATTCCCTGGATCTAGACTTGGACTCGGTGGTCTCTTCACCCTCGAGATTCTTGCCTTTCGAGATTCTTGCCTTGCTCTATGAGCTCCCTGACCCTCTGGCCACCCTTGTGACCGATCTCCTCGTAGAACTCCCTGCCGTGGGTGGCAGCGGTTCTCTCGCCTCCCTTGTGGCCGGCCTCGGCCACAGTCATGCTTCCCTTGTCCTCTTTTTCTCGTCCCCTACCTTCAGTTCTCTTCTCTTCAGCCATTTTTTAATCAACTCCTAATATAGTAACCTTTAATGTCTTTAGCGCCTTTACCGTCTGGACTCCTCTGTGCTTTCACTCTCGTTGGACCTTGACCTTGTAGTCTTGCCTGTCTCTGAGCCCTTCCCTTCCTCTCTTTCCATCTCCTTTCCTTCTTGGACCAGCTCTCTGACCCTCTGGCCACCCAGATGCCCTGCTTCCTCGACGGTCATCTTACCGGTGCCTTCCTTCTCTCTTGTCCTCCTCTCCGAGGACTCTTCCTGTCTTCCTGCCATCTCTCAATCTCCGTTTGATTAATTGGTGGTAGTTATCTATATTTGCGGCCTTTTCTGCCTGTCTCTGAGCCCTTCCCTTCCTCTCTTTCCATCTCCTTTCCTTCCTGGATGAGCTCCCTGATCCTCTGGCCGCCTATCTCTCCACCCAGGTGGCCTGCCTCTTGGACCGTCATCTTGCCAGGGACCTCTTTCTCCATGATCCTCTCATCCGCATGGCTTTTGGCCTCTGATGTCCTTCTTCTCTCGGCCGTTTACCTCACCTTCTGAATCTCTTACTGTTGATTGGACCTGGATCTGGATTTGTTGGACTCTGGCCAGCTGGTCTGACTTCCGGCGCCGCCCTCTTGCTGTTCTACCTTTTTTCCTTCCTGGATGAGCTCCCTGACCCTCTGGCCGCCTATCTCTCCGCCCTTGTGGCCGATCTCCTCGTAGAACTCGTGGGAGTGGGTCTCAGAGGTCCTGGTACCGCCCAGGTGGCCGGCCTCAGCCACGGTCATGTTCCCCTTGTTCTCCTTGGATCTGGATGACTCCCATGCATCGCGGCTCCTCTCACCGGATCTCCTCTCCGTTCTCCTCTCTCCAGCCATCTTGCCAACTCCTCAAGTTTCAGTTTGATCTCTGTCTACGTTAATGACATCTCAAATCGCCCAGACTTTGGGGAGCGTTGTCCTCGAAGGATCAAGGCATACAGCATATATCCATACCAATATCTGCCTCCGATGGAAGGTCTAACCCTTACCAGTCCATCAGTCAATGGTATTCTATCTTTTACTAACGCCCCATATCCTTCTTACTTTTTTGAATATTTATGTTTTGCGCTGAAGTGACTTAAATAGAATTGATGAATTTATCGAGATCATGAAGCCGGAGGCGTTTGAATCCCTTCGTCTAACTATTTGAAAAAATTTTTAAATCTTCTGAATGCTTGATATATCAAGCTTAATATCCTAGGTGTTGTAACGCCATCTCTGTCAGAGTTCTCAGAATGTGCTGGACTCACTACCTGGCTAGATAGCATTTCCTCTGCCCTTCTTCGCGAGTTGTTCGGGATTTGAGGGCTACTCCAGATCGTTAAAAGCGAAATTAGGCGTACCAATTGCCTTTAACAGAAAATAGGTGATGATAGGTTAGAATGAGGTGAATTTTTTTAAAGATATATATCTTAGAGGTATCTAATGAATCTTAAAGTCGAGGATCTAAATGGCAAGGGAAGGCTACTGCAAGACCAGCTTACCCCTGACGGATACCAGTTTAAAGGTTCTATATATCTGATGAGTCTTTATTGGGAATCTCCTGGATAACCCTCTCCAGCCTCTCATTGAACTTCTGCTTTACAGCCATGAGGGCCTCATCAGGGTAACCCACGTTATTGATGGCCATCTCGAAGTCGTCTATGGCCTCTTGGTAGGACCTGAGGTAGACATACATTATCAACAGGTACATGTTACGGGTGTTATTGAGATCCATGACCATTGTTCTCCTGGGCTCTTGACCCTCCATGGAGCCCTTTCAGAACCCTATAACTTCTGGCGGGTCAATATCTTTCAGATCTGCATATAGAACCTTCGGCCGGGCCGCTCTCTGCTTTAAGCCTTGAATCCTTCCTTTCTAATTTCGCCTCGTAATATGGATGCTATCCAGCTACCGACCATCAACTATAAAAAGCGCCTTAAAAGCCCGCTTAAAATTCTTTAAGATACATCATAGAACTTGAAACAGTGAGCTTCAAAATTGCGATCCTTAACATAGCGAGCTTTAAGAAGAATATCTGAAAATTCCTGTAGAAAAATAGCCTACACTATGCTCTATGGTACTGATGGTGACACGTAGAGGTTGTAGATGAGGAGGCGCTCCCATGGACTCTTGGGTGCACTCATCCTCTAATGCAATCTCGCCTTAATGGATGGTGAAAACATCAGGTGCTGAAGCTTTAGGTGCTGATAACTGGTGCTTAGCCCTGACGAATCAGGTCCTGACGGCAGTAGCTTTCTCTGACCTCTTGATCTTCCTAACCCTCGCGCCTGCGGAGGTGTACTTCTGCATCGGTCCGGGCTTCTTGTAGGTGGCCTCAGCCCTGGTTACCTGACGGATCTGGCCTTTCCTGCCCCTGATCTTAGTCCATTCAATGCTTCCTGTTTTTCCCATGATATCAAACTTAGTAAAACCCATATTAAAAAGCTTTCGAATAGCTTCGGACCCTATGTCGTGGTAAAACTTTTAATCCCTGGCGGTCCACTCCTTGTTGTGAGCCAAGAGGCAAATCTCCCAAAGCTCCATGCCGGCAAGTCCATAGCTTTGATCTCCCTGGGCGTGGGAGCCTACTTCATCTACCTGTACCACGTGGGCTTCCAGGAGGTCATAAGGAGCCTGGCGCACGTAAATCTGTCCATCTTCTCCATAGGCATTGCTTTGGCGATACTAGGGGTCCTCTTTGACTCCCTGGCCTGGCAGAGGATCGCCAGGAAGTTCGACTTCGACGTCTCCATCATGGATATATTCCTTATATACCTGGCCTGCATCTTCATGAACAACCTCATCCCCTCGGGCAGCTTCTCAGGAGAAACCACCCGCATTTACTTCCTGGAGAAGCTCTCAGGCGAGTCCAGGATAGACAAGAGCTCAGCCACGGTTGCTGCCACCAGGATCATCACCGCCATCCCTTTCATCCTGGGCACGGCCATTGGCCTGATCTACCTGATTTTCTCCACCGATGTGCCGGTCTGGGCCCTGGCCATATGCTCCAGCATCGCCGGAGTCCTCCTGCTCATCAACATACTCTTCTTGGGGGTATGCTACGCTGACGGCTGGCTGGAAAGGATCGTCATGGTGGCCATAGACTGGGCCGAGAAGCTCCTTAGGATTCGCATAAACCGGCAGATCTGCCTGGGCATAGTCAGACAGTTTCACCAGTCCATGATAGCCTTGATAAAGCACAAGCGCAGCCTTTTCATAAGCACCTTCTGGGCCGTGATGGGCTGGCTCTGCATGACCCTGGTGGCTTTCGTGACCTTCCTCTCCATGGGGATTGAGGTGCCCATGAGGGCGGTCTTCGCCGTATACGCGGTCATGATCTTCCTGCAGATGCTCCCCCTCCTCCTGCCCGGTGGTGTTGGGATCGTGGATATTGTCATGATTACCCTCTTCTCCGCTATCGGCGTTCCCACTCATAGCGCCGTCGCCGCGACCATTCTCATGAGGCTGATACAGCTATGGCTGCTGACGGCCCTTGGAGGCATATCGATGATCTACCTGGTGCAGAAGATTAGCCGCATGCCCGCCAAGCCAGCAACGGAGGTTCTAGCAAAAAGCTTTTAAGCAGGCGTAGCCAGTGTGGTACCGCTGTTCGTGGGACAGTGGGGTAGCCTGGTCTATCCTCGAGGGTTTGGGACTCTTGGACCGCGGTTCGAATCCGCGCTGTCCCATTGGCTTTTATTTTACTTTGAGGTCATTTCTAAATTCTATGGTAATCAGAGAGACAGCGGACTAGAGATTACTTCTAATGAAGGACTTAGCAGTGGTCAAAGAAGTCCAGGGCTTTTCGCTCCTCTGCACTCATCGGAGATCGTAAAAGAAGCCGTAAAGCAAAGGACAAAAGGATAAAAAAAAGCCCGGACGTTGAGATATTAGCATTCTTTGGGCATTAGAGAGGCTGCCCCTTCTCAATTTTGAAGGAGAGCTTGACCTTGGCCCTGTACTCGGCGATCTTTCCGTTCTCAATCCTCACGTCAAGCTCCTTGACCTCCGCGATCCTCAGATCCCTCAGGGTCTGAGATGCTAGGTTGACTGCGTTCTGAACCGCTTCCTCCCAGCTGTTGGGGGATGTTCCTACCAGGACTATCATTTTGTAGACGCTGCCATCGGTCATAGATTTATCACCGATATTAATAATAGTTGCTATTGATTGATATAGTTTACCGTGTATATTCATAAGTTCCAGTCTGCAAAACCTTTATACCGCTCAGGAAGCCATGCCGGAGGTCGAAGGAGACCTAAAGGAGATTCAAGCCTTGAGAGATACCGTGACCGTGGGCATAGATGACATGGCAGTCTACGTGCCCAAGCTCTTTATTTCCACCACCGGTGAGTTCGCCGCCTCCAGGGGCATTGAGCCCGCCAAGCTCATGAAGGGCATAGGCGTGGAGAAGATGAGCATCCCTGATGCCCACGAGGATGCAGCCACCATGGCCGCTAGCGCTGTCCTGGAGCTCATGAAGAGAAGCGATATCATGCCCAAAGATATTGGCAAGATTTACATGGGCACTGAATCTGCAGTGGACGAGGCCAAAGCCATGGGAACCTACGTCATTGGAATGCTGGAGAAGGTCTATGGCAGGGGATCTTTCGAGGAGTGCTCTACGGTTGAGTTCAAGTCCGCCTGCATAGGTGCCAGCTACGCCCTAGAGAGCATCGCCGAGTGGGTGGGATCAGGGGCAAGATCAGGATCGGCATCAGCATCAGGTGTAGCCGGAGGCCAGGGAGACGACCGGATAGGTATCGTGGTTGCTTCCGATGTGGCCAGGTATGAGCTTGAATCTTCAGGGGAGTATACCCAAGGCGCTGGATCGGTGGCCATGCTGGTGAAGAAGGAGCCTAGGCTGGTGGCCCTGGACGGCGCCATAGGATCTTTTACCAGGGATGAGAACGACTTTTTCAGGCCCCTTGGAAAAAGAGTTGCCGTGGTCAATGGAAAGCATAGCAACAACTGCTATCTTTCGGCGGTCGATGGAGCCTTTGCTTCCTTCAAGAGAAGGGCTCAAAAGAGTGGCATGCTTATCCTGAATAATCTTAATGTCAGCCAAGGAGAGAGCATCTTGGATCGCTTCTCCTACATCCTATTCCACATACCCTATCCCAGGATGACGGAGTACGCCGCCCTGTCCCTCTTCAGGCAGGAGTGGAAGGATCTGCCCAGGTGGAAGGATGTGACTGCGGAGATCGGCCCTGAGCCCTCCCAGGAGATGTTCTCAAGTCCAGAGGACTATGGGAAAGCGGATGCAGCTTATAATAAAAAGTTCTCCAAATCCAAGGCTTTTAAGGAGACCTTCAAGTCCAAAGTGGGGCCCACAACTTCTCTTTCCAGGCAAGTAGGCAATATCTACACGGGCTCTATGTATCTGGGCCTGGCCAGCCTCGCCGAACAGGGCCTGCTTCATGCCGGGGATAAGGCCTGCTTCTGCTCCTACGGCAGCGGGTGCTCGGCTCTGGTCTTCTCGGGCACGATCCAGGAAGGATTTAAGTCCCTAAAGCCTGGGAACATCCAGAAGAAGCTCGATGCCAGAAAGGAGCTATCTTTGAAGGATTACGAGGATCTCCACGAGGGCCGTAAATCCGGAAGCATTCTGCCTCCTTCGGGAGAGTTTGCTTTGATTGGCATAGATTCCCAGGGATACAGGCTCTATGATTACGTGAGCTGAGATGATAGAGCCGGAATGATAGCATTGATAGCTTGAGATGATAGCCTTCCTCTTCCTCTCGACTACATGAAGATCAGTCAATATGCGGAGGGATAGGGAAAAGGTTACCCTGATTTTTGGCCTTCGAGCATTATTTTTAAAAATTATTAAGACACTTACAGATCTAGAAAAATACGCGGTGGTAGGCGTCGGATCTAAGGATGCCTGTCTGTAAAGTGGTACAAGGGTGGCTATTAATTTGATACCAATAGCTTGAATGCTGTGATCTGGGTCAACTGTGGAGAGATGGTTGAGTTTTAAAAAAGGGTCTCAAGCCCAGATGGCCGCTCAATCATGGAGCTTAGAACGAATCCTTGTCTTGAGAACTCATCAGCCTTTCTGGCAGATGGCCTCTGGATAGATCGAGGTGAATATCAAGGCCAACATTAGGATGCGCATACGGATAGGTCTACTGAGAGTGGACCTCAAGGCCGATATCTGAAATGATAAGCAGGCCAAGGAGACCCATAAGCGTTGCGTGAAAGGGATTCAGAGAACCAGGATACTGTCAAGGCTGGAAGATCTCATTCATTGATTTGTTTTCACTTTATATTTCATTCATCGACTTCTAACCTTCTTCCTATACTTTCATCCTCGTTCGATCGATGAAGTTTTTATATTTCTACAATCGGCCTTAGTTCGAGTTCAACCTCCAAGAATGATATCCTGGCCCTTATACCACTCCAGGGCTTCGTAGAAATGCTCCGGCTTAAAATCTGGCCAATGGTCGTCTATGATGTAAAAACCGGAGCACTCCGACCGTACTGGCAAGAATCCACTTAGTCGCCTTCTTCCGCCCCAGTGGATGATCAGATCAACCTTGGATGTGTTAGATGAGCCCATTTCAAAACATCACCGGATTACTTTTCTCCAATAGATTAGGAAACAAGCCAGATAGAGCAATCCCAAGAAGCACACATTCAGTCGTTCGTATCTCATTGCTAGCCTTCTAAAA